>PVMK01125892.1_pt1 | contig 27052 bp, 28 predicted proteins | sample 1853481 | NCBI WGS metagenome assembly PVMK01 (sample SAMN08533507, study PRJNA380276) | Marine sediment metagenome, whole genome shotgun sequencing project. | reverse complement strand
CTTTCAGGCCGCGTACGCCACTGCCTTTCAGACCACGTACGCCACTGCCTTTCAGGCCACGTACGCCGCTGCCTTTCAGGCCACGTACGCCACTGCCTTTCAGGCCACGTACGCCACTGCCTTTCAGACCACGTACGCCACTGCCTTTCAGGCCACGTACGCCGCTGCCTTTCAGACCACGTACACCACTGCCTTTCAGGCCACGTACGCCGCTGCCTTTCAGGCCATTTGCGCTAGAAATTATATTGCCGGAAGTGGCATTGACAGCGGTATAGTCCGCCGCAGTTGTTCCAACAAACTCAACTACTGAACCTTGATCAACATCAAAAAGGGCACTGTCGTAAAGCGCTGCACCAAAATTAATTGAAGTCTCGCCTGCAGAGATATTCGCGATTTCTTGGTCTACCGATTCGACTATGGTTCTGACGTAAACGGGGGTCGCGCCGTCAACGTATGGGGTTGGCATTCGTATCAATACTGTCCCCAAATGTTGCCCAGGGTCCATAACTTCGCCTGCAACAGCTATGTAATCACCAGCGCTCAATAATGTTAATCCAGCCAGACCGTTTGCGGTATCTAGGTTCCCTTCTAAATCGAGGGTTTGCGTCACGCTATCGACAACTACGACTTGACCCAGAATCCCGATCGTGCCGGATGCATAATCAATGCTCGATACTGGACCCAATGCGACAAGTGGAATTCCGTAGTCGACAACCGTCGGATTGTCGTTTTCATAAGTAACACTGCGTACGCCGCTGCCTTTCAGACCACGTACGCCGCTGCCTTTCAGGCCACGTACGCCGCTGCCTTTCAGGCCACGTACGCCGCTGCCTTTCAGGCCACGTACGCCACTGCCTTTCAGGCCACGTACGCCACTGCCTATCAAATCCAGCGAGACGCTATTCGAAACGCCAGTTAGCAGTAAGGACCCGTCACCATCTATCCCGATTAGAGTGACCCCCAATTGGCCAATTTGGCCTGCATCATCAATGGCTACGCTATTCGCGGTTGCAGCTTCTACAACTTGACTAGGAGCAAACAAAAATGCAGCCAGCAATATATAGGTGCACGCCGTAATTAATATGCGCACAGAAAGGCCGTTAGCCTCTGCGGATAGGGCTGGTATTCCCGCCAGGAATGGTCTTACAAGTGCCATCTTATTGTCGTTATTTGTCTTGTTATCTTGGACTGATTATTTCAGTCGCAACGCGTTTTTCTAGTTATTCATCTTCAGCATCATCGATATAGTGATATATGCCTAGTCCTGTACTAACGATGTCGTCGTCGTTTTTGGGGTCTGGCTTTTCAAGTTGAGATAGCCAGTTATCAATTTCTTCCAACAGTAGCTTTGCTCTTTCTTTGACGTAGGCAGTAAACCTAGGTAAGTCTTCGGGCTTAATGCCATCCTCCGTATAAACCTGCCGCTCAAACAGTTTTTTGTTTGAGTTTTCCTCAATAATGTTGTTATCAATCGTAGTTACGTAGTTTTTTACGCTTTGTGCCAAATGGTCCAAACTATCAGGAGCAATTCCCTCCGGAAGGTAAAAACGCGTTAGTGCCTTGTAGTAACCAGCGTCGGTTTCAACTACGGCGCTGACTCGTAGTAACTCATCTAGCATTGCTCGCGGCGACATATCGCCACTAAATTTCTGAACGAGCCCTATAAAGTCTGGTAGCTTCTTGTCTTCAAATGGCAGTTCCAGCGGAATTCCATAGGGTCCGGTAAATCCTGAGTCGGTATGCCAGCCAGCAAGTACTCTAACGACGCGATTTACATTCTTGTGGAACTGATCCTCTTCGCCCTCTCTTTTCGTTGTTAATCGGTTGACTTCTTTTCGTGTTAGGCCAGTTAATATTGCTATCCGCGCCTGGGACATTTTTCGGTGCGGGACCTTGAAGTCGGTTGAGGCAACGTGGACGTAGGTCTCTTTTGCTACCTCAGATAATTCGCTGAATGACACTCCGTTTCTTATTAATATCTTTATGAGTGGCCGAAGCAGTCGGCTGTATGCAGCGAGCAAGCTCCGCTTAGCTGTCGAATCCATTATTGGACATAATTTACGTTAATAGGGACATTATTCCCATATTATTGTCGCGTCAATAGCACGACATAAGTAAATTCCGCAGCTTACCAGCCGTTCCTCCTAAACGAGGTAAACTGCCGATATATCAGGGGCTTATAAGGCTAAATCGACCACATATGGTTTTCGCTATGTCCGTACAACGGTACATAAGGGTTCGGCGCAAGAGGGGATTATGTAAGATTCGCCGCCAATCCGCGAATGCTTGATGTGCCGCTTTATGTCAAACCAGGGGACAAAGCCACGTTGGCGCGAGTGTCAGAGGTTTTCAGATAGCCTGGTGAACCGCCGGAAGCGGCCGTTCCGTGGGGAAGCAGCTCAGGCGAGCGCCGGCCCGTTTTCTTCCGGCGTACGTGCATCGATGCTCAGGGCATGCACATCGGTTTTCATCAGCTCCGCAACCGCATCGTAGACTAGCCGGTGGCGCTGCAAGGGCCGCAGGCCCTCGAACAGTCCCGAGACGACCTTCACGCGAAAATGGCCCATTCCTGTTTTGGCGCCGGCGTGGCCGGCGTGCCGGTGGCTCTCGTCTTCAATTTCGAGCGTTGTGGGCTGCAGCGCGGCGGTAATTTGCTCACGCAATCGATCAATCCGGCTCGCTTTCATGGCAGGACGTGCTTAAACGGTTTAACGACGACTTTTGAATAAACACCGGCCTCCATATAGGGGTCGGCGTTGGCCCAGGTGGTGGCCTCGTCCAGACTGTCGAATTCAGCGATAACGAGACTGCCAGTGAATCCGGCTATTCCGGGATCCACCGAATCGATCGCCGGGTGTGGCCCCGCCAGAATCAAACGACCGGCTTCTTGCAGAGCTTTGAGTCGCGCCAGGTGAGGTTGTCGCGCCGTTGCTCTAAGAGGACTGCTGTTCGTGACATCGTCACTAAGAATGGCATAAAGCATTATTGTCGCCGCTGATCAGATTCCAAATCTTCATCCTGAAGTCGTCGGGTCATCCATACCGCCTGGAGAATGAGAAACGCCAGAGTCAGGCCGATCAGGCCAAACAGTTTGAAATTGACCCAGATGACTTCTGCAAAGCTATAGGCCACGACTATATTTGCCGTACCTGCGATAAAAAAGAACACTACCCACATCAGGTTCAGCAAAGTCCAATCGCGATCGGCCAGTTGCAATGGTTCTTTTGACATGGACTGCAGCAGACGCTGAACAAACGGTTTATCGCCGATAAACTGACTGCCTAGAAAGAGCACGGAAAACAGCCAATACAGCACGGTCGGTTTCCATTTGAATATCAGCGGATTATTCAGCCACAGGCTTATCCCACCCAAGCCAACCACGAGCAGGGAAGAGATCAGGAGCAGTCGGGGGATGCTGCGTTTTATCAACCACGTGAGCGCAAGCTGAATGACCACAGCTACCATGATGACCATGATTGCGACGTAGAAATCCTTGGTTAGCCAATACGCGAGTACGAACGCAACAACCGGCAGAAAATCAAGAAAGGTTTGCATATTTAAGGTCACCACTAGCGCAGTGGAAATGCATCATACTCAATTCGCGTCGCTCACCACAGTTAAGAGTTTCGTAAGCCGCTACAATGCCGCGGTGACCCAGCTAGTACAGATTCATCCGGATAACCCCGAGCGGCGCCGAGTTCGACAAGTGGCCGCAGCCCTGCGTGAGGGCGCGCTCATCGTGTACCCGACGGACTCCTGCTACGCATTTGGTTGCGTGATGGGAAATTGGCAGGCTTTGCGCAAAATATCACGTATCAGGCAAACGGACCGTGACCACAATTTCACTCTGATTTGCTGCGACCTTTCAGAAATTGCGACCCATGCCCGGGTCGAAAACTGGTGCTACCGATTGTTGAAGGCACACACTCCGGGACCGTACACATTTATTCTTAAAGCGACGCGGGATGTGCCGAGGCGTTTACGCAACCCCAGGAAAAAAACAATTGGCATACGTGTTCCAGATCACCCGGTACCCCAGGCGTTACTCACTGAGCTTGCTGAACCGATTTTGAGCTCAACCTTATTGTTACCAGGAGACGACACGCCGCAAACTGATCCGGATGAGATTCTCGGGCGCCTTTCCGGGGAGGTGGACATCGTGATCGACGGTGGCAATTGCGGCATCGTGCCAACGACTGTCGTCGACCTGACCGAAGCATCGCCATCTGTCATCCGGCATGGTAAGGGTGCTTGGGACGATGTCAATTCATCCGCCAAATGATCGGAGTCCCTTTATAATGTGTGGATGATTGACACTGCCTTGTCCGAAATTATCCAGAAAATAGCCGCCTACGCGATTCCGTTCCTGTTCGCCATTACGCTGCACGAGGTTGCGCACGGGTGGGCAGCCAGCCGGCTGGGCGATAGCACCGCAAAAATGCTTGGCCGGTTGACGATTAATCCTATCAAACATATTGACCCGGTCGGCACGGTTCTGATGCCGGCCATCCTGCTTGTTATGCAGTCACCGTTTTTGTTTGGATGGGCCAAACCGGTGCCGATCAATCCGCGCAACCTGCGGAACCCCAGCCGGGACATGATCATCGTGGCGGCCGCGGGACCGGCCGCAAATTTCGTCATGGCGTTCTTTTGGGCCGTGATGTTGCGGCTGTTGGATTCATTCGGCGGCGCGCTTGGCAGCAGCGCCAACTTTTTCGTTCAAATGATTGAATTCGGCATAATTTTCAATGTTTTATTAGGGGTTTTTAATCTGGTACCGATTCCGCCGCTGGACGGCGGGCGGGTGCTGCGGCAAGTCGTGCCACCACAGCTGGGTGGAATTCTCGATCGCATCGAACCATACGGCTTTATAATAGTCATCGCTTTGGCGGCGCTCGGGCCGCTGTGGATGATCATCCGCCCAGTGATGAGATTTATTACGACAGGGATGTTGTCGATCGTGGGATTTCAAGGATAGCCGTCGATGGGTGACAGTGACCCGCTTTCCAAACCGTCGCTGAAAGTCGTAACTTCGGCAGAAACCCCGAAGACCGCGATGCTTTCTGAGGAAGCAGCGGGCAATCATCCCGCGCAGGCGGAAATGCCATTCGCAGTTGTAGAAGGTGAGCCGGTCACTAGCTTGCCTCAGGACCTTTACATTCCGCCGCACGCGCTGGAAGTTTTTCTCGAAGCATTCGCGGGCCCTTTGGATCTGCTGCTCTATCTCATTCGCCGCCAGAACATCGACATTCTCGATATTCCGATTGCGGAAATTACCCGCCAATACGTCGAGTACATCGACATGATGAAAGAGGTTCAGCTGGATCTGGCGGCTGAGTACCTGCTGATGGCTGCGATGCTGGCGGAAATCAAGTCACGCATGCTGTTGCCAAGATCGGAGGACGTGGAGGAGGATGAAGAGGATCCGCGTGCCGAACTGATCAGGCGATTGCTGGAATACCAGCGATTCAAAACAGCGGCCGATGACATCAGTCAATTACCTCGAATGGAGCGCGATACTTTTCAGGCCAGTGCGGAACCACATGACCGCCGTGTCGTGGCCAAATTGCCTGACTTGACGTTGAAGGAACTTCTGGTCGTTTTCAAGGATGTGGCGGCGCGGGCAGAAATGTTTACTCACTTGCACGTAAGCCGGGAACGGCTATCTGTGCGGCAGCGCATGTCCGAGGTATTGGAAAAAATCAGACGGTCCGACTTCAAAACGTTTTCGGACCTGTTCGATCCGGCCGAAGGCCGAATGGGTGTCACGGTCACGTTTCTCGCAATATTGGAACTCCTGCGAGAATCTATGATCGACGTTGTTCAAACAGAAGCTTACTCACCAATTCATGTCCGGGCGGCTGACTCCGTCAGCGCAGTGCCACAGAACCCGCCGGTGGATTGATTCACACACCAGGAATTGAATGGACTTCGGAGTATGAATACGACGCAATTGAAACACATAGTCGAAGCTGCATTACTGGCTGCCGGTCGGCCTTTAAGTATCGATCAGCTGAGTAACATGTTCGGCGAAGATTCGGATCCGCCGGAACGGCAGGGTATTCGTGACGCTATTCTCGCGTTGCAGGATGATTACGCGGATCGGGGCATCGCATTAGTAGAGGTTGCGAGTGGCTATCGGATTCAAGTTGAAAATTCGATGACCGAATGGCTGGGCAAGCTATGGGAGGAACGGCCGCCGCGTTATTCCAGGGCGTTGATGGAAACATTGGCGATCATCGCATACCGCCAGCCGATTACACGGGGTGATATAGAAGAGGTGCGGGGCGTCAGTGTCAGCACCAATATCATGCGGACCTTGCAGGAGCGAAACTGGATTCGAGTTGTGGGTCACCGCGATGTACCGGGCAAACCGGCTTTGTTCGCAACGACCCGCGAGTTTCTGGATTACTTCGGATTGAAGGCGCTGGACGATTTGCCGGCGCTGTCCGAATTGCAGGATGTTGACCATCTCAAGGTACAGCTTGCATTTGAGGGCGAGGGTGACGTTGACTCGGATGTGGCACCTGGGGCGCCCCATCCCCTGGTACGGACCGCAGGGGCGGACGAGCGTCCAATGGAGCCTGCGACGGTGTCATCGCTCGACGATGCCAGGGTTGCTGCGGACACAACAGGCGGCCAGGAACTTGGGACCGTGGAGGTTGGGGCAACCATTATTCCGCTGAAGACCATCTGAGTTCTCCTTTCGATATATATAAGACCAGAGATAGTGACCGAGCGCCTGCAGAAATGGCTCGCTGGCGCGGGTGCCGGTTCCCGGCGCCAACTCGAAGTGCTGATCAGCGAAGGACGCATTACCGTCGACGGCGAAACGGCGGTTTTGGGTCAAAAAATCACCGGGTCGGAGCGCGTCTGTATCGACGGTCGACCGGTACGCTCCCGCGCGCGATCGACGCCTGCAAAAGGCATTATCTATAACAAGCCGCCGGGCGAGATATGCACGCGTTCGGACCCGAAAGGGCGTCGCACGGTTTTCCAGTCTTTGCCAGGTTTATCGAATGAACGTTGGGTCAGCGTAGGTCGACTGGATATGCAGACTTCCGGATTGCTGATACTGATCACCGATGGGGATCTCGCCAACAAACTAATGCATCCCTCGAGCCAATTGCAGCGCGAATATGCGGTCCGCGTCGTCGGGGAGCTGCCGCAGGCAGACCTGCGAAAACTTCGCAAAGGCATTTCCCTGGAGGACGGTCCGGCACGCTTTGACGAGATTAACTTTACCGGCGGCGAAGCTCTCAATCGCTGGTATCGGGTCGTTGTCAGCCAGGGGCGAAACCGGGTGGTCCGGCGCCTGTTCGATGCCATCGGCTGCACCGTAAGCCGCCTGATACGCGTGCGCTATGGGCCGGTCCGTCTGCCCAAAGATCTGCATCGGGGCCAGCATCGATCGATAACTCCAGCCGAATTCGATTCGCTTCGCGACGCCGTGGGTCTCTCTGCGTCGAAACGTGTTAATGACAACTAGACCAACCGATGTTCCAGCCAGTGCCCGGGAGGTGCTACCACCGCTGGAAAATTTCGCGGCTGAACTAATCACTGCGTATCCGACCGAGCAATGGTGGCCGGCAGAGACAAGCTTCGAAGTCATGGCCGGCGCCGTTCTGGTCCAGAACACTCGTTGGTCGAATGTTGAGCGCGCGCTGGCGCAATTGCGAGTAGCCAATTGTCTGTCGGCCGAGGCCATCAGCAGTTGTCCACCCGAGCGATTGCAGGTTCTGATTCAGTCTGCGGGTTGTCAGTCGGTCAAGGCACTTCGGCTTGGAAATCTTGCGCAATGGCTGGTCGACTTCGGGGGCCACCGGCAGATTGCAAAAACCCACACCGACGAATTGCGCACGCAGTTACTCGGCATCAACGGAATCGGGCCTGAAACGGCTGATGCGATTTTGAATTTTGCCTGTGGCAGACCCGTGTTTGTTGCAGATCGGTACGCACAGCGTCTGTTTGCCCGCTTGGGTTACCTCAATGGTGGTGGCAAGACGGGTCGATACGAAGCAGTGCGGGCGATGCTCGAAGCTGCGATGCAGGGCCGTGCGCAAGCATTGCAGGACCTGCATGCGGCGACTGTTTTGCACTGCCAGCAGGTTTGCGGAGGAGTACCAAGATGTTCGCTGTGCCCGTTTCAGCGATGTTGTCAGCGCAATCGCGCTGGCTAGGTTTCGATCGGCAATTACTGGCAATCGATGCTTTGTCCGGTAACGCCGCGACTGTCGGGTCCGATCAGGTATAGGTACGGTCCCATTAATGATTCCGGCAATGGCAGAGTTTCAGGGTCCTCGCCGGGATAGGCGGCACGGCGCATGGCAGTTCGGGTAGCCCCTGGGTTAATGCAGTTGACGCGAATGCGCCCCTGCGCGCTGGTCTCATCGGCGAGCACCTGTGATAGGCCCTCGATTCCAAACTTGGATACCGCGTAGGCTCCCCAATAGGCGCGTCCTCGCCGCCCGACGCCGCTGGAGGTGAAAACAATCGAGGCGTCATCCGATGCTTGCAGCAACGGCAGCAATGTCTGCGTCAGTATAAATGGCGTATTGAGGTTAACGTGCATGACTTCGAGCCACTTGCTTACTTCAAAATGTTCTATCGGGCTGCGATCGCCGAGAATACCGGCGTTGTGCAGCAGTCCATCCAGACGGCCGAACTCCTGCTCCATGCTGTCAGCGAGTTGCGCGTAATCGTCGCCTTGGGCAGTCGCAAAATCCATGACCGCGATACTCGGACGCGGCCATGCGCCAGCCACAATCTCATCGTAAACGGCTTCCAGTTTCGCTTGGGTACGGCCTAGCAATATGGTGCGGGCGCCATGTTCGGCAAACGACAGGGCCGCGGTTCGCCCGATGCCATCCCCGGCACCGGTAATCATAATGATCCGGTCGTGCAGCAGATCCGGCGGCGACCGGTAGTCGCGAGGATTGTCGGACATCGTTACGCGCTATCGCGCACTAATGGCGCGAAGCAGGGGGATCCGGTGCGGGCTCGTCGGCCTCTGCTTCAGCGGTGCTGCCGTCGTCGAGCACCACGGGTTCGCCACCGGTCAACGATTTGATTGGCCTGGCTGATGCCTCCACTGCGGTCGGGCTGTGCAAAGCCTTGCGCGTCCGCACGCCAAGCTCACTGAATTTTCTCGCGCCGGGTAATACGCGGCCTTCCAGCGAACCGACAGCCTGGTTGTACGCAGTCACGCTAGCGTCCAGTTGCTTGCCGACCCTTGCCAGGTGCCCCGTGAAACTGGCTAGCCGGTCGTGAAGATCTTCCGCCAGACCCCGGATCTGTTCGGCGTTATCGGACAGCGAAAGTTGCAGCCAACCGTAGGCGATAACTTTTAACAGCGCGACCAGGCTGGTGGGCGTGATTAGCATGACTTTTTGGCGTAACGCCTCTTCAAGGAGGTCGGGTTTCTCATTCAGCGCAGCGGTCAGGAACTGGTCGCCGGGAATGAAAAGGATGACAAATTCCGGGCTGTGCTCGAATTGTGACCAATAGGATTTCGCGGACAATTCGCGAACACGCTCTAAAACGTTACGAGCGTGACGCTGCAACGCGGCCTTCCGTGTCACCTCGTCGCTGGCATCCACCGCTTGCAGGTAAGCATCCAGCGGCGTTTTCACATCGACAACCAGTTCGCCACGGTCGGGCATATGAATCACCATGTCGGGCCGAATAGCGCCTTCATCGGTGGCCACGTGGACCTGCTCGGAAAAATCGCAGTGCTCTACCATGCCGGCTAACTCTGCAAGTCGGCGTAATGTGATCTCACCCCATTGGCCTCTGACTTGCGGATTACTCAACGCGTTGACGAGTTTATTGGTCTCCGCGCGCAGGGTTTCCTGGCTGACATTGATTGCTGCGAGTTGGGTCGTTATGCCGCCAAATGCCTCGTGTCGTGTCTTTTCAATTTCAACAATCTGGCGATGCGTTTTATCGAGTACGTCCTGGATGGGTTTTACCAGGTTCTGCACCGCCTGCTCGCGCTTACTCAATTCTTCCCGGGCGAGTTCCTGTTGACCACCAAGATTTTCCTTTGCAAGGCGCAGAAAGGTTTCGCTGTTTTTTTCGAGCGACTCATGCGCAAGCTTTCCGAAGGTTGCACTCAAGGTGTCTTCCGCCCGTTGCTGCGCGGCCGCGCGTTCCTCTTCGCGTGCCTGTTCGGTCTGGATTCTGGATTCCTTAAGCGCGATCTCACGCTCCAACCGGTAGCGGGTGCCGCGACCGATAAGGTATTGGAGCGCCATTCCCGCCAGTAGTCCGCCCAATCCGGCGACCAGGGCATACCAAATCAGACTCATTTCGATCTCCCTATCTTCAAACTGTCTGCTAACGGCTGCCCGCCGGCAAGTGGTCGAGCAGTTCGCCCGGGCTTTCGATTATCAGATCGGCACCCCAGCCCGACGGATCGTCGCCGGGCAGGATATAGCCATAGGCCGCTGCCACTGTCATCAGGCCGGCCGCCTTGCCGGCTTCAATATCGCGCGATGCATCGCCAATATACATGGCAGTACTTTTGTCCATTCCGGCCTGGGCCAGCGCGTGCAGCAAGGGTCCCGGGTGCGGCTTTCGCTCCGGCAGGGTATCGCCGCTGACTACGCAAGCGCAACGGCGTAACAGTTCGAGCGCCTCCAGCAGGGGTTCTGTCAGGGATGCTGGTTTATTGGTCACTACGCCCCAGTCCAGTCCTGACCGTTCCAGGGCCGCTAACAATTCCTCGACTCCAGGAAACGGCACCGTTTCCTCGCTTAATCGGTCGGCATAGATTTGCAGATATCGTTGATGCAGTCGACGCATGTCTCGGTCAGCATGATTCGGGAACGCAAGCTTGAGCAAACCAATAGCGCCCGTCGAAACGTGCGCCCGGGCGATAGCATATGGCACCGGTCCGAATTGTTCTTCGGTGCGCAATGTATTTAACGCGCCAACCATGTCGGGTGCCGTGTCCAGCAGCGTCCCATCCAAATCGAACAGCACGCCCCGTATCGCTACGGCTTTTGCATCGCGATTGGTATTCACTCGGGCGCGGCGAAGTGTATTAGATAGTTCACGTCAACATTGTCAGTAAGACTGAAACTGTCATTGAGGGGATTGAAATGCAGCCCAGTCAGGTCGCGAAACTGTAGCCCGGCGGTCAGGGACCACCTGTTGAGTTCGGACGGCTTGATCAGGCGGGCATATTCATGCGTACCGCGGGGGAGCAAACCGAGGATGTATTCTGCGGCCACAATCGCCAGCAAAAACGCTTTTGGGTTCCGGTTGATGGTTGAGAAAAATACCTGCGCTCCGGGCTTCGCCAGACGCCGGCAGGCGGCGACGAGCTGCGCCGGGTCGGGAACATGTTCAAGGACCTCCATGCAGGTGATCACGTCAAAACTGGCCGGTTCGGATTCGGTGAGCGCCTCTGCGGAGGTATCGATGTAACGAATGGAGTGCAACCCGGATTCCTCCAGGTGCATCCGGGCGACGTCCAAAGGCGCAGTAGCAAGGTCGATGCCGGTGACATCTGCGCCGGCTCGGGCCATAGCCTCTGTCAGCAAACCGCCGCCGCAGCCGATGTCCAGGCATCGCTTGCCAGCAAGGTTCACGCGGTCTTGCAGATATGCAAGGCGCACAGGGTTCATTCGATGCAAAGGTTTGAACTCGCCCTCAGGGTCCCACCAGCGGCTTGCCAGCTCGTCAAACTTTTTTAGTTCGGCCGGATCGACATTGAGGGTGTCATTCATATCGACCTTCCAATCGCGCCTGCCAGGCTGCTGCACGCTCAAAAACTCCCGCTTCGTCTTGCGATGACAATTCATTGTCCCCGAGCAGCGGCTGGCCGGCGACCCAAACGTCCGAGACCTGTTCGCGTGATGCGGAATAGACCACCTGCGAGAGCGCATGATGTACCGGCTGGGTCGCAGGCGCGGCCAGATCGAGACAGACCATGTCGGCCCATTTCCCCACCACCAGCGAGCCGATCGACTCGTCCAGACCCAGCGCTCGAGCACCATTTATCGTTGCCATAGCCAGTGCATCCTCGGCTTTGACAACCTCTGGATTGCCAGCCACGCCTTTGGCAAGCAACGCGGCGCATCGCATTTCGCCGAGCATATCGAGGTCATTGTTACTGCCGGCCCCGTCGGTTCCCAGTGCGACATTGACCCCGGCAGCCAGTAGCTCAGCAACCGGACAGAATCCGCTGCCGAGTTTCAGGTTGGATTCCGGGCAGTGCACTACCGATACCCCGTGCTCTGCCAAAAGGATAATTTCGTCGCGGTTCAGCTGCGTCATATGAACTGCTGCCAACTGCGGGCTCAACACGCCCATCGCTGCCAGCCGCTCAATTGGCCGTCGGCCAAACTGCTCTACGCTTTGCTGAACTTCATATGCGGTTTCATGCAGATGGGTGTGAATCGGGACCTCCAGCTGGTCAGCGAGCGTACGTATCCGGTGCATCGTCTCGTCACCAACGGCATAGGTCGAGTGGGGCGCAAATGCGGTGGATATCAGCGGATGTTCCCGGTACTGGTCATGCACCTGGATACCCCGCGACAGGTACTGCTCGATGTCTTTGGCCCAGACTGTCTCCATCTCGATCACGATCATCCCGACGCAGGCTCGCAGGCCACGCTCGGCAGCCACTTGTGCGACCGTATCGGGGCAGTAGTACATGTCGTTGAAACAGGTCGTACCGCTTCGAATCATTTCCAGTACCGCGAGATCGGTGCCATCCCGCACAAAATCCGAATCAACCCAACGTGCCTCCGCCGGCCAGATGTGTTCCGTCAACCATTCCTGCAGCGGCAGGTCGTCGGCCAGCCCGCGAAACAGTGTCATCGCCGCATGGGTATGGGCATTGATCAGGCCGGGGATCAGGACATGGTCAGGCCGCTCGATGACGGTTTCGGCATTGAAAGAGTCGATTGCCTCAGCGACTGGGGCCAACGCCACGATGCGTCCATCACGAATGACGATTGCGTGATCTTCGAGTACCACACCGGCCGGCTCGACGGGAATTAACCAGCGCGGTATGACGATGCAATCGGCGACATGCATTTGGCACTCCGGAGGTGTTGCGCTTGCATGCACGATAATGCCTGATCGACTGCGACAGCGAAACACAAAAGCCGACTGTGAGTGGCAAATTCGGAGGTCCGCAGAGTCGTTCCACGGACCGATTCTACCCACGGTCAGCGGCGTAGCTGTGATAATATGTTTCCTTGAAATTTTGGCCGGATATAACCTTCTGGAACGCCGCAAACGACGCCCTTGATGGTTCCGATTACCGAGGCAGAAAGGCCGGTCACTCCAGCCCCTCAAATTCCAGGTCAGCAATCCACCGATGACTGAAGTGGCTCAGGAAGTAGTGCCTGTCAATCTCGAAGACGAGATGAAGCAGTCCTATCTCGACTACGCGATGAGCGTCATCGTGGGCCGTGCCTTGCCCGATGTACGCGATGGTTTGAAACCCGTACACCGGCGGGTTTTGTTTGCGATGCGAGAACTCGGGAACGATTACACCAAGGCCTACAAGAAATCGGCGCGCGTTGTCGGTGACGTCATCGGCAAGTACCACCCACACGGTGACACGGCGGTATACGACACCATCGTTCGCATGGCACAGCCGTTTTCGATGCGTTACCTGCTGGTCGACGGGCAGGGCAATTTCGGATCTGTCGATGGAGATGCGCCGGCGGCCATGCGTTACACCGAGGTTCGCATGACGCGGATTGCGAGTGAACTGCTGGCAGATATCGACAAGGAAACGGTGGATTTTGCCGAAAACTATGATGGTTCGGAATCCGAGCCCACGGTTATGCCGACGCGGGTACCGAACCTGCTCGTCAATGGTTCCTCCGGAATCGCGGTCGGCATGGCTACCAACATACCGCCACATAACCTCGGCGAAGTCGTTGACGCGACGGTTGCGCTGATCAACGACCCGGATATTTCAGTCCGGCAGCTGATGGAAATCCTGCCAGGTCCCGACTTTCCGACCGCCGGCATCATCAGCGGGGCGCAGGGAATTTTTGCCGCCTACACGACCGGGCGCGGCCGGCTGTATACGCGGGCGCGACATCATATTGAGCCTTTAGGTGACAAGGGGCGTGAGGCCATCGTGTTCACTGAATTGCCCTACCAGGTAAACAAAGCCAGGCTGCTGGAGAAGATTGCCGAACTCGTCCGCGATAAACGAATCGATGGCATCACAGAACTGAGGGACGAGTCTGACAAGGACGGACTAAGGGTTGTTATCGAGCTACGCAAAGGTCAGATCACCGACGTCGTGCTGAACAATCTCTACAAACATACGCCGCTGGAAACCGTGTTCGGGATCAACATGGTGGCGCTCGAAGACGGCCGGCCGCGGTTGATGGGCTTGATAGATATCCTGAAAGCATTCCTCAGTCATCGGCGGGAAGTAGTAACGCGGCGTACGGTTTTCAACTTGCGCAAAGCACGTGATCGCGGCCACGTTTTGGAAGGGCATGCGGTCGCACTTTCCAATATTGACGAAGTCATTGCGATAATCAAAGCGTCTCCTTCGCCGGCGGACGCGCGTGACGCATTGGTCGCGCAGCTGTGGTCTCCGGGAGATGTCACCGCAATGTTGAAGCGGGCCGGAAAAATCGACACACGGCCGGACGGTCTCGAAGATATCTACGGCTCGGTCAAGGATGGCTACCGCCTGTCGCCGACTCAGGCGCAGGCGATCCTGGAGCTGCGCCTGCATCGGCTGACGGGCCTGGAACAAGAAAAAATAATAAATGAATACAAAGAGATACTAGGAAGAATTAAAGAATTTACGGATATACTCGCGGACCCGGATCGACTCATTGCAGTGATCCGGTCCGAGCTGGCCGAGATTCGGGAAAACTATGCCGACAGTCGGCGTACCGAAATCGGTGAGGATCACTCCGATCTGACCCTGGAGGACCTGATTCCCGAAGAGGATCTGGTTGTCACACTGTCGCATGGCGGATACGCCAAGGCCCAGGGGCTGGAGACTTATCAGGCCCAGCGTCGCGGTGGCCGCGGTCGGTCTGCGGCCAAGGTCAAAGGCGAAGATTTCATTGACAAACTTTTCGTTGCGAACAGCCACGATACATTGCTGTGTTTTTCCAGCCGCGGCAAAGCGTATTGGCTGAAGGTTTACCAGGTGCCGCGTGCCAGTCGCGGGGCTCGCGGGAAACCAATCGTCAACCTGCTGCCGCTGCAGGAGGGGGAGCGTATCAATGCCGTGTTACCGGTTCGTGATTTTGGCGGCGACCGTTTCGTATTCATGGCGACCGGTTCGGGCCGCGTAAAAAAGACCCCGCTGCGAGCATTTTCAAGACCGCGCAGCAACGGCATCATTGCCGTAGATTTGCGTGGCGACGACAAACTGGTTGACGTTCAGATCACCGATGGGTCGTCCGATATCATGGTCTTTGCCAGTTCCGGTAAGGCGATTCGGTTTGCCGAAACGGGTGTCAGGGCGATGGGGCGGGGCGCTGCGGGCGTCCGCGGTATTCGCCTGGCTGGTGATCACGAAGTGATCGCGCTTTTGATTATCCAGGACGGTGACATTTTGACGGCGACTGAGAATGGGTTTGGCAAGCGCACTGCCGTGCCTGATTTTCCGCTTCAGGGTCGCGGCGGCCAGGGGGTAATCGCGATCCAGACATCAAATCGCAACGGGAACATGGTCGGTGCCATTCAGGTTGGCGACGACGATGAAGCGATGCTGATCAGTTCCTCCGGTACGCTGGTGCGCATACCGGTAGCGGAAATCTCGGTACAAAGCCGCAATACGCAGGGGGTGCGGCTGATCAGGTTGGCCGAGGGTGATCGTCTGGTCGGGCTGGACAGGATTGTCCAGCTGCAGGATGAAGAAGAATAAAATAACGTTCAAACGCAACGGCGATAAACATCAGCTCCGCAGTTAGCAGGTGTAAGAGGGTGTCACGAGTTTTCAACTTTAGTGCCGGACCGGCCGCAATTCCACTGGAGGTATTGGAAGAGGCTCGGGCGAGCCTGTCCGAGTGGAACGGGACCGGTATGTCGGTCATGGAAATGAGCCACCGGAGCGAAGCTTTCAGAGCGGTAGCGGAAGCGGCCGAGAGTGACCTTCGCGAGTTGATGAGCATCCCGGATTCCTATGCGGTGTTATTTTTGCAGGGCGGCGCAACGCAACAGTTTGCTCTGGTGCCGATGAATCTTGCCGACGCTGATCAGTCCGTGGATTATCTGATTACCGGGAGCTGGTCGACAAAAGCGCAAAAAACAGCAGCGGTGATGCGCAGCGTCCATATCGTTGCCGATGCCGGAGATTTGTCCTATTCGGATGTGCCTGCTCGAGCCAGCTGGGAATGCAATCCCCAAGCGGCATACTTTCATTACACCGCCAACGAAACCATCGGTGGCCTGGAGGTTCATGAGCCGCCGGACGTGGGCGCGGTGCCGCTGGTGACCGACATGTCGTCCACCATCCTGTCGCGGCCGATTGACGTGTCTCGCTTTGGCCTGATTTATGCCGGGGCACAGAAAAACATCGGTCCCGCCGGGCTGACGGTCATGATTGTGCATCAGGATTTACTGCAGGAACCACCGCCGCAACTGCCGCCGATCCTTAGCTATGCCGCCCACGCGGAGGCAGGGTCGATGCTGAATACACCGCCAACTTTTGCATGGTATATGGCGGGGCTGGTGTTCGCTTGGCTGAAGCGCCAAGGTGGCTTGAAGGCAATCGGCGAAGTGAATGAGCGGAAGGCGCAGAAATTATACGCAGCAATCGACGAGTCGGACTTCTATTCCAATCCGGTCGCCCGGCTGTACCGGTCATGGATGAATGTGCCATTTACCCTGGCCCGTCCAGAACTCGACGGTGAATTCCTTGTCCAGGCGGCGGAACAGGGTTTGACCCACCTCAAAGGGCATCGCTCCGTGGGCGGAATGCGCGCAAGCATATACAATGCCGTGCCGGAAGCGGCCGTTGACGCATTGCTGGCATTTATGGCCGAATTTGAGCGTCGCCACGGCTGAGTGACCGGGTTGTCGGGTAAGACTCGTCACCTGAGGCACGAACGCAGAACTGTAAAGTCATGTACAAGATTCTTACGTTGAATAATATTTCCGAATCCGGCCTCGAGCGGCTTCCATCGGGGCAGTACGCGGTTGCGCCCGACTGTCGTGATCCGGATGCCATCCTGCTGCGGTCCCACGATATGCATGGTATGGAGATACCCGAGAGCGTGCTGGCAGTCGCGCGCGCGGGTGCCGGGGTTAACAACATTCCGGTCGACGCATTGTCTGCACGCGGCGTTCCGGTTTTTAACGCACCTGGCGCCAACGCCAACGCGGTCAAGGAACTGGTTGTCAGCGGCTTGCTTATTGCCGCGCGAAATCTGTGCGGCGCCTGGCAGTACCTCCAGGAACTGGACGGTGATGACGAGGCGCTGGCAAAGGCAGTCGAAGCGGGCAAAAAGCGCTTTGTCGGGTATGAGCTGCCGGGTCGCACGCTGGGGGTCGTGGGTCTTGGCGCGATTGGCGTGCAGGTGGCGAATACGGCACTTGAGCTCGGCATGCACGTAATCGGCTTCGACACAAAAATCAGCGTTGAAAGAGCCTGGCAATTGTCGTCAGGAGTGCAGCAGGCGCGTGATCTTGAGGACCTGTTCAGACATTCCAACATGGTGACGGTCCACGTGCCGTTGCTGGATGCAACTCGGCATCTGGTTAATGCTAAGCGCATCGATTTGATGCCGGCTGGTGGTGTTGTCTTGAATTTTGCCCGAGGCAGTATTGTCGATGAAACCGCGGTGCTGAAGAGTCTGGAGTCTGGCCAGCTCAGTTACTATGTTTGCGATTTTCCGAGACGGGCGCTGATCGATAACGACAAGGTCATCACCCTGCCGCATCTCGGTGCATCCACTCACGAAGCGGAGGCCAACTCAGCCGTTATGGTTGCGCAGAACCTGCGTGCCTACCTCGAGAATGGGCTGATTCGGCGATCGGTCAACTTTCCCGAAGCGGATATGCCTCGTAACGATGTACATCGGATCACCGTTGCCAATGCGAATGTTCCGAATATGGTGGGACAAATATCAACCTGTTTGGGTGATGCCGGATTGAATATCGAAGACCTGCTGAACAAGTCGCGCGACGGTCTTGCCTACACCATCATCGATCTTGACGCTGAAGTGCAGGAACAGACGCTTGCTTATATTCGTTCAATAGATGGCGTTTTAAACGTGCGTAGTTTAGGGCGCCCCCAGTAAACCTAATTTTAGCCGTCTCGGTCATCTCAAATGTCAGGCAAAAGCAAAAAAAAGGATAGTGCGAAAGATCTCGACGCGATGCGTCGCCGGATCGATGCCGTGGACGAAAAAATCCAGGGGTTGATTAGCGAACGCGCGCGCTACGCACAGCAGGCGGGCGAGGTTAAAAAAGAGGACTCCAGCACGGTCGAGTATTACCGTCCAGAGCGGGAAGCCCAGGTGCTGCGGTCTGTTGTCGACCGCAACGATGGACCGCTCTCGGATGAGGAAATGGCGCGCTTGTTCCGGGAGATCATGTCGGCCTGCCTGGCTCAGGAAGAACCGCTGAAAATCGGTTATCTCGGTCCGGAGGGGACATTTACCCAGGCTGCGGTGTTAAAGCAGTTTGGCCACTCGGTCAGGGCATTGCCGCTGGCGACGATTGACGAAGTCTTTCACGAGGTTGAAGCCGGCATGGCGGACTTCGGTGTCGTGCCGATCGAGAATTCGAGCGAGGGCACCGTCAACAATACTCTTGATATGTTCCTGACCTCGCCGCTTAAAATTTGCGGCGAGGTGGAAATGCGCATTCGCCAGCATTTGTTGGGATCTATGGATAGCCTGGAAAAGGTTGTACGGGTCTGCGCGCATGCGCAGTCTCTTGCGCAGTGTCGTGCCTGGCTCAAAGAATACTTGCCGGATGCCGAACATGTCGTCGCGAGCAGCAACGCGGAAGGTGCGCGGCGCGCACGCGATGAGCTTGGGACTGCTGCTATTGCCGGCGATGCAGCCGCCGAGGTGTACGGACTGGAAAAGCTGGTCGCCGATATTGAGGACCGTCCTGACAATACCACCCGGTTTTTCGTCATCGGTCGCAAGCTCTTTCCGCCCAGCGGCGAAGACAAGACGACGCTATTGTTATCGGTCGCGGATACTGACGACGCGGGAGCACTGCACAAGCTTTTGCAGCCGATGGCGGAAGCCGGAGTTAACATGACGCGTATCGAATCCCGTCCATCGCGACGCCGGAAATGGCATTACGTGTTCTTTATCGATGTAGAAGGGCACGCCGAGGATAAGAAACTCGCCGAAGCGCTTGCGAATCTGGAAAGGCAGGCACAGCTGTTTCGGATTCTAGGCTCGTACCCGGCGGCCGTGTTGTAGATCCTGCACCGGACCTGCCGATGGCCAGGGAGAATTCTTTGCAAGGCTGGCCGCTGACTGTATCTGTGGTGATGGCCCAGTGTCTGGGGCGGAACTCGTGAGCGGAGTTTCACGGTTTGTCGTTCGCCCGGGCCGTCGCATTGGCGGAGATGCCGTCGTTCCGGGCGACAAGTCAATCTCGCATCGGGCACTGTTGCTCGGCGCGATTGCCGATGGGTCCACGGAGATTAACGGCTTTTTGGCCAGTGACGATTGCCGGGCGACGTTGACAGCGCTGCGGGCGATGGGCGCGACTGTAGATGAGCAGGCGCCCGATCGGCTCCGCGTTTCCGGGTTGGGGATGAACGGTCTGCAATCGCCGCCTGGCCCGCTGGATTTGGGTAATTCCGGCACCGCGATGCGCTTGCTAATCGGGCTCATGGCGGGGCAGGATTTTCCAACTGAACTGACCGGCGACGAGTCATTGCGTCGCCGCCCAATGGAACGGGTCGCCGAGCCGCTCCGCGAGATGGGTGCCGCGGTCGAGACCACCGATGGCAATCCTCCGGTTCGCATCAAAGGCAATATGAAATTGTCGGGCATCGAATACCGGCTCCCCGTTGCCAGCGCACAAGTCAAGTCTGCAGTGCTGCTGGCAGGGCTTTATGCGCAGGGACAAACTCGCGTCATTGAACCGGCAGTCACGCGCGACCACACTGAACGCATGTTGCCGGCGTTTGGTGTACCGGTAAGCGGCAATGAGCGGACCGCCGTGATCGACGGTCCGGCGCGGCTGACCGGTACCCACATCGATGTACCCGGCGATTTGTCCTCGGCAGCTTTTTTGCTGGGCGCTGCGTTTCTGAGCGAGCACGATCCGGTGACGATTGATCAGGTCGGTATCAATCCGACCCGCACCGGGATATTGGCCGTACTGGGACTAATGGGAGCCGAGATTCGAACGGAGAATCACACCGCCATGGGCAACGAGCCGGTCGCCAGCCTGATTGGATTGCCGTCCGCACTGACGGGGGTAACCATTCCCCCGGAATTGGTGCCGCTGGCAATCGACGAATTCCCGTTGATATTTGCCTTGGCCGCCTGTGCGAACGGTGAGACCGTGGTCACCGGGGCGACCGAATTGCGCCACAAGGAGAGCGATCGTATTACGGTCATGATCCAGGCACTCACGGAACTGGGCATCGACGCGGAAGAGTTTGCCGATGGTGCCCGTATCGCAGGCGGTCAACCCGGTGGCGGAACGGTAGATAGTCACGGTGACCATCGGGTCGCCATGGCTTTAGCGATAGCTGGGATGATGGCCACGGCGCCGGTCACCATATTAAATGTCGACAACGTGGCCACGTCGTTTCCAGGTTTCGTTCCTACAATGCAAAATCTCGGGCTAGACCTGCAATATGAGCCTGGGCCTGGAAAATGACGACGACAGTCCCGGTTATTGCAATTGACGGGCCCGGTGGCGCGGGTAAGGGTGAAATCAGCCGGGCGGTCGCGCGCAAACTAGGGTGGCATCTCCTCGACAGTGGTGCCTTATACCGACTCGTTGCGTTGAGCGCGATAGAAAATTCGGCTGACCTGACGGATGCTCAACGACTGGCGGATCTGACCGGGAACCTCGCAGTACGCTTCGATAACGCCGGTGAAAACGGCCGGGTTTATCTGGGCGAGCGTGATGTTACCGAAGACATTCGCTCAGAGGAGTCTGGCCGGGTCGCGTCCATCGTGGCGTCGATGCCGGAGGTGCGGGAGGCGTTAATTACAAGACAACGGTCGTTTCAACAGGCGCCGGGCCTGGTCGCCGACGGCCGGGATATGGGATCGGTGGTTTTTCCCGATGCCGGGTTGAAAATTTTCCTCACGGCCAGCGTGGAGGAGAGGGCCCAGAGGCGCTATAAGCAGTTGAAAGACAAAGGGATTGATGTTAGCCTTCCGGCCCTTTCCGAGGACATGCAGGAACGCGATCGGCGCGATTCGGAGCGTTCGATTGCCCCGCTGCAAGCGTGCGCCGATGCACGGGTCCTGGATACAACGCGCCTGAGCATCCCGGATGTCGTGCAGACGGTGTTGCAATGGGTAGGGGAAACGTACCCGTAACACCGGGTCTGAACGGAGCACATTGATTGGTTCGGCTGGCAGGATGCCGGTCGGTTTTTTGTAACACCGTATTCGCGGAGAGACTGCGAAAACGAGACTTTTTTGGTCCACCGGAAGGTGGTTGGGTGTAAATTTGGAAAGTTTTGCCGAGCTGTTTGAGCAAAGTATTGCAAGTCAGAAGATCAAGCCTGGGACAATTCTTACTGGCAGCGTCATTGAAGTTTCCCCCGAGGTTGTCACGGTCAGTGCCGGCCTTAAATCCGAGGCGGTAATCCCCACCAGTCAGTTTCTCAACGACAAGGGCGAAATCGAAGTCCAGATCGGGGATGAAGTTGAAGTGGCGCTGGATGCCATCGAAGACGGCTTCGGTGAGACGCGTTTGTCGCGTGAGCGCGCAAAACGTGAGCGGACCTGGAGCCTGCTCGAGGATGCGTTCGAGAACAGCAAAGTCATCATCGGCGTAATCAACGGCCGCGTAAAAGGCGGGTTTACCGTTGAAGTCGATTTTGTACGGGCATTTCTGCCCGGCTCGCTGGTTGATGTTCGACCGGTGCGCGATCCCTCTTACCTGGAGGGCAAGGAACTGGAATTTAAGGTAATCAAGCTCGATCGGCAACGTAACAACGTGGTTGTGTCCCGGCGAGCCGTGGTTGAAGAAGAATACAGCGCCGAGCGCGAAGCGCTGTTGTCGTCACTCCAGGAAGGCAGCACTGTTAAGGGCGTCGTAAAGAACCTGACCGACTACGGGGCGTTTGTTGATCTGGGCGGAATCGACGGTTTACTCCACATCACCGACATGGCATGGAAGCGAGTCAAGCACCCGTCGGAAGTGGTTGACGTTGGTGACGAGATCGATGTGAAAATACTCCGCTTCGACCGCGAAAAGACGCGCGTGTCGCTGGGTATAAAACAGTTAGGCTCAGACCCATGGGAAGCGATCGCTCGTCGATTTCCACCCAATTCCCGGTTATTTGGCAAGGTCACCAATATTGCGGATTACGGTTGTTTCGTCGAGATTGAAGAAGGCGTTGAAGGTCTGGTGCATGTCTCCGAAATGGACTGGACCAACAAGAACGTCAACCCATCGAAGGTCGTACAGGTCGGTGACGAAGTTGAGGTCATGGTCCTCGACGTCGATGAGGAACGAAGGCGGATCTCGCTAGGCATCAAGCAGTGCGTTTCGAATCCGTGGGCTGAGTTTGCGTCCAGCTTCAACAAGGGCGATCGCGTCAGTGGTACGATCAAATCGATCACCGACTTTGGCATTTTCATCGGACTACCAGGCAACATTGATGGCCTGGTGCACCTTTCGGATATCTCCTGGGAGGCACCCGGCGAGGAAGCGGTGCACAATTACAAGAAAGGCGAAGAACTCGAAACCACCGTGCTGGCTATTGACCCTGAACGCGAGCGTATCTCCTTGGGCATCAAGCAGCTCGATCAGGATCCATTCTCGACGTTCCTGTCAGAGCACCCGAAGGGCAGCATGGTGAAGGGCACGGTAACGGAGGTGGACGCGCGCGGCGCCCTGATTGATCTGGCAGAAGGCATACAAGGTCAGTTACGCGCCTCCGAGCTCTCGCGGGATCGCGTGGAAGACGCGCGGACTGTGCTCAAGGTTGGAGATGAGGTAGAGGCAAAATTTACCGGGCTTGATCGCAAGAGTCGGATCATCGCTTTGTCGATCAAGGCTAAAGAGGCACACGAAGAGGCCGCGGCTGTTCAAAGCTATAAGACAGATACCGAGGCCGCTGGGGGCGGTACTACGTTAGGCGATCTGCTCAAGGAGCATATCACCAACAATACCGATTCGTGACGTTGCGCGCCGCTATTGCGGCGCTTATAAATAAGTAGAATGGCAACGCTGGGCGACAGTCAATAAGGAGAATAGCGCCTTGGCTATGACAAAATCCGAATTGATCGAGGTCATCGCAAAAAAACAGAGACATCTGCCGGCTAAGGATGTCGAACTTGCGGTGAAGCATCTTCTGGACCTTATGGGTAACTCACTTGCCGCGGGCGAGCGTATCGAGATTCGCGGCTTCGGCAGTTTCTCATTGCACTATCGCCCACCGCGGATGGGACGGAACCCCAAAACGGGTGAGGCCGTCGCGTTATCCGGCAAGCACGTGCCTCATTTCAAGCCCGGCAAGGAATTGCGCGAACGCGTCAACGTCAATAAGCACCTACCGATCAAGAACTGAAGCGCTTAGCGGACGTGCGGGGTAGGTCTCCGCGGCACCGGACATATGGGTACCGGCAGCCCGTGTTTGACCCCACTGAGCGCCGCGGCGCTGCGTATCCGGGCGGGCTATACATTACAATCGTCGATGCCTTTACCTAGTACTGAATCAGACTTTCGTTCCATTGCGAGTCGTTGTTGATGTTGCGCAATATTCTGGTAGTCGCGTTGGTGGTCGCTGTTCTGGTGATCACAATCGTATTTTCAGCCAGTAATCCGGGCCTGATTGACTTGGATTTAGCGTTTAAAGAGGTGGAGATTCAAAAGTCGCTGGCTTTCATACTGGCGTTTGGATTTGGTTGGGCATTCGGTCTGTTCTGTGCAATTTTGCTCGTGCTGAGATTCGTAAATGAGCGCAGAAAGCTGCGTAAGTCACTTCGCCTGGCGGAGGCAGAAGTTAAGACGCTGAGAAGCATGCCTTTGCAAGATGCCGACTGAGTCAACTTTCCTGCTGGTCGGCTTGCTAGTTGTTGCAGCTGCGCTGGGCTACATATTTGCGCGTCTCGGCGACGAAAAAAATGAAGCGCAGGCGCCGGGGCAACTCAACGCCGACTATTTGAAGGGCCTCAATTTTCTATTGAATGAGAAACCCGACCAGGCGTTGGAAGTGTTCATGCGCATGGTCGAGGTCGACGACGAGACCCTGGAAACTCACTTCGCGCTCGGTGGTCTGTTTCGCCGGCGGGGCGAGGTTGAGCGCGCCATTCGCGTTCATCAAAACCTGATTGCCCGCCCCAACTTAAGCCGACTGCATAAGGATCAGGCCTTCTTTGCCCTCGGGGAAGACTACCTTAGCGCGGGTCTTTTCGACCGGGCCGAGAAACTATTCATGCAAATGCGGGAATCACCGGAGCACCGCGTCGACGCGTTGAACAAGTTAATTCGCATCTACGAGCTTACCCATGACTGGGAGCAGGCCATCGAAGTCTATGAGGAACTGGAGCGTGTGGATCCGGATTCCGCGGGAGCCGACCAGGTGGCGCATTATTATTGCGAGCTAGCCGAACAGGCCCGGGTCGGTAAAGACTACGCCAAAGCCCGCAGCATGTTGAAAAAGGCGGAATCCGGGCGTCGGAAAACGGTCCGCGGCACACTGGAGCAAGCGGACCTGGCGAGCGACTCGGGTAACTACAAAAAGGCGATCCGTTTGTACCAACAGGTCGCGGAGAAAGAGCGCAATCTGGTTAGCGAAGTTGTGCCGAGACTTGCCGCCAGCTGCCGCGCCGACGATTCGGATAAGCAAATGTCGCGGTTTCTTAAAAGCCTGATAAAAAATCATCCGGAAACGCGTCAGGCAATTGCAATGGCCGTGGTCTACGACCCGGAGATCGATAACTCGGTTGCGTTGCAATGTCTGCGTGACTACGTCCTGACAGATTCTACGCTGGCAGACCTGGTCGACGTGGAGCATTTGGAGCACGGGGACGATGAAAGCAAGCGCGCCGCGCTGGAACGGATTCGGGCCGGGCTCCGCAACATTGCCGCAAAGGGGCCACGTTATCGCTGCAGGCAATGCGGTTTTTCGAGCCGCGAGCAACTCTGGCAATGTCCCAGCTGCCGGTCGTGGGAAACCGTAGCGCCAATCGGGCAAGTCAGTTTGTCCTCAATGTTTGGCTGAGTGGTCCTTTCTGTTCAAACCGGCAGGTTTCCCGGCTTTTTCACACGGCAGTAACGTTCTAGCATTTGCCGGCTACTGCGGTTGCCGCAGTTTTCATCATTGATTTACTGAAGTGGAGATTGCCATGAATAGATTGCTTATCGCGGTCCTTGCAGCGACTGCTCCGGGGTTGGTGTTCGCCGGGCCGGTCAATATCAATAGTGCTGATGCCGAGACGATCGCTGCGGAACTCGATGGAGTTGGCGTATCGAAAGCACAGGCGATTGTCGCCTACCGGGACAAAAATGGCGCTTTCGCTTCGCCCGAGGACGTGTTGAACGTGAAAGGCATAGGTCTGCAGATACTTAATGCCAATCGCCACGATATCCTTGTCGGGGAGAGCAGGGAGAAGTAACGGATCAACTGATCTGTCACACGGTTTCTGAGCGTGCGCCGGTTGTCCGGCGGCCACAATGCATCGGTGGATGCGAGTGCCGTGCGCCGGGCACGCTCCGAGCCGGCACCGACAAGATAGCCACCCATAAAACGGTTATGATTCCGACCGGTTGAAGGATGATGCGAGGGGTCGTGCATGCCCGGAGCAGTGAGGACAGCGGTTTTTCCGGTCGCCGGTCGTGGCACGCGTTTTTTGCCGGTCACGAAGTCGGTTCCGAAGGAATTGCTGCCGATCGTCGACAAGCCGTTGATTCAGTACGCGGTCGAAGAAGCAGTGGCAGCCGGGGCAACGCGGCTGGTTTTCGTCACCCATAGCAGCAAGTCAGCCATCGAGCGTCATTTCCAGTCTGACGACGAACTCGAACAGGCCTTGGCCGGCAAAAAGCAGCAGGATCTGCTGCAGCTTGTACGGGATATCACACCTTCGGGCGTTTCGTTCAGCTACATCGATCAGCCGGAGCCGCTGGGCCTGGGGCACGCGGTGTTGTGTGCCCGTGACGCCGTCGGTGACGAAGCATTTTTCGTGCACCTGCCCGATGACTTGATCCGCTCGCCAGTGGGATGCCTTCAACAATTACTCAAGCACTACGAACAGCATCAGTCGAGTGTTATCGCAGTGGAAGAGGTGGCGCCCGAAAAGACCAGAAGCTACGGAATCGTTGCCTTGGATAACGACAACCGACTGCGTGAAATTGTCGAAAAGCCCGAGCCGGCAGACGCACCGTCCAATCTTGGTGTCGTCGGAAGGTATCTATTAACACCACGCATATTTGAATTACTCGAAACCACGCCGCGCGGTTCGGGCGGCGAGATTCAATTGACCGATGCGATCGCCGCGCTGCTGCAACGCGAGGATGCTTTTGCGCTGCGATTTACCGGCACCCGTTACGACTGCGGAAATACGCTTGGGTACATCCACGCCAACGTTGATTTCGCACTGGCTCGTGACGACCTGCGCGACGATTTACGGAGCGCACTTAAGAATTCTTGACTGCCCGACGCTGCGGTTCCGCTCAGCCGTTTAAATAGGGTTGGGCCGAGTCTAACGGTTTGCCGATACCTCTATAAACAGAGTGTCGAGCAAGCGGCAGCTTGCGTCTTGGTCTGGACAAGCCACGTTGTGGTCAGGCAGTAATCCAATAATTATATCGCCGAGATATATCTTGTAATGTGCCCGGACAGGTGAAATCGGGGGAGCTACACACTATTGCAACATCTGGGCATCCACTAGCATCGATTGCCGGCCGATGATGTTGCACCGTTACA
>PVMK01166338.1_pt1 | contig 27059 bp, 27 predicted proteins | sample 1853481 | NCBI WGS metagenome assembly PVMK01 (sample SAMN08533507, study PRJNA380276) | Marine sediment metagenome, whole genome shotgun sequencing project. | reverse complement strand
GAACGAAGCATTGTTCAGCCAGGTCGCTGCTCCGACCATGACTCCAAACAGCGCAATAGAGCCGATGACAGGCCAGCGGGTGCCCTGGGGGACGTAGTAGCTATTTTCTGCGTGAGCCATAAAATATTCCTGCGTAACGTATGTTGTCTAATTACTGGCGAGCGATTGTTTTTCAAATAATGTGTAAGAAAGTGTAATGGTATCTATATGTTCGGGGAGATCCGGATCAATATAAAACCTTACACCCAGATTCCTTGCTTCACCTGCTGCGAAGTCCTGCTCGTCAAAACAAAAACATTCGATCTTACGAAAATACTTGCCTGCTTCGGCAGGGCGTATATCGGGTGTTGCTATCCCCGTGATTGCTGAAGCACGCATGTTGCGTGCGTAGAATTCCGTGTCCTGTATCAGGCCTGTCTGGACTTCAATCTGGTCATTCAGTGGGTGAAACTCCCAGGGAGCGCCATTGTTGGTATTGGCCAGCAGTTCCAGCGTGATCGTGCGGGACAGGGTCGGTTGCTCCGTAATACTTGCAGCGCTACTTGCCTGGATAGGAATGCGTATGCCCGTGACCTCACAAAAGATGTCGTACAGCGGTACCAGGGCGAAACCAAACACAAACATGGCGCAGGCACTCAGTCCAAGTCGTATGACGAGTGATTTATTACCAGGCTTTTCGTTGCTGCTGCTCATCGCCGGAACTCTGTCTTTTAGCCGCTGATAGCCGTCAACGCTATAAAACCAATATAGAATACTGCTGCGAGCAGAAAGAGCATGAAAATCCTTCGTTTAGTTCGCTTGTCCAGCTTGTTATTTTCCATAATGTTTATATGCTTTTCATAGTCAAGATGGTTACTTGACCTCTGGTGGGGTCTGAAAGCTGTGGTAGGGCGCAGGTGACGGCAGGGTCCATTCCAGACCAACAGCGCCTTCCCAGACCTGATCCGTTGCTTTTTTGGTGCCTTTTACACTGCTCCAGATCGCCCAGACAAAGATCAACTGACTGGCGCCAAACAAAAAGCCGCCAATACTGGAAATCATGTTGAAGTCAGCAAATTGGGTAGGGTAGTCAGGGATACGTCGTGGCATGCCTGCGAGCCCTAAGAAATGTTGCGGGAAGAACAGCACATTGATGAAGATTGCCGAGGTCCAGAAGTGCAGTTTGCCGATCTTCTCGTTGTAATAGAATCCGGTCCATTTCGGTAACCAGTAATAGGTCGCTGCCATGATGGCGAATACCGAGCCAGGTACCAGCACATAATGGAAGTGGGCCACCACAAAATAGGTATCATGGTACTGATAATCAGCCGGGACAATGGCCAGCATCAGGCCGGAGAAACCACCGATCGTGAATAGCAGCACGAATGCAATGGCGAACAGCATCGGTGTTTCAAAGGTCAGCTCACCTTTCCACATGGTCGATAGCCAGTTAAATATTTTTACCGCGGTTGGAATCGCGATCAGCATGGTTGCCAGCATAAAGAACATCTGACCGGCAATCGGCATGCCGGTCGTAAACATGTGGTGGGCCCACACGATGAATGACAGGAATGCAATACTGGCGGTGGCATAGACCATCGAGGAATAGCCAAACAGAGGCTTTCGCGAAAAGGTTGGGATGATCTGCGACACAACCCCGAAGGCTGGCAGAATCATGATGTAGACTTCGGGGTGACCGAAGAACCAGAATATATGCTGGAACAATACCGGATCACCGCCACCGGCTGCGTTGAAGAAACTGGTGCCAAAATAACGATCAGTTAACAGCATGGTGACAGCGCCGGCCAGCACGGGCATAACTGCTATCAGCAGGTATGCGGTGATCAGCCAGGTCCATACGAACAGCGGCATTTTCATTAGCGTCATACCAGGGGCGCGCATGTTAAGGATGGTGACGATCACGTTAATTGAACCCATGATTGATGATGCGCCCATCAGGTGTATGGCAAACACCATGAAAGGGAAGGCATCGCCCGTCTGCATCACCAGTGGAGGGTAAAGTGTCCAGCCGCCAGCAGGAGCACCACCGGGCAGAAATAAGGTCATGATCAGCATGCTGAAGGCAACTGGCAGTAGCCAGAAGCTCCAGTTGTTCATGCGTGGCAGAGCCATATCAGGCGCACCTATCATCATCGGGATCAACCAGTTCGCCAGACCTACAAAGGCGGGCATAACCGCACCAAATACCATGAGCAGGGCGTGTACGGTGACCATGCTGTTGAAAAACTGCGGATCGATAAACTGCAGTCCAGGCTGAAACAGCTCGGCCCGAATAATCATGGCCATAGACCCGCCCATGAAGAACATAATCAGGCTAAAGATCAGGTACAGCGTACCGATATCCTTGTGGTTCGTCGTAAAAACCCAACGGTCCAGGCCGGTTGGCATGGCGTGATGGTCGTCGTGGGCTGCGGCTGCGCTGGTGTGGTCGCTCATGATTTTATCGTTCCTGATGTACGGTTACAGTGCTGCGAGCGAGGTGGTTGTGCTCTTTGCGTTGTCATTTACTGTGGCTACAAGTTCTTGCTGAATTTCATCCCAGCGCAGTTCGCCCGCAAGCCATTGCTCGTAGCGCTCCTGGGTCGCCACCACGACGACAATCGGCATAAATCCATGACCACGGCCGCAAAGTTCTGTGCACTGTCCCCGATAGATGCCTGTTTCAGTTGCCTCAAACCAGGCTTCATTAATGAACCCTGGATTAGCATCTTTTTTGACATAGAGCTCAGGTACCCACCATGAATGAATAACATCACTGGCAGTCAGTAGCAGACGAATTTTTTTATTAACTGGAACGACCATGGCGTTATCGACATTGCGCAGGTAGTTCTCCACAGTATCAGGGTCGATGTCAGAGCCGCGTTGTGCGGCGGCGTAACTCGCCTTATCAAGGTTGCTATAGAAAAACTTGTCTTCACCCAGATAGTCGTAGCCCCATTTCCACTGATAACCGGTAACCTTAATGCTCATGTCGGCACCGCTGGTGTCTTCGATCATGATAATTCCACGTGCACTTGGAATAGCCAAAGCGATCAGGATCAGTGTCGGTATGAGGGTCCAGATAATTTCTGCCTTGGTGCTGTGGGAAAAAGAGGCAGCTTTAACACCCCGTGACTTACGGCAGGTTGCAAAGGTGTAGAACGCGAAACCGAACACGCCTACACATAAAACAGTGCAGATAATCAAAATAAGGCGGTGCAGTCCGAAAATTTCATCAGATATTGTCGTAACGCCGATGGGCATATCGAGTTCCCAGGCCGCCTGGGCCTCGGGGGCTGCCATGACCGCTGTGCCAATGATGATGGCTGCAAAAATTGCGGGTTTGCACAGTCTTATCAACATAGTTGCTAACCTCTTGTAGAGTATCGCGTTTTTAGGTAAATCGTTATGTCCCGCGATCGCGGATGGTGACGAAGCGCAAGAAGCTAAGGATTTATCCTTATCGTATTCCTATGAATGTCGGCGGGCATGGTACTGGAAGCCCGGGAGCGCCGCAAGACACTTTGCCATAGTCATGGCGCGATAAATTGTTCGTTAAACAGAGAGATACAGTGGTGATGAGCAAAGCAGTTCCAGTTCCGCAATCTTGTGTCTGGCACCACCCGCTGCAGAGCAGCTATTTAGCCTGAAATTGTTATCAGGAGGCCTGCCAAGTGTGTGTTTGAAGCGATTTGCCGGGGTGCTGGGCACCCGGGTAATGGGCTATAGTATTTGGCATTCAGGTGGACGGGAGAATTAGCATGCTCAGGCTTATAAAAACAGGCACTACACTGGTCGCAATGGTTTTTGTGCTGGCTGCATGCGGGTCCGCAGATAAAACGGGTGGCATTACACAAAGTGATGCGCGGACCCGGTTGAGTGCAAATAAATCCACTGCACAATTCGGTGATTATGAGATTCTTGTCATTGCTATGTCGACGGCTGATCTGACTCCTGAGGTTGCGCAGGGTTATGACATCGTGCGCAGTGAAAATCAGGGTATGGTGAATCTGGTTGTGCTGCGAAAAGCAGCCGATAATGCTGCTACGCCCATTAGCGCGAAGGTGCAGGTGTCTGCTTCCAATTTGACCGGACAACTTAAGAGCATGGAATTGCGGGAAATAATTGATGGACCCAGTATTTATTATATCGGTGTGATCAAGGTGGATAATCGTGAGACCATTAAATTTGATTTTGATGTGCAACCTGAAGGCAGCAACCAGGTTTTGCTAATTCGTTTCATGCACGAGTTCTATACAAAATAGTAGGCTAGCTGATTATCTTTGCGGCTCTTGCGTAATTGATCCTGATTCAACGACGGGTGCCAGTAAACGCTGACGGTTTTTTGCGTAATACTTGAGGCCATTGCTAACGGCGTTCGTGACGGCTCGACTGGTTATAGTTGCGCCACTAATGTGGTCCAGATCGCCACCGTCACGCCTTAGTGCCAGTGGCACACTGTCATCAGGCTGCTTTCGGCCATTAAATTGCGTTATCCAGTCCGTCTTTTCAGCATCAATCTGATCACCCAGGCCGGGTGTTTCGAGGTGCTGTAACGTGCGCACCGCAATGATACTGCCCTCATTGTCGATACCGATAACTAGCCGGATGGGTGCGATATAGCCATCGGGTGCTTCGAGGGTAAGCACTGTAGCAACCGGTATTTTATCAATACTGGCGAAGTAGGTGGGTAACGGTTTCTGACTGCCCGGTATGAGGCTGTTGGCAAGCTGATAGATTTCTTCACGGGGTTCATTGTTGTGTCCGCTGCTCGGCAATACCTCGGCCACGACTTGCATCGTCCTGGCAGCCTGGTTCGCCGCAATCCGCTCGCGGGTGAATTGCTCCACCAGGCTGACCACTGCAGTTGCGCCGCCGGCAATGACTAACAGGCCGATTAACCCACCCATGATGCGCCTGCTGGCCTTCTTGGTTGACGCTGGTGCGGGTGATTGTTGGTAACTGCTCATCTGCTTATAGATTTATCAAGGCTGTTTGTCATGGCCATAAATTCGGGGCAGGGTGTAGCGGTCTATTAATGGTACCGCCATGTTCATGAGCAGTACGGCGAATGCTATCCCGTCGGGATAAGCACCCCACTGACGCATAGCAAAACAGAGTGCGCCAATACCTGCGCCATAAATAAGTCTGCCGCGGTCACTGGCTGCCGCAGATACGGGGTCGGTGGCCACAAAGAATGCAGCCAGCATCGTGCCGCCGCTAAACAGGCCGATCAGAGGGGATATATGGGTGGCCGGATCCAGCGCATACAAAAGCAAATAAAGAAAGGCCATGCTACCAAGCATGGCAGCCGGTATATGCCAGCGTATTACTTTTTTATAGAAGAGCCATACCCCGCCTGCCAGTGCCGCCATGTTTATCCATTCCCAGCCATAACCGGCGAGCCAGCCAAAGTCAGCTCGGCTTGTTATTTCCGTCATGGTCTTCATCTGACCAAGTTGCATCTTGATGCTGTCAAGCGGTGTTGCGCCGCTGTATGCATCTGTCACTATGCTGGCGGGCAATTCTCCGTACAAAAAAACAGCCATTAACTCCGGCGTGGTGGACTGGATGTCTGCCATCGGCCAGTCCGCGACAAATTGCGGGAAGGAAATTAATACCACTACATAACCGACCATCGCCGGGTTGAAAACGTTATAGCCAAGCCCGCCGTATAGGTGCTTGGCGAAAACTATCGCGAATAGACTGGCGATCGCTGTTATCCACCATGGGGTTAGCGGTGGCAGCGTGAGCGCAATAAGCGCCGCCGTGACAAGTGCGCTGCCGTCCAGAAGGAAGGGTGCCATGGGGCGCCCCCGCAACTTGAGCATCAGCGCTTCCAGAGAAATGCACATGATAGTGGCACAAAGCAGGTTTACTAAAACTCCGGCCCCCAGAAACCAGGTGCATACCAGTAACACAGGGACTAAAGCGATCAGTACGCGGATCATCATGACCGTGATGTTGTCAGCGCCGCGCCAATAAGGTGCCTGTCGCGAGAAAAATTTCACTCGCTATTCTCCCGGTCGCTATTGTCCACCCGATTCAGTAGACGACGTAACGCATCTTTGTTGCCAGCTGGTGTCCTTTCAATTGTTTCAATCTGTGCATCAAGCTCCCGCTTACGTAATGCTGCCTGCTCATTCAAACGCTCATTACGGGCGTTGTAGCGAGCCTCAGCCTTAATGGCCCGTTCGCTTTCGAAAGCCATGTTATGCAGTGTCTTTTTAGCGTGGGTGAATTTACTGGTTAGTGGTATGTAGCTGGGGCAAACATAATCGCAACAGCCACATTCGATGCAGTCACTAAGCCCCAGGTGCTGTAACTTTTCAAAATCATCAGTACGCTGTGCCTGGAGCATTAATTGCGGTGTCAGTGCGACGGGACAGACCGTTGCGCAATCAGTGCAACGAATGCAGGGCATTTCTACGGGTAGTGGTTGAGTTTGTTCTATGGCCTGCACATAAATGCAATTGCTGGCCTTGGTCACTGGCAGGCTGTCATTTGCCAGTGCGACCCCCATCATCGGGCCACCCATTACCAATTGAGTATTGTCGGAGGTATAACCGCCGGCAAACTGAATCAGTTTATGCAGCGGAGTGCCGATGCGTGCTTCTATGTCCACGGGTGCGCTGATGCCGGATCCGGTTACGGTGACTATTCTGCTAATCAGAGGTTCGCCCGTGGTGAAAAAGCGGGCGATGGCTGCGGCGGTTCCGACATTCTGACATACCGTGCCAACATCTCTGGGTAGTCCGCTGGCAGGAACTTCCTGTCCTGTCAGTAACTGCACCAGCTGCGCCTCCCCGCCGGCCGGATAGACCGGCGGCACGAGTGCTAATCTGAAACGTTTATCACCCAGTTTCTCTAACGCAGCCCGAATTTGTGCGATAGCTTTCAGCGTGTCTGATTTGAGTGCGATTATGCAGTCATCTGCGGCCAGTATATGCAGCATGCTTTGTGCGCCCGCCAGGATTTCTTCTGCTCGATAGCGAATGAGTGCATCATCACAGTTAATGCGCGGTTCGCATTCCACACCATTCAGGATCAGTAATTTGATCCCGGCTTCCGGATCAAGTTTGTTGCCGGTAGGGAATTGGGCCCCACCCAGTCCGACTATCCCCGCTTCTGCAACGGCTGCCTGCAACTCCAGGGCGGATTTAGCCAGTGGGTCGATCAACGGCGCATAACCTGGCCAGCTGCGGTCTTCATGGTCGCTGCGTATATGAACACACAGTGCAGTATCGTGTCCTGGCACCGGGTGCGGTGCCAGGGCAATGACCTGGCCTGAAGTCGGTGCGTGTACCCGGGCGCCCAGGCTGCCGTGCGGTACGGCCCCGATGGGCTCACCTTTCAAAACCCAATCACCGGGTTTAACCAGTGCTGCGGCAGCTACGCCAATGTTTTGATGCAGCGAGACGATCAGGTCATCGGGGGGCGGCATGGTGCGCAATGTCAGGCCACCTGCTGATGCCGTTGGGCGTTTGAATGGAATACCCCAATCAGGCTTGGCTAAATATATTTCCTGAATGTCCATGCGTTAGTGCAGTGCTCTTCAATATCAGGACGCTAGTCGCAGTGGTTCGATGCTGATGCAATCGACAGGGCAGGGCGCTACACACAAGTCACAGCCAGTACACTCGTCGCGCATGACAGTGTGGGTATAAAGGGCAGCGCCTACTATGGCATCTACCGGGCACGCGGCTATGCATATGGCACAACCAATGCAGGCATCTTCATTAATGCGCGCAACTGACAAGGGTGTCTGCACACCATAAGCCGGATTCACACTGCCGGTGCTACGGCCAAGTACGCGGGCTAGAGCGGTAACCAGCGAATCACCACCGGGAGCGCACTGATTAATGTCTGCTTCATTGTTGATAATTGCTTTTGCATAGGGGCGGCATCCCGGGTAGCCGCACTGGCCGCATTGAGTTTGCGGCAACATGGCATTGACTATTTCAACAGGGGATTCTGCACTTTGTTGTAACCAGCGCGATAGGGTCAGCAGGCCAAGGCCGGTAATTGCCGCGAGTACCAGCATGATGATTATTCCAGCGAGCATATCAACCGTTCGCCATACCGGCGAAGCCCATGAAGCCAAGCGCCATAAATGCGGCGGTAACCAGCGAGATTGCTGCTCCACGGAACGCGTGCGGAACATCCGCCGCTTCCGTGCGTTCTCTTAGTCCGGCGAACAGTGCGATAACCAGGCTGAACCCCAGTCCGCCGCCCAGGCCATAGGCCAGTGCCTGCACGAAATTCTGACTGTGTTGTACATTGAGTAATGCAATGCCCAGTACGGCACAATTCGTTGTAATCAGCGGCAGAAATACACCCAGTACCTGGTGCATGAGCGGGCTGGTTCGCCGGATAAAGAGTTCAGTGAACTGTACTGACCCTGCAATGATAAGAATGAAGGATAACAACCGCAGGTATTCGGTGTTGGTCGGCACCAGTACATACATATTAAATATATAACTCAGTCCCGAGGCCGTCGTTAATACGAATGTTGTGGCCAGTGCCATGCCCGTGGCTACTTCAAACCGGTTGCTGGCTCCTAAAAATGGGCACAAGCCAAGGAACCTGGTCAGAACAAAGTTATTGACGAGGACGGTCGCAACAATGATAAGGATCAGGTTCGTCATGCGAGTCTTGTTCAGCCCTCGTTTAGCCCTCGTTCAGCGCACCCTCATGCCGGCTGTGGCCCCATCATCCGGGCTAATAAGAAAAATCTCATCGCCGCCAGTAGCCAGTATCATGCCTTCGGAAATGCCAAAGCGCATCTTTCGGGGTTTCAGGTTCGCCACGATCACTACCTGTGTCCCCGCCAGGTCATCCGCGTTGTAGTCAGCTTTGATGCCAGCCAATACGGTGCGTTCACGGTCGCCATCATCCAGCGTAATACGCAGTAGCTTGTCTGCACCATCAATTGATTCGGCCTGTTTGACTTTGGCTACCCGCAGGCCGATCTTCAGGAAATCATCGATGCTGATGAAGCCATCTTTATGGTCTCTATTTTCAGTATTGCTGGTATCGCCAGCAGGTTGTTCAGCTGTCATTTGTCTGGATGCCTCAATCATTTTGTCCACGTTTGCCTGTTCTATGCGGGCCATCAGGGGTTTAAATTTATTGATTACCACATTAAGAAGCGGGTCAGTCCTGTCTTGCCACTGTGTTAATTCTGTGTTCAGGAATTCTGCTACTTTAAGCGACATTTCAGGTAATACGGGCGTCAGGTAAACCATCAGTATTCGGAAAAGATTCAGACCCTGTGTGCAAACCGCCTGTACCTCTGCTGCTGTAGCCGCGTCTTTTGCCAGCACCCAGGGTTTGCGCTCGTCGATGTACTGGTTAGCTTTATCCGCCAGCAGCATAATCTCGCGCATCGCACGAGAATATTCACGTTTCTCGTAATGAACAGCCAGGCGGTCACCTGCGGCGACAAATTCATTGTATAACTCAGGCCGCTCAAGCTCGTTTGCCAGCCGGCCATCAAAATTACGGGTTATAAAACCGGCGCAGCGGCTGGCAATATTGACCAGCTTGCCAACCAGATCAGAGTTATTTCGGGCGATAAAATCTTCCAGGTTTAGATCAATATCCTCAATGCTTGCACCCAGTTTTACAGCGTAGTAATAGCGCAGGTATTCGGGATCCAGATGTTCCAGATAAGTGGCGGCTGCGATGAAGGTGCCCCGGGATTTAGACATCTTCTGCCCGTTCACGGTAAGGAAGCCGTGCGCAAAAACACTAGTCGGCTTACGGAACCCCGCTCCTTCGAGTACCGCCGGCCAGAATAGTGTATGGAAATAGACTATGTCTTTACCGATAAAATGATACAGCTCTGCATCGCTGTCCGGATCAAAGTATGCGTCAAAATCTAAATCTTCACGACGTTCACACAGGTTTTTAAAGCTTGCGAGGTAGCCGACCGGGGCGTCAAGCCAGACATAAAAATATTTGTCATCTGTGCCAGGAATCTTGAACCCGAAGTAGGGCTCATCCCGTGAGATATCCCAGTCCTGCAGACCCGCTTCGAACCATTCATTCAGTTTGCGTCCGACCGCGGTATCGACAGCATCGCTGTTGGTCCAGTCACGCAGCATGTCGGTAAATTGATCCAGCCTGAAGAACAGGTGTTCCGAGTTTTTCCACACGGGTGTGGAGTCGGATAAAATAGAGCGGGGGTCAATTAGTTCGCTGGTTGCGTAAGTGGCGCGGCAAACTTCACAGTAGTCGCCGTATTGATCTTTGGCACCGCATCGCGGGCAGGTCCCTCTCAGAAACCTGTCCGGCAGAAACATCCCGGCTGTCTCATCATAGGCCTGTTGAATCGTGCGCCGGGCTATCAACCCGCCATCTTCCAGCCTTTTATAGATCAGTTCGACCAGTTCGCGGTTTTCATCCGAGTGGGTCGAATAATAGTTATCAAAGGCAATGTGAAAGCCTGCAAAATCTTTCTGGTGTTCCTCACGATAACGTTCGACCAGTGCTTCGGGGGCTATGCCAGCCTCGCGCGCACGTAGCATGATCGGGGTGCCGTGCGCATCACTGGCGCATATATAGGTACAGTCATTGCCCATCATTTTCTGGAAGCGTACCCAGATGTCAGTCTGCAGGTATTCCACCAGGTGCCCTATATGTATGGGGCCGTTGGCGTAGGGCAACGCGCTGGTAACGAGCATTTTTCTTGGGCTGGCGGGCATTTTCAATCTCGGAGAATTGGAGCAGGAGCAATTTTACCGGCATCAGCATGGCCCGCATCAGGCAGGACTTGTGTGCGCGCCGCAAGCGTAGCAGGAACCAGCGGGAATTGAAGCCTTTAGCGGGTGGCTGGTAGTCAGAGAGTATCGGTAACGGGTATTTGCAGGAGCCGTATTGCTACGAGTCCAGTAGCCGGTGTTCCTTGAATTTCTCTTTGTCGTTGGCAAATTCGTAGGCGCTTCGCCCGGTAATTGCGCCGCTGTCAAAGAGGTTGGCGAGTGCTTTGTCCATCGTGCACATGCCGGTTTTGCGACCGGATTGCATGGCTGTTTCCAGTTGGTCCAGTTTGCCTTGCCGGATCAGGTTGGCGGTGGCGGGTGTATTAATGAGTATTTCGAGTGCGGCAACCAGGCCAGATCCCTCTTTACGCGGGATGAGTTGTTGTGACACGACCCCGCGCAGTGAGGTTGATAACATTGTGCGCACATGTGGCTGCTTATCAGTCGGGAATACGTTAACAATGCGGTCTACAGTTTGTGCTGCACCGTTGGTGTGCAGGGTGCCCATGACGAGGATGCCCATTTCGGCAGCGGTTACGGCAATACTTACTGTTTCGAAGTCACGCATTTCGCCCACAAGAATGACATCCGGGTCTTCGCGCAAGGCCGAATGCAAAGCATCCGAAAAGTTTTCACAATGCAAACCGACCTCACGTTGACTAATCAGGCAGCGGTTGCGTTTATGGACGAACTCAATGGGGTCTTCAATGGTTAAAATATGCCCCTTCATGTGGCAGTTAATTTCATTGACCATTGCAGCCAGCGTGGTTGATTTGCCTGAACCGGTTTTGCCTGTGACCAGAATCAAGCCCTGAGTTTCCTGGCACATGGTTTTCAGGACCGGTGGCATTTTCAGCTCTTCGAGCGTTTTTGCCTGGCTGGGAATAGCCCGGAATACGCCGCCCATGCCGCCCAGATGGCGCAAAATGTTGACACGGAATCGAGCGACCCCGGGCAGATCATGTGCAAAGTCAGCTGAGTCGCGTTCCTCAAATTCGTTCTGTGCTTTTTGCGGCATTATTTCCCGCAGTATTTCCTCGGTAAGTTCGGGGCTCAGGATGTCCTCTTCAAAGGGCGCCAATTCACCATAAACACGCATACGTGGAGGCTGACCCGCAATAAAATGCAGGTCAGATGCATCGCGCTCAACGAGTGTGCGGAGGTATTGATCAATTTGGCTCATCTGTTCGAATAACTCCGGTCTAAACCATGCTGTTGACAGCGGTCTTTTTCAGGATTGTGGTGTCTGTTACAAATTTTTGCAGCAGCGTTTTATCTGAGGCAAAGCGGAAAGCATCATCAGGGTCGACCTCTCTGCGGTTAACCGCATCCATCAGGGCCTGATCCATCAGTTGCATGCCCAGATCACCACCGGTTTGTAGCTGGCTGGGAATCTGATGCGATTGATCTGTCATGATCAGATTGGCAATGGCCCGGGTCATCACCATGATTTCCATGCACGCGCGTCTTCCGCGGCCTTCGGGTGTTTTGACCAGTGTTTGTGTGATGACTGCTTTCAGGCTTTGGCCCAGAAAACTTTTAGTCTGTTCTTTCATGTCGCTGGGCAGCGCATCAATAATTCGATCAAGTGTTTTGACAGCGCCAATAGTATGCAGCGTTCCGAACACCAGGTGTCCTGTTTCGGCAGCCGTCATTGCCATTGCGATAGTATCCGGGTCGCGCATCTCGCCGACCAGAATAACGTCGGGGTCCTCGCGCAGGGAGGCACGAATTCCATCTGCAAAACTGGGTACGTGGGTGCCGAGTTCGCGCTGAATAACCTGCGACTTATAGCTTTTGTGTACAAATTCAATCGGGTCTTCGAGGCTGATGATGTTAAGGGCCTTAGTGCGATTGAGATAGTCAATCATGGCGGCCAGCGTTGTTGATTTACCTGTTCCGGTAGATCCCGTTACCAGCACCATGCCTTGATGGTTGTCGCAAATTTTCTTTACGACCGGTGGTAAGGAGAGGCTTTCCAGTGTGGGTACCTCACTAGGGATAAAGCGAAAAGTTGCACCGACCCCGGTCGCCTTGCGGAACAGGTTAACGCGGTAGCGGCCGGAATCTTCTGAAATATAGGAGAAGTCGAGATCACTACCGGTTGCAAAGCGTTTTTGCTGTGAAGTGGTGAGAATCTCTTCTATGTATGACGCTAATTCCTGGTCGCCCAGATCGCGAAATTTAATAGGTAGCAGATCACCATGCATACGTAGCATCGGTGGTACACCAACTGCCAGGTGTATATCTGAGCAGTTTTGTGCCAGGCCGAGTTTGAGGAATGCGTCTATACGTGCCATAGGAGTTGTATCCTTTATATCGCCGCAGCTATCGCCAGACGCAGATCATTCATGGAGGCGTAGCGTTTCATTTTGTCCACTTCTATGGCGGTGTGGACTACATCAGCCAGTGCCTTGGGGATAGTTGGGTTCACTTCATCGCAACGGACGCATTTGCCCTGTACATGCTGGTACATAACAGCCATGTGGTCACCCTTGGTATAGGGTGGGGTACCGGTCAGCATTTCATAGAAGATTATCCCGGTGCTGTAGATGTCGGCGCGGTGGTCAACTTTCTTGCCAAGTATTTGTTCTGGTGCCATGTACTTCGGTGAACCAATAACGTAGCCGGTTTTAGTTAGCTGGCTGTCACCCTCATTGCTGCCAGCGGCTGCCGCAACGCCAAAATCGACAATTTTGAGTAACCCGTCGTCATTGATCAGTATATTTGCCGGTTTTAGATCACGGTGAATGACCCCGACCTGATGGGCGACGGTCATGCCGGTAGCAATATCCTGTGCCCAGCCCGCTGCTGTATTGAAGGGCAGTGGTTGATTGCCAGCAGTTTCTGCACCCAGTGTATGTGATGCGAAGTACTCCATTGATATCGCGTAGCTGCCTGATAACTTCACGAAGTCGTATATGCGGATTACATTTTTATGAGTGATCTTCCGTGAGAAACGCAGTTCGTGCACAAAGCGTTGCAGCATTTCTTCGTCGTTGGCAATATTGGCATTCAGGAATTTTAGAATGAGCCGTTCTTCGACGACCGTATCCTCAACAAGGATAACGGTGCCGAATGCGCCCTTGCCAATTTTTTCAATATAGCTGTAACGATCCTCGATAATGTCACCGGTGCGGAGCGCTGAAATATCAAGTTGTACCGTATGTGTGGGTGCTGCCATTTTCTGGGCGAGCTGCTCCATATCGACATCATCTATTAGCATTGTGTGATCGGATTCAGCCATGCGTTTGGCTTTCTGGCCCTGCATAATTGCAGATTCGGTATATTGATTATTAATCGTCTCCATCGCATCACGAGCGGCTATAGCGACAGCCTCATTGCCGACCTGCAATAAGGGCTGGATCTGGCTACGAACCTGCTCAAGATTGCTTTCATTTACCAGTAAAGTAAGCGCGTTAATGGCGCCTGCAATAATGCCGGGATCAGGGCGCTGAAACATCGTGACTATCTTAGGTACGACCGATGTGTCGCCTATCTTGCCCAGGCTTCTTAATACGCTGGGGATCGCCTTGGGGTTTTCATCCAGCATTTCCACAAGCCTTGGTACAGCATCGGTGCTGCCAATTTCAGCAAGCGCATCTACGGCGCGCTCACTTACCCACCAGTCCTGATCCCGGGTTGCGGTAATCAGATGGGCTATCGCTCGCTCATCTTTAGTCTGGTTCAGTATTTCTATGGCTGATCGACGAATGTCCTCATCCTCGTCGCCGATCAGTTTCAATATTGCCTGCAGTACCCGGGGGCCGCCGATACTGGCTAGTGCATCACAAGCCCTTGAGCGTACCCACCAGTCACTATCGCCGATTGCAGTTAGCAGGTCCTTAACTGAATTCGGGTCGGCAACTTCGTTGAGCACCTCGACGGCCGAACGACGCGTGTACTCCGATTCATCCTTTAATACTTCGATCAGGTATTTCGATGTGTCCGGATGGCGGAGTTTTATCAGCAGGTCTACAGCCTTGCTTTGTACGTCCAGATCACCATCAAGGAGGAGAGAAGCGATTAACTCGATATTTTGTTCCAGATCGAGTTCGCTAAGAGCTGCCAATGCGGCACTGCGCACCTGTCTGCTGCTGTCTTTGAGCAGTTCTTCCAGTGTTTGCTGGACTTCTGGCAAACTGAATTGGCCAAGAATTTCAATAATATGAACCCGGGCTGAATGATCCCGTCCGGCAGTGCGCGATATCAGGTCGGGCACCAGGTCCTCGGTGGCTTTCTTGCCGATCATTTTGAAAACTGAACTTTTCTCACGTGGTTCCAGTTGATAGGCAAGATTCAGAAGTTTTTTGATATTCAGCCGCTCCAGGTGAGAGCGCATCGCGTCCAGCACCGCATGCGTGGAAATGTCTTCCTGCATGAGGATCTCGGGTAGTTTGTTCGCGTCAAAGTTTTTTGAGGACGAAAGGGCCCAGGAAACACCTGCTACACATCTTTCATTTGGATGGGCCAAACCGTCAGCCATGGCCTGGAATGTCTGATTGCTTGCCAAAGCAGCCAGCGCATCTACGATTCCAATTGTCTGGTAACGATCTGCTCCGGCGAGTGCATCAATCATGACGGGTATAGCGCCGACGCCACAATTCTTCAGGTTTTCCAGCGCTTTTTGTGCTGTAGGCGTATTGGCATCAGGCTCCGCAAGCAATTGCGTGACGCAGCGTTCTGCTTTAAATGCACTGATAAATTTCATTTATTTGTTACTACGCCTGAACTATCCAACTAATGTGCCCAATACTTCTGTTTTGCCGGCCCAATCTCGTGCCAGCATCATCTACTCAATAAACAGAGTAGATGATGAGCGGTGCTAAAAATGTGCGCTGCATCCTGAAAGTAAATAAACACGCCATTTTCGTGCCGCTAGACTACCTGTCCCGGGCTTTCGTAAACTGCACCGGAGAGGCCTATTCATTAGGGTACAATGTCGCGCTTTGCCCCCCTTGGTTACTGTTAAACACGTCACGAAATATGGCATCGACTTTACAAAATATTCTTGAATCAGCCCTTTCCCAGTGCAAAATTCCGTGGTCAGGGGAGGATTTGGCCAGTGCGGGCGCTGTTGCTGAGATCGGGGCAGACGGACAGCCCACTGTTAGCCTGAAGCTGGGTTATCCGGTGGAACATTCACAGGAACGACTGCTTAGCGAACTTCGCACGGCCTTAGCGGTAGAGTCTGCCGGTGTTGAGATACAGCTGAATGTGGATTGGAAGGTTCGGTCACATGCCGTTCAGGGTGTGCTGAGTCCGGTTTCCGGTGTGCGTAATATTCTGGTGGTGTCCTCGGCGAAAGGTGGTGTCGGGAAGTCCACCGTTGCGGTAAATATGGCTCTCGCACTTGCTTACGAGGGCGCTCGCGTCGGGATGCTCGATGCCGATATCTATGGCCCAAGTCAGCCGTTGATGCTTGGTGTGGCGGGCCAACAGCCTGTCAGCAAGGATGGCAAGAGCTTCGAGCCACTCGAAGCACATGGCTTGCAAATGATTTCGATCGGATCGCTTATCGATAGTGATCAGCCCATGGTATGGCGCGGACCCATGGTGACACAGGCGCTTAATCAGTTGCTGTTTCAGACTAACTGGCGGGATCTGGATTATCTGATTGTGGATATGCCCCCGGGTACCGGTGATATTCAGCTAACACTGAGTCAGAAGGTTCCGGTGAGCGGTGCCATAATTGTTACTACACCACAGGATATTGCACTGGCCGATGCACTGCGCGGCTTGCGTATGTTTGAAAAGGTCAAGATTCCGGTGCTCGGCCTGGTGGAAAACATGAGCAGCTTTGTATGTCCTGGCTGTGGCGAAGCAACACCGTTATTTGGTGACGGTGGTGGCGTTGAGGTTGCCCGGCAAAATGATCTGCCGCTACTGGCAAAATTACCGCTGGATATTCGTATTCGCAGGGAGACTGATGGCGGCAGCCCAACGGTAGTTACCGAACCCGACTCGCCACTTGGCCTGGCTTTTCGTGACCTGGCGTTGAATACCGTTGCACGGCTGGCGCAGCGGCCGCGCGATTACAAGGGTGCATTTCCGAAGATTGTGGTAGAGAAAACCTGATAAGCATCAGCCTGGCAGCATGTGTGCCGGGTGCGACGGCACTATTTCAGCGCTATAGCCAAACAATTAATATTTTTTACAGTGAATGCCGCGGGATACTGCGGTTAGCGGAGAATTAGCAGATGACGATCAAAGCGGATCACTGGATCCGACGTATGGCGCAAGAACACGGCATGATCGAGCCTTATGAGCCTGGTCAGGTCAGGAGTAATGATGGTGGCCGAATTGTGTCATATGGGACTTCCAGTTATGGCTATGACGTGCGTTGCGCGGCTGACTTCAAGGTGTTTACCAATATCAGCTCTACAATCGTGGATCCAAAAGCGTTTGATGAAAATAGTTTTGTTGATATGCAGACTGATGTATGTGTGATCCCGCCAAATTCATTTGCGCTTGCACGCACCGTTGAATACTTCCGCATTCCACGCAATGTTTTAACGATATGCCTGGGTAAATCGACCTACGCGCGTTGTGGCATTATCGTCAACGTAACCCCGCTGGAACCTGAGTGGGAAGGCCATGTCACGCTGGAATTTTCTAATACCACACCGTTACCAGCTAAGGTCTATGCCAATGAAGGTGTGGCACAGATGTTGTTCTTTGAGTCGGATGAGCCTTGTGAAATCTCGTATGCGGACAGGGGTGGTAAGTATCAGGGGCAGACGGGGGTAACGCTGCCTAAAACCTGATGTTAGTAATCAGAGTTTCTTGCAGTCCGTACAAACCGGGGCAGTATTGAGCAATGTGGCGACCATGACTATTTTGCTTTCGCCACGTTTAAGCTGGACAATTTTTACTGGCAAGTAGTCTGCTTCAGGGGCAAACCAGATTAAGGTTGCGCGGCTGGACCCTGGCCGCTGACGTAAGTATTTTATTGCCTGAAATTCGCCAGCCGGAACTGATACTGTTTCTTTACCTTGTGGTGTAAATTCATAAAGTCGTACTGAGTTTCGGTGGGTAATTTCATAGCTGGTCAGTTGTTGGTTATTGCGTAGCGCATGTATGGCGGCAATATCTGCAGTAAGTCGGTCCAGCATTCCCGCTGTAATAGCAATATCTTTTGCCACACCTTTGTAAATGCTGTGGGCAATGCCTGTTTCCCAGTCAAATCGAATATCGGTGTCGTTTTCGAGTTTCTCAGTGCCATCATCCAGTTGATATGAGATCGGCAAAACCTGACTCGGTGAAGGAATATGTGACGTTTCGATACCAGTACCTGGGCGAATAAGCTCGCGAGGCCGAGTGCCCGTGTCACAACTTTGTACACGTATTCATTAGGCGCTTCGGCTGGTCTCAGATCCATAATAGCTTCAGCCTTCAGGCCGGCGTAACTCGCCTCATACTCGGCATGGAAGCCGGCCAGTTTTGCTCCGGCGCCGGCGTCGCCAGCTGCGCCAGCATCGGCAATTGCCGTGCTCGCCAGAAAGGCAATGACAGCGATATGCCGAAAAATTATGTGTGGGAGATTATTTAGCATTCTTCATCAATAACGGCCGGGCCGTCTACAGGTTTACCATCCATGATCACAGTATTGTCCTGCAGCTTGATCTTTGATGCTGCGAACCAGGCGATTGCTTGTGGATAAATATTGTACTCGCCATTTTGGACCCGCGCGCGCAATGTTGGTTCAGTCTCGTCCGCGCGTATGCGTAGCCCGGTATTGAAGTATGCCGGGGCCGGCATCCACTTCAGGTGTAACGAAATGAACGGTAGAGCCATGCCAGGCCTCGCCTGCAGCCAGTGCGCGCGTATAGGTATCAAGCCCTGGGTATGCGGGTAGCAAAGACGGGTGGATATTCAGCATACGGCCCCGGAATTGATTCACTGTAGCGGTTGGCAGTATGCGCATGTAGCCAGCAAGCACCACAAGGTCAGGTGCAAGCTTGCTCAGTTCCTGGGCGAGCTGTTTGTCATAATGCGAACGATTTGCACAGGCTGCAAAATCTATAGCAATTGCCGGGATATCAGCGTCGCGCGCCCGTTGCAGCCCCAATGCATCAGGTCGGTCGCTGATGACGCCAATAATGTCGATGCCAAGGTTGCCCCCGGCGTTGGCATCTATGATCGCCTGCAGATTGGTGCCACTCCCTGATATGAGAACCGCCACTCGCAGTCTGGCCGCAGGGCTCATGTGCGGGTTTGCACCTGACCGCTCCCTGAGACTATTTCACCCAGCACCAGGGCGGTTTCGCCGCTGGAAGTAAGAGATTGCAGGGCGTTATCGACTTCATTGGCCGGAACAATAACCATCATCCCGATACCGCAATTGAATGTCCGCAGGATTTCAGCCTCCGCTACATTGCCTTGTTCCTGCAGCCAGCTGAATATGGCCGGCCGTTCCCAGGCGCTGACGTTCACAAGCGCATCAACCCCCGGGGTCAGCACGCGCACCAGGTTCTCCGGTATGCCGCCGCCCGTGATATGCGCAATGGCATGCACTTTTGAGGCCTGGATTAATTTTAATATGGATTTAACGTAAATGCGGGTGGGTGTCAGCAGGGTTTCACCCAGCGTGCTGTCTTCCCACGGACTTGTTGCAGTCAGATCGCTCTGCTCCAGAATTTTGCGTATCAGTGAGTAGCCGTTGGAGTGCGGTCCGGATGATGCCAGGCCAATAATTTTATCGCCAGGGGCGATACTGCTGCTGTCGATAAGGGCAGATTTATCAACAATTCCGACACAAAACCCGGCCAGATCATAGTCATCTTCGCTGTACATGCCCGGTAATTCGGCCGTTTCACCCCCTACAAGTGCGGCGCCCGCCTGCCGGCAGCCTTCCGCAATTCCGCTGATTACAGCGGTTGCAGTGTCTTCGTCCAGATGGCCACAGCCGTAATAATCCAGGAAAAATAAGGGTTCAGCCCCCTGTACGATCACGTCGTTGACACACATCGCGACCAGGTCAATGCCAACTGTATCGTGAATACCCAGATCAATCGCCAGGCGCAATTTTGTACCCACACCATCGGCGCCGGAAACCAGTACCGGTTCAGCAAATTTTTGGGTATCAAGCTGAAACAGGCCGCCGAAACCGCCGATGCCGCCCAATACGCCCTCGCGATGTGTTGCCTTGACCAAAGGTTTGATACGCTCGACAAGGCGATTGCCTGCATCAATGTCTACTCCGGCATCCCGGTAGGTTACTGATTTTGTTTGATTCATTATCGACTGTTTGTGATGGGTGCTTGACAGGTTGGCGACATCGTCAGCTTAATCGCTCGCGCATTGCGACGTCGTGCAACGGTATAATAAATTAAATGAATACACTTCGAGTAAATATTAGTCAGCTGGTGTCTGCTGTAAACAGCAGGCAGCCTGTTATTTGGCAATTTCTTGTCGCGGCCTGGTTGGTGGTGGCAGTGTGGGGCCCGGTTGGCGATGCCCGCGCTGCGCCGGTCTCCGGGCTTTATGGGTCAGTGGTAGACCTGAAAAAAGGTTCATCAGCGCCGTCGCGGGAAAATTTCAATGAGGCTTTGAGTTGGGTGCTGGTGAAGGTGACCGGTTTTTCAGATGCGGAAAGTACCGCCGCGCGCGCGAGGCTGTTCCCGAATGCGTCCGGTCTGGTGCAGCAATACAGCCTGCAACCGGATGATCAGGTCTATGTGGAATTCGATTCAGCTGCAGTACGCAAAGTGCTCGATGCAGCCGGCCTGCCTGTCTGGGGGACGGATCGTCCGCTGGTTGCGGTGTGGCTTGCGGTAGATAGTGGTGGGGGTCGGCGTTACATCCTGTCGGGCGGATCTGTTAGTGGGGGTGCGCAGGGAGAGGCAGAAGATGAGTTGCGGTTAGCAGTGACAGAAATGGCTGATGGTCGTGGCCTGCCGATTGTATTGCCGCTGGTGGATGCGCAGGACCTCGCGAGAGTTTCTTTTTCGGATATTTGGGGCGATTTTCGTGATCCCGTGGTCAAAGCTTCCCAACGTTATGGTGCTGAGGCTGTACTAATTGGCCGGTCGCGCAGCATGTCGCCAGATAGTCAGGGGGTGCGGTGGACATTGATTGCGGGTGGTGAACAGGCCGCATGGCAGGGCAGCGTTATTTCAGGACCGGCCGAGGCTGCAGCATTCCTGTCACGCAGGCTGGCGACTTATGCTGATTCAGCCGGTTCGCTGCGGGTGCAGGTAATGGGGATTAATAACCTGGATAAATATGGCCGGATTCTGAAGTATTTTCGTTCCCTGAATATTGTAGATAGCGCCAGCGTTGCCCGAGTGAATGCGAATAGTGTCGAGTTTGAGCTGGTCGTGCGTGGAGATACCCGGCGCCTTAGTCGCACGCTGGATGCCAGCCAGCTGCTCAGCCCGGTCACACAACCGCCGGGCACATTGGATTCCGGGCGTCCGCCGGATCTGGTTTATACCTGGCCTGAAGTACTCTGACCGCCGGTTTAAGTTGATGCAAGTTTTTCGCCTTGCTTATTTACCGAATATGGTTTGTGTCGTCCGGATAGGTCTGGTCGTGCCTATCATGTGGTTCCTTGTTGGGGCTGAGTATGAAAGTGCACTACTACTGATTATCATCGCCGGTTTTTCAGACTGGGTAGACGGTTTTCTGGCAAGACGTTTTGGTTGGGAATCGCGTATTGGTGGCTTGCTGGATCCTTTGGCTGACAAGTTACTGTTCGTATCGGTTTTCGCAGCACTTACCTGGAACGGGCTGGTGCCACTGTGGTTGTTTGCTGTAGTTATTGGGCGTGACATCATTATCGTGAGCGGCGCATTTGCCTACGAGTTTCTGATTGGACCCGTCGAACCAAACCCTTCCCGCGTGGGCAAATTAAATACGGTTATGGCGTTGTTGTATCTTTTCTTTGTAATGACCTGGCAAATTTATGCTTGGCCGCCAGAGGTCAGTATCACAATCGTCGGTGCAGGCGTTTTTGTTGTGAGTCTTGTTAGTGGTCTGGACTATGTTCTGACGTGGAGTCGTTTGGCACTGCAGGCGCGTCGCTCGTGATCAGTTGTCTTGCGAGGCTGAAATTTTATGCCGCATGCCATGCTGGAGATCAGCAATGCAGCAGCTAGCGCTTGATCTGCAGCTTGCGGATTACGCATTGTTTGATACCTTTTATGTCGGCCCGAATGCAGCAGTTGTAAATGCGATAGAACTGGCGGCTACCAATCCGGGCCAGCAAGTACACTGGATCTGGGGTGCGCCCGGTTCAGGGCGTTCACATCTGTTGCAGGCTGCTGTGGCTGCGGCGGGTGAGGCAGGGCAGGCATGTGCCTGGTTGCCACTTACACTGGATGATCTCGAACCCCGCATGCTGGAGGGTATGGGTGGGCTCGATCTGTTGTGTGTTGATGACGTCGATACTGTCGCGGGTGATGATGCGTGGGAGCGGGCATTATTCGGGGTTTTTGAAGAACTACGCAACAACAACGGCCGTTTGTTGGTAACGGCTGCCATGGCCATGCCTGAAGCAGGCATCAGATTGCGTGATCTGGCATCCAGGCTCGCTTCCGGGCCTACCTGGAAACTACACTCTATGCGTGATGAGGACCAGCTCGCGGCATTGCAGCTCAGGTCGCGCTGGCGCGGTCTTGAATTGCCTGATGAAGTTGGGCAGTTCCTGTTGCGGAGAACCGATCGCAGCAGTACAGCTCTATTTGCTTTATTGGATAAACTTGATCAGGCAGCATTAACGGCGCAACGACGGCTTACGGTACCATTCGTCAAATCAGTGCTGGAAGGCGATGGCTAATTTATTTGCTAAGTTGTAAGTATTGCTAATATCTGAGGGCTTAGGCTGTGACTGACGCATGGCTTCTTATAGCTCTTATGCTTGAGGTATGGGCTACAGTGTCCGATGGGTGCTTTTATTTAAATTTGATGGCTAACAGGTTAAGAGAATGTTGCGTTTGTTGATTACCCTTCTGACACTGGTTTTGTCTGTACAGGCAGTCGCCGCAGATTCTTACGTAAACTTTGAAAGTCATCAGTTTCGTCCCGTGACAATTTCTCCTGACGGAACCCGGTTATTCGTGGCCAATACGCCAGACAACCGTGTCGAGATTTTTGATCTGACGGGACAGGATGTCCGGTCGGTTGCCAGCGTCATGGTTGGGCTTGAGCCCGTTGCTATTGCCGCTCGTAATGAACATGAAATATGGGTAGTAAATCATCTTTGAGATTCTGGAAGTATTGTGGAGGTTGGTGTTTCTCCGCCGCGCGTAGTCAGGACCCTGCTGGTAGGTGATGAACCGCGGGATATCGTTTTCGCAGGTGGTGCAGGCAGGCAGCGTGCTTTTATTTCGGCTGCACATCGCGGTCAGGCAAGTCCCTACAATGATCCTGATAATCCCGGTGAGTTAATAACGCCGGGTGTTGGTCGTGCCGATGTCTGGGTCTTCGATGCGGATGATCCGGGTGCGGCAAGGGGTGGGGTGCCGATGCAGGTTATTTCATTATTCGGTGATTCGCCCGGCCCCCTTGCGGTGACGCCTGACGGCAAAACAGTTTATGTGGGTGTGTTTAAGTCCGGAAATCAGACCACCATAGTTGGACGAGTGCTTATCTGTGAGGGCGGTGTAACTCGGCCGCCCTGCACAACTTTTCGTGGCGGACCGGTAGCGCCAGGTGGATTACCGGCGCCGAATGAGAATATTGAGGGCGTCCCGATGCCCGAGGCAGGCCTGATCGTTAAATGGGATGGTGAGGGCTGGAAGGATGAGCTTGATCGTGACTGGAGCGATGTTATCAAGCTGGATTTGCCGGATTACGATGTGTTTGCACTGGATGCTACGGCACCGACACTACAGCAACAGAATGTCTATAGCGGCGTAGGTACGATTCTCTTTAACCTGACTGTAAATCCAGCCAACAACAAACTTTATGTCGCCAATACTGATGCAAAAAATGAAGTTCGTTTTGAAGGTGTACGAGAAGCTGATAGTGACGTCACCACGGTTCGGGGGCATTTGCATGAGGCACGCATAACAGTTATTGATCCTGAGACTAAGCAGGTCTTACCGCGTCACCTCAACAAGCATATTGATTACTCAAGCAATTCCACGTCAGAACGTATCCGCAATAAATCTTTGTCTATGCCGGTTGCCCTGGCCGTTACTGCAAATGGTAAGAAGGTTTATGTAGCAGCCAAGGGATCCGACAAAATCGCAGTTATTGATAGCAGGAAACTTGAAAATGACTCATTTCGCCCGTCTGCCCGTAAACATATAGAGATTCCGGGTGGTGGTCCCGCCGGACTGGCGCTGGATGAAGAGCGTAACCGCTTGTATGTATTGAGTCGCTTTGATAATAGTCTGGTTGTTGTCGATACAAAAAAGCGTCGCGTCATTGATCAGGTGGCTTTGTTTAATCCGGAGCCAGCCGAAGTTCGTGATGGCCGACCACTTTTTTATAATGCTAATTTGACGTCAGGGAATGGTGAGTCATCTTGTGCCAGTTGTCATGTGGGTGGTGATAAGGATGAGCTTGCCTGGGATCTGGGGGATCCGTTTGGCACCATGTTAGATAATCCTGCCCGTGTGCTGGGCCCGTTAAAAGGCGATCCCCAGTATCACCCGATGAAGGGGCCGATGCTGACCCAGACTATGCGCGGCATTGAAAATCATGGTGCTTTGCACTGGCGCGGAGACCGGACCGCAGGTAATGATCCGGGTGGTGATCCCTATGACACTGAGGGTGCTCTGAAAAAGTTTGATATGGCCTTTGTGTCATTACTGGGGCGTGATGCAATGTTATCTGCTAAAGCCATGCAGGCATTGACAGATTTTTCACTGAGTATTATTCCTCCACCTAATCCCATTCGTGCGCTTGATGATTCACTGACCCCGGCGCAAGCCAAAGGTAAGGAAGTCTTCGAAACAGCACCCACCGTGCCCGGGTGGTGGTACTTGCGGTATGTGCCACCCGGTCAATCGAGACAAGGGCCAATACGGCACCAGCGGAACTATCAGTTTTGTGATTGGTGGGCGACTTTTCAAAGTACCGCACCATCGTAATACTTATGAACGTGTCGGGATGTTTGGCCGGGCAGCCTCGCGGACCCTGCGGCGCGACCCCGAGCATATGGGGCCGCAGATCCGCGGGTTATGGTTTTACCCATGATGGGGGTGCCGATACGGTTATACGCTTCCAAAGCTATCCGGCATTCCGCTTCAAAGATGGTGATAATGATCGCCGTGCGATTGAGCAATATCTGTTTGCATTTGAGTCAAATCTGAAGCCGGTCGTGGGTCAGCAAATGACCTTGGGGCAGGTGCAGTCGAAGTCGATGCTTGACAGGCTTGGCCTGCTGATGCGGCGAGCTTTGGCGGGTGATGCAGAGTTGGTGGCCAAAGGGGTTATCGACGGAGAAGCACGCGGCTTCCTGTTGCTGCCATCAGGGTTGTTTCAGGCCGATCGTCGGCAGCAGGCACCTTTGTCTGCAGATGCGTTACTGGAACTAGCGCAGCAGGAAGGACAGTACCTTACGTTGACCGCGGTGCCGGTTGGTTCAGGCCAGCGTATCGCACTGGATCGCGATGAAGACGGTCTGTGGGATGGTGACAAAGGCAGCGTAGCTGCGGTCAGTCAAAATGCCGACGCCCCGCATCCAGTACCGTAAAAAAGGTCAGGATTGAAACAACACCAATGACCATTCCCGAGTCGGGAGTTCCCAGTGTTGCAATAATTTCCATGACACCAATGACGGCAAAGGGAATCATGCACAGTGCCGTGATGCCCGACCAGTTGCGGGTTCGTTTCACGCATGCGAAAAGCAGTAGCAAAGGGGCAATAGCCCCGGAGCCGATTGCCCAGGCCAGTCCGAGGTTATCGGTGTTGGCAATCAGCCACCAGGGGAATGCGACTGTCAGGCCGATGAGTCCGGCCAGGCTCAGGTAGTAAGTTAGTTTCGCAGGCATCAGTCGGCCAGTTTCAGCGCAATCTCAGCAACCCGTCTGCCGAGGTGTTGAGCAATCTGAATTTCTGCATCACTGGGCGCTATCATATTGTTGTCACGCGCAAGATGACTGGCGCCATAGGGTGTGCCGCCGGTCGTTGTTTCAACGAGTGCAGGCTCGGAGTAGGGCACACCTACGATGATCATGCCGTGGTGCATGAGCGGCAATGACATGCTGAGCAGGGTGCTTTCCTGACCACCGTGCAAGCTGCTTGTTGATGTGAATACGCCAGCAGGTTTTCCAGACAGTGTGCCTGACAGCCATTCACTGCCAGTGCCATCAAGAAAATATTTTAATGCGGCCGCCATGTTACCGAAGCGGGTAGGGCTGCCCATAATTAATCCGGCGCATTCGGCCAGGTCGCTGTTGGCGACATAGGGCGGGCCATAATCAGGAACGGCCGGTTCACTTGCTGCGGTATTAGCAGACACAGCGGGCACCGTTCGTACTCGTGCATTACAGCCTGCAACACTGTTTACCCCGCGGGCAATCTGCTCCGCCAAATGGGCCGTTGAACCATAGCGAGAATAGTAGAGCACCAGAATGTCTTTCATGTGTGCAGCCTTTGCCGTTCAATCAATTATCGGTAGTGGATTCTGTAGCGTGACTAGTTAATGATTTCAAGCACATTTTCTGGCGGTCGACCGATGCGTGCACCTTTTTTCGTTATAACTATCGGCCTTTGTATAACTTTCGGGTGGTCAATTATCCAGGCTATCAGTTCCGCCTCACTCAGGTTGGCCAACTCATCTTTGGCAGCTTTGTATTCATCTTCACCGGTGCGCATGAACTGGCCGGGACTGATGCCAAGCTGCTGCAGTATATTGGTCAGAGTTGCGGCATCAGGTGGTGTTTGCAGGTATTCGATTATTTCTGGTTCGATGCCGTGTTCCTGCAGTAAGGCCAGCGTCAGACGGGACTTCGTGCATTTTGGATTGTGATAAATGATAGTGCTCATAAAATTCTATACCAGCTCAATTTGGATTAGGGTTCCGGGTGAGTATTCTAGCCCCCTGACGAACACAGTGTGCAAGCAAAGAGTAGCAACTGGATGACTATAGCAACACGATTTTTTGTTTCCGGACGTGTGCAGGGCGTATTTTTCCGTGCCAGTACACGTGCTCAGGCTGAGCGATTGGGATTGCGCGGCAGGGCGGTTAATTTGCCGGATGGCCGGGTGGAGGTTCTTGCGGTGGGTTCAGCCGAAGCAATCCAGCAATTAGCGGATTGCTTCGGCTGAACCCACCGCAAGCACCTCCACCCGGCCATCCGGCAAATTAACCGCCCTCCCGCCCAACCCCCATCGCGCACCCTCAGCACGTGTACT
>PVMK01150071.1_pt1 | contig 27060 bp, 21 predicted proteins | sample 1853481 | NCBI WGS metagenome assembly PVMK01 (sample SAMN08533507, study PRJNA380276) | Marine sediment metagenome, whole genome shotgun sequencing project. | reverse complement strand
CCTCAATGCTCCAGCCGCCACCAATCCCGAGGTTGCCGTATATGAGGGCAACAGGCAGCAGGCCTTCCTTGATCTCTGCACCGGGACGCCGGAATGCGGAGACGTCGATGGGATTGAGTATATTGACACCCTGGATGAAGGTGGCTTCGCCCCAGTTCACGACCTGCCGGCCGATGCGCAGATCCAGGGGCATCTCACCCAGGTCAAAATTGCCGTAGGCGAACAGATCCAGCAATTCGATTCCCGAAAACTTGGCGAAATCAGCAAAGTCGCTGTCATTCAGTTTCTCACCTGGCACATAGTCATTGGGTGAGTGACCATGCGGCACTCTGCCATTTTCAAGTTCGAAGTCGTACCAGTACTTGATCCGGCCGAAGAAACCGAATTGGCCATTGTCTATTTGCATCTCGGATGTGCCCTTGATGATGTTGGAAAAAATATCCCCATCATCAAAGTTAAGGTTTCCGTCATCCGTGAGAATAGCGGGTCCGGTACCGCCGTTACCCGCACCGACCAAAGCCGGATCCTGCTCTTCCATTCTCCAGGAAATGCCGTAGACAATCGTGTTGTCCCAACTACCGGTCCAGTTGCCCATGTCCCAGGTCACAGCCTGTGCAGGTGAAGAAATCGCCAGAGCTGCGGCCATTGCCAAATGACAAGCCCCCAGCCTGAATCCTGTACCCAGTTTGTTTTTCATCATGTTCTCTCCTCCAGACGATTCAAACATTAATTTGATATTGGATCAGTGAACTGCAGATTGTTTCAGTCCACTTTACACGTTCTGATTCCATAACGCCTTATTGTAGAGAACTATGGCTACCTCTATAAAGGGGGGAAGAGCTCATTGTTGGTTTATGTTGCGGACAATTGACTCAAGTCAATTGTCACAGCTGCTGCCTTGTTCTTTGAAGATAAAGAAAAATAGATGCATTCATACTTATTCAAAGTAAATCGGGATTGATCAGTAATGAGCCGCCTTTCATTGCAAGTACCTCGTTACACCCATCTGCAATCAGGCTGGCACGGGCATCACGCAGAAGTTTTTCCATGGGATATTCCCGGGTCACGCCATTACCGCCAAAAATCTGCAAGGCATCGCTGGCGACTTCAAAAGCGGTTTGCGTAGCGGTTACCTTGGCTGCGATCGAGCCCTGCAGAGCAGCCGATGGCGCCGTGGCATTGTATTCAGCCGCACGGCGAACCAGCGCGCGGGCCGCCTCAATTTTGCGGAACATGTGGAACAGGCGATAGCGAACGTTCTGGTGCAGGATGATCGTCTGACCACCGGCCTTGCGTTCATGTGCATAGGCCAGAGCATGTTCATAAGCTGCACGCGCAATGCCTACCGCCAAGTTTCCAACATGGACATTCGCCTCCGCCAGGGTGTGATAAACCTGCTGCGCATAATCGTCCGGACCAGCCAGCATATTATTGATCGGAACTTCGACATTATCGAAATACAGTTCGCCCTGATTGAGGGCCCGGAAACCAATTTTGTCCAGCGGCTTGCCACGGCTGACACCGGGTAAATCCAGAGGCACCAGAATGGTGATTCCAGGTTTGATTTCACCATCCTGTTCGACATGACAGTAAAGGGCACAGAGCTCAGCCGACAAGGCGCCGGAAACCCAGGCTGATTTCTGGCCATTGATAATTACTTTGTCGCCTTCAATACGAGCCACGCAATTGGGACGACCGTAGTGGCCGTCAGCGGCCTGCAATGCACCATCGGCGTCCAGCATATCACTGCCGTGATCCGGTTCAGTAATGCCCCAGCAACCGATTTTGCTTTCACAATACTCAACCAGGTCCATGCGGCCGGCAACCACACTGAACACTGCGGGCATCTGGCTGACCAACATCATTCCCGCCAGGCCGGCGTCTCCCCAGGCCAGTTCCTCCGAAGCGATCAACATCAGTCGTGCACCTTCTGAAGGCGAAAGCTCGGCCATGGCGGAAAAGGTCAGGCCCAGTTCGCCGGCCTGCCCCATGACGCGCCACAAAATGGAGTCAGGAGCCAATGCCTCTTCCGCGCTCATGGCATCAATCTCCTGGCCAGCGGGACGCAGCACGTCCCTGGCAAAACGGTGAGCCATGTCCTGAACGGTTTGTTCCATCTCGGACAGGGGGCCTTCGAGGCCGCTAAGGGGCAGTTCGATATAATTTGACATCATGAATCTCCAAAATAATTTCTTTGCTACATTCAAAATCAGTGTTTAAAAGCCGGTCAACTTCATGGTTAGCCGACGTCCCAGGCTAATGGGCAGGCACTTGATCAGCGCTGCCAATGCTTTCCCCTTCCAACTCATCAGATAACTCCCACCGGACCCATCCAGGGCATCCATGACGAAATCGGCAACCTCTTCCGGAACCAGGTCCACGGTAAATGTTTTCATCAGTTGTTCCGGTAATCCGTCGACCATTGCCGTTTTTACAAAGGGCGGTTTAATGGACAAGACTCGAATTCCGTGCTGTGCCCATTCAATGCTGAGCGCCTGGGTCAATCCGTTGACATAAAATTTACTGGCGCTGTACACAGCCAGCAGTGGGATGCCATGCACAGAAGACACGGAACACATGTTGACCAGCGTGGAGCCGGGGGTTTTCTGCAAGTAAGGAAACGCAAGCTGAGCGAGGTTGGTCACACCCTGTACATTGACATTGATGATCAATTCGTGGGCTTTATGATCAACTGCCTCGAATGTACCCGCAGCGAGTACGCCTGCGTTGCTGACCACGACATCCAGCCGCCCTTGCGCATGCTCAGCAAAGTGCTGCAAGGCCTGGCTGACTGAATCGCGGCTGGTCACATCACAGCGCCGACCACAGGCATTGCTGAATTCCGGTGCTTGCAGAAGTTGCGCAAGGCCTTCTTCATCGATGTCATACAATCCGACATACCACCCCTCAGCGGCAAATCGCCTGGCTGTTGCCAGCCCGATGCCCGCTGCCGCCCCGGTAATAAAAATCGTCTTCATCTGTCCTCACTCCCTGCTAATTTGAACGGACATATACGTTGTCGGCATCGATTTTAAAAACATCCAGAAGGAAACGTTCCTGGGGTTTTTCCGAAGCGGTTTTTGGAATTTCATCGACTACCTGCAGGAAGCTGGGAATAAAGTTCGCTTCCAGCTTTTGCCGGCACACCTGAAAAACTTCCGCCTCATCGAATGGAGCACGGGAACCGGTGACAATTGCCGCCACGACTTCCTTTTCACCCGGCGCCATTCCCGGCAAAGGTACGCCGTAAACGAAGGCGTCATCGATGCTGTCGATTTGCGACAGCACTTTCTCCACGAATGCCGGATTGACAAAGTCGCCGTTGCGGCGAATTCCTCCACCCATGCGATAGTCGAAATACAGCCAGCCGTCTTCATCGACATGGCCGATATCGCCCGTGCGCAACCAGCCGCCTTCGGTTTTCTTTTCCGATGCTTGCGGATGCTTAAAGTACTTCACTACAGGTGGGCTGCGATCTGCATTTCGGAAGCAAATTTCTCCCGGTTCACCCGGGGCAGATTCATTGCCATCCTCATCGAAGATTCTCAATTCCATGTTGGGCGGCGCTTTTCCACAACTCCCGACGGGCCCCGCTCCGGCGGGATTGAAGGTCAAACCACCTTCTGCCGCCCCGTAAAACTCCGCCAGCTTGATGTCATAACGTTGCTCAAAATTTTTCCAGATCGCCCTGGGCATTCCGGCGCTGAGAATGATCCTCACCGGATTATCCCTGTCGTTCTCTTTGGGCGGGTCGGCAAAAACAGCCGTTATCATGCCGCCCAGCAAATTGAACCAGGTACAGCCGTATTCGCGCGTGATGTCCCACAGGCGGGATTTCGTAAACCTGCGGCTGATCACCCCGCGAAGACCGAGGGTCAGAATACAACCCAGTGTCACGATCTGGGCATTGGCATGGGTGAGGGACAAGCCCGTATAGGGACGATCCTCTTCTGTCAAACCCAGCACATCGGCGATCAAAGGAATGGAGGCGAAGCGGCTGTGTGCCGACATGATGGCTTTGGGATCACCCGTGGTGCCGGATGTGTAAAGCATCTGCATCGGCGCTTCCGCATCGGTGCTTGCAATGGCCAATTGCGGTGACGGCAAGGGCCCGGATAAAACAGCTGCAACACTTTCACCGGCGTTTTTTCCCTCGGCCGCTGTTAACGGCAACACCCAGTTCTCAGCCCGATCTGCCCAGGCCGCATTGACGTTGTCGAGTGCGTAGTTCGCCACTACAGCGCCTTTGCACTCGGCAAAATCCAGCATGTATTTGAGTTTATCGCCCCTGGTGCGGGGGTCGATTGGCACAAAGACGGTACCGAGAATGGAAGATGCGACCATCAAGTCGACAAACTCCGGGTGATTTTCCATCACCAGGCCAAAAACATCACCCTTGTGCATGCCCCTGGCCTTGAGCCACGCGGCCAGACGCTGTCCGTTTTCCCACAATTGCTGATAAGTGCGTATTTCTTCAACGAAACTCCCGTCAGCATCGATACTGACGAAGGTCAGCACATCGAGATCCGGTTTTTTACCGATCCAGTCGCAAATTCGATTGGCCAGTATCGAGAGATCTTTCATGATTCAATCCTCTCTTGCGAGTATGGAAACAACGGTCGCGGCTGCGTCGAGGCCAATCAGGCCGCCCCCGTTGTGAGCCAGGCCGATACGGGCATTTTCAACCTGTCGAGCCTGGCACCGGCCCTGCAATTGTTCCGTCAGTTCAACAATCTGTGCGGCTCCAGTGGCGCCAATCGGATGTCCTTTACGCAGAAGGCCGCCGGACACATTGACCGGCAATTTTCCACCCAGGCGGGTCGTACCCTCATCAATCAAGCGGCCGCCACCACCTTTGGCGCACAGGCCCAGGTATTCATAGGCGACAATCTCGGAAGGGGCCGAGGCATCGTGCAATTCCACCAGGCTCAGGTCTTGCGGACCAACACCGGCAGTCTCATAGGCCAAACCAGCGGCGTAGGAACCTACTTCTGTGGTCATTTCCCAGCCGGACACCAATGCGGATGACAAAACCCTGACCGGATTGCGCAATGCCATTTGCCTGGCTTTACGCTCACTGACCACCACCATCGCCGCCGCACCATCGCCAATGGGCGAGCACATGGGTAATGTCAGTGGAAATACGATTTCACGGGATTCCAGCACTTCCTGAACCGACATCACCTGCTGAAACTGGGCGCGGGGATTGAGACTCCCATGGAAGGAGTTTTTGGCTGTCACGCCGGCAAACTGTTCAACCGTCGTCCCGTAGTTTTTCATGTGGGCAATGGCCAGCAGGGAATAGATGTCCATGAATACGGAGCGGGTCTTGCCGGCGTTCGCGAGGTCCGCTTCTTCCCCTGCCTTTTCAGCCAGAGCCTGTAATGCCCCCAGCATGCCGTCAGGCAATTCAGTGTCAACGGCCCCATCAAATGCCGCAAAGGTTCGAGCCTTGTCCTCATGAAACAATTTTTCGAAGCCACACACCAGGACCACATCGTAAAGGCCGCCAGTGACCATCGCGCAGGCCTGGTTGAATGCCGTTGATGAAGTAGCACAGGCATTTTCCACGTTAACCACGGGAATTTTTCCAATTCCGATCTCGCGCAAGGCGATCTGGCCGGAAATCATTTCCTGGCCCTGCACAATTCCGCCGGCGCCATTACCCATATAAGCGGCCTGAATATCACTATTGCTCAAACCGGCATCTGCCATGGCTTCCCTGATCGCGGAACCGGCCAGTGACTTCAGAGGTGTTTCCAGATGCTTGCCGAAGCGGGTCATTCCTGTTCCGGCTACATAGGCGTTCATTTTCATCAGGGTTTTCCTCTAATTTGAGCCGGCTTCAGGCAAAGCGCTGCAGTAGCCCATCTCATGGAAAGTAGTAATGAGCTCACGATGACCAAATGCTTTTGCTGTCGATTGAAAACCGGTATTTTTCAGCTGGCCGTTCAGCAGGCGTTGTGCGCTTTCCGCGCAAATCTCACCTGTCCAGGAGTAAGGTGCAGACAGATTCATAATGTACTGAGTGGTTAGCTGCCGCCCTTGCCCGTAACAGGCAATCACGCTGCGCTGGACATCAACATCGTCTTTGGGTGGTTCACCGGTGCTCATCTGATCACCCACCTGGTTGGTCCACGCTTCACGTTCTTCCTGTGACAGGTTTGGCGCCACCTCATTGAACGCCTGTATAGCCTGCATGATGCCGCCAACCATTTGCTCCCCGATGGCGGTGATGACCTTGCAATTTCGCACGCGGGGATCGTCCTTGTACCAGATCGGTTCACAGGCGCCACCCCAGGGAAGAGCGCTGAGGGTGGAACCACGGTAAGGCACAACGGCCTGAATAATCTGGTCGTTGGGCCATGCCTTGAATTCGTTCAGTTCCAGGTAGTACTGCGAAACATCATTGCAAACCATGCGCAGGAATGACTTGGTGGACGCCTCTGACGGCAGGCCGTGATCGATCTGGTATACGATATCCAGACTGTCCACACCCTCTGTTTCCAGCACGACCTCTGCGGCAAGAGCACCGGCAGACCACATGTAGGAACAGGCCGGACACAGCAGCAGCCCTTTATCGGCAAATGCCTGGCCGTATTTTTCTTTAATGGCGTTTGTCCAATCCTGCTCACCGGTGGTATCCAGATAATGGCAATTCATTTCCAGCGCCGTTGCAACGATCGGCCAGCCGATTTGCATGAAGGGGCCGGATACATTGATCACCACATCCACTTTTTCGAACAGAGGCCGCAGTTGCTCAGGGTCGTTGAGGGCTGTGACAATTTCTGCATCCACGGGACCACCATGACGCTGTTTAACAATTTCCAGCGCCTGTTCGAGTTTTGCCTGCGTGCGGCCGGCAAAGTAAAAGGGAATATTTCGTTGCGCCAGGCACTCGGCAACAATCTTACCGGTGTATCCGTTCGCTCCATAAATCAGGATTTTACGATTTTGTGACATGGGTTTCTCCAAAGACCAGTGGCTATTCGCATCAGGTGTCTAATTTATAACAGGCTGAAAACATGAAGAATGTTTAAGGTGGCTGAAAAATTGTGAATATCGGCCAAAAAGCCTATGATGCCTGGATAGAGTGAAAGCCAGATCTGCCATGCCATCCGAACGTCAGATTCAACACGCCATTTCCAGTCTCGGCGCACCGCTGCGATATATCCAGCAACATTCCATAGATCTCGACCAATGCCTGGTGGGTACCGGCATCTGCAAGCAGAATCTTCAGGACAGCAAATTGCTGATCCGTCTGCCGCAGGTGTTGCGGTTTTATCAAAACCTGTGGGAATTGAGTGGTGATCGATATTTGGGGCTTGCCATTGGTAAGGAATATCACATCGCCAACTACGGCATGTGGGGGTTTGCATTGATGAGCGCCAGGACCCTGCGCCAGGCCATCCACCTGGGTATCAGGCTTATTGCGCTTTCATTTACCGGTTTTAAATATGAGTTGATCGAGAATGGCGATAGCGTAATTCAACGCATGACTCCGCTGATGGACTACGGGGATTTGCTGAATATCATGTCAGATCGTGAAGTATCGGCGGTTTACCTGATTTACAAGGAACTGGTGCACGGCACGCCATCCATCACTGAAATCAATCTGGTTCACCAGGGCGGAGAGTCTCCCTCGAGATATGAGCGGCATTTTGGCTGCCCGGTTAATTTTGGATGCGAATACAACGAGCTCGTATTGCCAAGCAAATCCCTGGACCAAATCATCAGCGATACCAGCAATGAATCCGCGGAACTGTGTATCCAGCAATGCGAATTGCTGATATCCCAACTCAGCAGGAAGAGCAGCCTGGTGGATGATGTGCGCTTCGCGATTCTGTCACGACCGGGCTACTTTCCGGATATCGAAACAGTCGCTGAGAAAATGCACATGTCATCCAGAACCCTGCGCCGTCACCTCAGTGAACAAAACACCAGTTATCAATACCTGCTCAATGAAATTCGGTTTGGCCTTGCCAGGGACTATTTGCTGACCACCAATTTCAAACTGGATCAGATTGCCGAACTGCTGGGTTATAACGAGCCGGGAAATTTCACCCATGCTTTCAAACGCTGGTCCGGCGTAGCGCCCCGAACCTACCGCATGCAGCACTTTTAAGGCCATTGTGATTTGATTCACCACCATATTTCAGCCAGCCATCCAGGGTTTGGACTGGTTTAATTTTCGCGGGCATCCATTGAGGTTAAGTGATGACAAATAAACAAACTTCAGGTTTTGACTACGATTGGCTTATCGTTGGCTCAGGCTTTGGCGGCAGCGTGTCAGCACTGCGCCTGTCAGAAAAAGGCTATCGCGTGGGCGTTTTGGAATGTGGCCAACGCTTCGAAGATGAGGACTACGCAAAAAGCGCGTGGAATATCGCCGCTACTTGTGGGCGCCTTTCTTTGGGCTGCGCGGAATTTTAAGAATGACCCTGTTCAAGGACATTTTTGTTTTTAGTGGTGCAGGCGTGGGTGGTGGCAGCACGGTTTACGCCAACACTTTATACCGGGCCAAACCAGAATACTTCGACAATGAGCAGTGGAATGAACTTGAAGATTGGCACAGCACGCTTACTCCTTTTTATGATGTGGCGGAAAAAATGCTCGGAGTCAATGTTGTCCCTTACGAAAACCCCAGTGATGGTTTACTGAAGGACATCGCCAGCCATTTTGGCACGGAAGATACCTTTCGGCGCACGCCAGTCGCGGTATATTTTGGCGAAGAAGGTGTCGAAGTCGAAGACCCCTTTTTCGATGGACAGGGCCCAAAAAGAACCGGCTGCACCAAATGTGGCGCCTGTATGGTGGGTTGTCGAGTGGGCGCCAAAAATACTCTGCTGAAAAATTACCTGTGGTTTGCCGAGAAAAAAGGTACTGAGATTCATGCCGAGCGACAAGTGGTTGATATTCAACCACTGGGAGCGGCAGACGGCAGCGATGGTTATACCCTCACCACCGAACGCCCGGGTGCCTGGTTCAATAAAAAACGCCGTGTATTTACCACAAAAGGTTTGGTGATATCGGCCGGTGCATTAGGTACCAATACATTGCTGGCACAATGCAAACACAGCGGTTCATTGCCGAATATCAGTGAGCAACTGGGTGAACTGGTACGCACGAACAGTGAATCTATTTTGGCAGTGACTCTGCCGGACGATTCAATACCCGTATGGAACACCGTGGCCATTGGCGCCAGTATTCATGTGGACGCAGATACCCATATTGAATTTGTCACCTACGGTGAAAAAGGCGATTTCATGGGATTTAACTTTACCCTTCTAACCGGTGCAGGAACCAGCATCACCCGTCCATTGATGTGGCTGGGTAATATTCTGCGTCATCCGATCCGGTTTTTGAAAACTTTGCTACCCATTGGCTGGTCCAGGCGCGCGGTGATTCTTTTGGTGATGCAAACTCTGGACAACGCCATTTCATTTAAAGCGAAACGAAAGATGTTTGGTAAAGGGGTGAAATTAATAACAAATCAAGATCAGGAAAAGCCTAATCCTACCTATATTGATATCGCCAACAAATCCGCTGCATTTTTAGCGGAAAAAACCGGCGGCGCAGCACAAAGTATGATTTACGAAGCTGTCGCCAATATTCCCTCTACCGCACATATCCTGGGCGGAGCAACCATTGGTCGAGATAGCGAATCCGGTGTTATCGATAAAAACCACAATGTGTATGGTTATCAAAATATGCTGATATGCGATGGGTCAGCGGTTCCAGCCAATCCCGGTGTCAACCCCAGCTTAACCATCACCGCAATGACTGAACGAGCAATGAGCAAAATCCCCAGAAAATAATCCAGCCTGGTCATGTGGGAGGCCGCCATGCGGGCGACAGCAGACCGAAAGGCTCTGGAACCAGAAAAGAGCCGATTCCGGCTCTTTTCTGTTCGGCCGCATGGCGGCCTCCTACGAGATCTCTGTAAGAAAGTCCCTGAACGAAAGATCAATCGTCAGCTGTAACCGCTTTCATGCTGAGTCGGATACGGCCCTGCTTGTCTACCTCCAGGACCTTGACCTTGACCATCTGACCTTCTGAAACCACGTCGGTGACATTTTCCACGCGCTCGTCAGAGAGCTGGGAAATGTGTACAAGCCCGTCGCGGCCTGGTGTCAGTGTAACGAAAGCACCGAAGTTCATGATTTTGATTACCTTGCCTTCGAAAATCTGACCCGGCTCGATATCGGCGGTGATTTGCTCGATGCGCTTGCGGGCATCGTCGGCTGCTTCCTTGTTGACAGAAGCAATCGTCACCGTGCCATCATCGGCAATATCGATGGTACAACCGGTTTCCTCGGTGATTGCGCGGATGGTGACGCCGCCTTTGCCGATGACATCACGAATCTTGTCCGGGTGAACCTTGACGGTAATCAACCTGGGAGCGTACTCCGACATTTCGGCTCGCGGCTCGCTGATGACTTTGTTCATTTCGCCGAGGATGAAGATACGTCCGTCGCGTGCCTGCGCCAGCGCAATTTGCATGATTTCCTCGTTGATGCCTTCGATCTTGATATCCATCTGCAAGGCGGTGATGCCTTCTTCACTGCCCGCTACTTTGAAGTCCATGTCGCCGAGGTGATCTTCGTCACCAAGAATGTCGGAAAGCACTGCGAAACGGTCACCTTCCTTGATCAGGCCCATGGCGATACCCGCAACCGGGGCTTTGACCGGAACTCCTGCATCCATCAAAGCCAGCGAGGTACCGCACACAGATGCCATCGAGCTGGAACCATTGGATTCGGTGATTTCTGAAACAACACGCAATACATAGGGGAACTCTTCCATGGTGGGCAGCACAGCGGATACACCGCGCCGCGCCAGGCGGCCATGGCCGATCTCGCGGCGTTTGGGGCCACTCATGAAACCGGTTTCACCCACACAGTACGGCGGGAAGTTGTAATGCAGCATGAACGGATCTTTGTATTCACCAGTGACCGCATCAATGATCTGAGCGTCACGACCCGTGCCCAGCGTGGTGGCAACAATAGCCTGGGTTTCACCCCGGGTAAACAGAGCCGAACCATGTGCGCGCGGCAACAGGCCGCACTCAACGGAAATCGGACGGACCGTGCTCAAGTCGCGGCCGTCGATACGTGGATTACCGGAAAGAATGTGTTCACGTACCAGGGATTTCTCCAGTTTGGAGAAGGCTCCGGATACATCACCCGCCGCTGGCGCATTTTCATCTTCATCATCGCACAGTGCTTCGATGACAGATTTCTTTAGCTCGGAAATGGCGTCGCGGCGCTGCATCTTGTCGGCAATTGCATAAGCGCTGGCCAGGCCCTCAGTAGCAGCTGCTGCAACTTTCTCGTTAATGCTCTCATCGACTGCGGGGGCTTGCCAGTCCCAGTGTTCAACACCAGCTTCTTCCGCCAATTCCTTAACCGCCTGAACTACTGCTTTTGAAGCTTCGTGGCCAAAAGTCACTGCGCCCAGCATGATTTCCTCGGACAGCAGCTTCGCTTCCGATTCAACCATCAGTACCGCATTTTCCGTGCCCGCAACAACCAGATCCAGATCTGAATCCTTCAGTTGGGTGGTAGTGGGGTTAAGTACGTAACTGCCGTCAATGTAACCCACGCGGGCAGCACCGATGGGGCCGTTGAAAGGCATGCCGGACAGCGCCAGCGCTGCCGAGGTTCCGATCAGGGCCGGGATGTCGCCATTGATATCCGGATTGGAGGACATCAAAGTGGCAATGACCTGCACTTCGTTCATGAAGCCCTTGGGGAACAAAGGCCGGATCGGTCGATCGATCAGCCGGCAGATCAGAGTCTCACCTTCTGTCGGACGCCCTTCACGCTTGAAAAAGCCACCGGGGATACGCCCTGCGGCGTAGAATTTTTCCTGATAGTTGACGGTCAGCGGGAAAAATGGACGGCCTGGATCAGCCTCCTTCCGCCCCACCGCGGTTACCAAAACAACCGTGTCGCCCATGGATACCTTCACGGAGCCACCCGCCTGGCGGGCTATCTGCCCGGTTTCCAGAGTGACTTCGTGGTCGCCGTATTGAAAAGTCTTGGTCAGTTTCTGCACTGGACTATTCCTGTAAGTTTGTATTGTTAAAAGCCGTATACGCAAAAGCTCCGGCAGACGTTACATCTGCCAGAGCGAAGGTCGTGTCGTGATGCAGGAAACGTTAACGACGCAAGCCGAGGCGCTTGATCACGTCACGATAGCGCTCGATATCCTTCTTTTTCAGGTAATCGAGCAGGCTGCGACGCTGATTCACCATGCGCAACAAACCGCGCCGCGAGTGGTGATCACCTTTGTGGGCCTTGAAATGATCGCTAAGGTATTGGATACGACCGGTCAGCAATGCGACCTGGACCTCGGGAGACCCGGTATCATTTTCTGAACGAGCGTACTCGCTGACAATCTTGCTTTTTACTTCTGCATCAAAAGACATGGTTCCTTCTCCATATCTAGAGCCGCGAAGCCTTTGAAAAAACCCGCCAGGCGCCTGGCCCGGAATTGCGGGGGTCTTTGCAAAAACTTCGAAGCCCCGGTTTAGTGAGCCGCGTATTTTATAGGGGCTACACTCTGTAAACAAGCTTTATTTTACCAAACAAAGACGCGCTTCGGGTAAACCTGGTGGTCAGGCCTCACCTCGCCCAGCCCCAGTATATGGCCTTGCTGTAAATACACGCGAACAGCGCCGGTTTGTTGTTCCGGCACCGGCACCGGGTTGCCATGAGAAAATCTCGAAGCAGCCCCGTCTTCCAGCGAAATAACGGGCCAGTTTTCCAGTCCTGAATCGAGCGGCAGCAACAAGGAGTCCTGGACGCCTTCCTGAACTGCCTGTTCTACCGCTTGCAGACTGATCATGCCTTTTTCCTGGAAAGGTTCCACCTCGAGGCGCCGCAAGGCCTGCAAATGTGCACAGCAGTGCAGAGCCCGTGCAATGTCCTCCGCCAGGGTGCGCACATAGGTACCCTTGGAGCAATGCACCCTGAACACCAGCACAGGCGCATCCCAGCTGAGAAGTTCCAGGCTGTGGATGGTCACAGTGCGCGACTTGCGCTCAACCTCTTTGCCTTCGCGGGCCAGCTTGTACAAAGGCTGTCCTTTGAGCTTCAGCGCCGAGTACATGGGCGGGACCTGTTCGATGCTGCCGCGAAAACCCTCGAATACGCGTTCGAAATCTGATTCCGTCAGATCGGGCACAGGCATTTCAGTGACGATGTCGCCTTCAATATCCCCGGTCGCGGTTGCCTGGCCCAGCCGGGCGCTCGCCAGGTAAGTCTTTGCGGCGCCCAGCATGAAGCCGGCTGTCTTGCTCGCTTCACCGAAACAGATGGGGAGCATGCCGGTGGCAAAAGGATCAAGGCTGCCGGTGTGACCGGCCTTGCGTGCGTTGAAAAGCCAGCGCAGCTTCTGCACAGCCTGGTTGGATGAAAAACCCACTGGCTTGTCCAGCAAAAGGATGCCGTGTACGTTTCTGCCTTTCCTGCGCCGGCTCATCAGGAATGCGGGTTCAATCCCCGTCACCCTCACCGTCAACAGCACCGTCATTGAATTCGCGATCGGACGCGACGGCTGCTTCAATCAGGCTATCCATGCGCTGACCGGTTTCCACCGAGGAATCGTGGAAAAAATGCAGTTCGGGCACGGAATGAATGTGCATTTCCTGGCCAAGCCTTCGGCGCAGGTAACCCGAGGCCCGCTTCAGGGCTTTCAGGCTGGAATCGGCTTTTTCACTCTCGAAAACCGTGACGAAGACCTTTGCGTGTGCGAGGTCACGGGATACCTCGACATCTGACAGGCTGATAAATCCGACCCCCGGATCCTTCACCTCCATCTGGATCAGCTGAGCCAGTTCCCGGCGAAGGGAACCGGCTACGCGTTCCGACCTTTTGAACTCGCGAGGCAAGACTACCGGCCCTTACAAGGTTTTAGCGACTTCGATGCGCTCGAAGCATTCAATATGGTCGCCCGGCTTGATGTCGTTATACATCTTCACGCCGATACCGCATTCAGTTCCGGACTGGACTTCATTGACGTCATCCTTGAAGCGTCTCAGCGACTCCAGTTCACCCTCGAAAATCACGACGTTTTCACGTAATACGCGAATCGGGTTACGCTTCTTGACGATGCCTTCAACCACCAGGCAACCCGCAATGGCGCCCAGCTTGGAAGAACGGAAAACATCTTTGACCTCTGCCAGGCCAATAATCTGCTCCTTGATCTCGGTGCCAAGCAAGCCGGTGATGGCCTTCTTCACTTCGTCAATCGCGTCGTAGATCACGCTGTAGTAGTGAAGGTCCAGTTCGTGCTCCTGGATCACTTTGCGGGCAGTTGCATCCGCACGGACGTTGAAGCCAATGATAATGGCGCTGGAAGCCTGCGCCAGCGAGGCATCGTTTTCCGTGATGGCGCCTACACCGGACGCAACAACGTTGACTTTCACTTCCTCGGTGCTGAGCTTGGTCAAGGCATCCCGCAGCGCTTCGACACTGCCCTGTACATCAGCACGTATGAGCAGGTTCACACTGGTCTGCTCTTCTTTGCCCATGTTCTCGAACAGGTTTTGCAGGTTCGCAGCCTGCTGCCGCGCCAGCCTGCCTTCACGCTGTCGATCCTTCCTCTGCGAAGCAGCATCCCTGGCCTTGCGCTCGTTCGCAACGGCCAGAACTTCGTCGCCTGCCTGCGGCACACCGGAAAGGCCCTGCACTACCGCAGGCATGGATGGCCCGGCCAACTCGATTGGCTCGCCTTTCTCGTCAAACATGGCTCGTACACGGCCGAATTCCTGACCGGCCAGGATCATATCCCCGCGCTTGAGTGTACCTTGTTGGATCAGCAGCGTGGCGATCGGACCACGGCCTTTGTCCAGGCTGGATTCAACGACCACACCGCGTGCCCGCGTATCCTCGACTGCCTTGAGTTCCATGACCTCAGCCTGGAGCAGGATGGTTTCCAACAGGGAATCGATACCCTCACCGGTTTTGGCGGAAACGTTAACAAAAATATCTTCACCACCCCATTCCTCGGGAATGACTTCCTCCTTGGACAACTCGGTGCGCACGCGGTCGATGTCCGCATCCGGTTTGTCGATCTTGTTAACTGCCACGATGATGGGCGTGTTTGCCGCCCTGGCGTGCTGAATGGCTTCCCTGGTCTGGGGCATGACACCATCTTCGGCCGCCACGACCAGGACCACGATATCCGTGGCCTGCGCGCCACGGGCTCGCATGGATGTAAATGCCGCATGGCCCGGTGTATCGAGGAAAGTGACGATACCGAGGTCGGTCTTCACATGATACGCACCAATATGCTGGGTAATCCCACCTGCTTCAGATTCTGCAACGTGCGACTTGCGAATGTAGTCCAGCAGGGATGTCTTGCCGTGATCCACGTGTCCCATCACAGTCACCACCGGCGGACGCGTGACAGCTTCGCCGCCTGTATCCTCGTCTTCGGCGATCAACTCCTGCTCAATATTCTTCTCCTCGGCTGCGGTGGCGGTGTGGCCCATTTCCTCGACCACCAGGATCGCGGTGTCCTGGTCCAGAGGCTGGTTGATGGTTACCATGATCCCCATCTGCATCAGCGCCTTGATCACTTCACCTGCTTTGACCGCCATCTGCTTGGCCAGATCAGCAACTGTGATGGCCTCAGGCACAGCCACTTCGCGGGTAACCGGTGCGGTAGGCCGCGAAAAACCGTGTTCAGTCGGCTGGCCGGAAGTGGGACGCATCCGTTTGCCCGGCTTACGGCGCCTGGCTGCTGTACCACCCGCAACATGCAGTTCCTTGCGTCCGTAGCGTGTTGCCGGCTTGCTCTTTTCCTTGTCCCGCCTGTGTTGCTCTTCTGCCACCTTGCGGGAACGTTCCTCCTCGCGCTGGCGCTCTTCGTCCTCCACACGACGCCTGTCGGCCTCCTGCTGGGCCTGTTCCTCGGCTTCCTTGCGGGACAGTTCCTCGGCTTTTTTCTGAGCCTGCTCCTGCGCGGCCTTGCGGGCTGCTTCCTCTTTTTCCAGACGCGCTTTCTCGGCCGCATCCTCGCGCGCTTTTTCTTCCGCAGCACGAACAGCACGCGTTTCTTCCAGGATTCTCCTGGCTTCCTCACGATCCGCGTCTGCCGTGCCGATCTGCTCTGCTATGACTTCACGTTTGACATAGGTTCGCCGCTTGCGTACTTCGACATTTACTGTCCGTGTAGACGCCCTCGGGCCACTGCCCGACACGCGTAATTCACTGACTGATTTGCGCTTCAGCGTGACCTGGCGTGGCGCCGTTGCATCGCTTTCAATTTTCCCGTGACTTGCCTGCAAATATGCCAGCAATTTTTTCTTGTCATCGTTGGAAACCGCGTCATCACCACCACTGGCCTCGATACCGGCATCATTAAGCTGGGTCACCAGCTTGCTGATATCAATGCCGAGCACGCCGGCCAATTGTGAAACGGTTACTTTGGACATAGTCTGCTCCTTCCTGAACTGCTGGGGCCTGTCATTTTCGACCTGACGGCTGCGCCGTTCAGTCTTCTTCTTCTGCGAACCAGGGGGCCCGTGCGGTCATGATCAACTCAGCCGCTGCTTCGTCACTCATGTCGTTAATCTCTGTTAGTTCGTCAACCGAAAGTTCCGCCAGATCCTCCTGGGAGCGCACGCCCTTTTCAGCCAGCTGGTAAGCCAGCTGTTCAGTCATGCCTTCCAGTTGTATCAAGTCATCCTCGGGCCGGTTTTCATCGAGGACTTCTTCTTTTACGATCAGCTGCGTCAGCAGGGCATCACGCGCTCGGCGACGGATTTCGGTCACAATTTCTTCATCGAACTCCTCGATCTCGAGTAATTCGGATTCTGGTACGTAAGCGACTTCTTCGATGTTGCTGAAACCCTCCTGGACCAGGATGTTGGCAACGTCCTCACCGACGTCGAGGCGCTCCATGAAGCGTTCCAGGATTTTCTTGGATTCATCCTCGCCTTTCTGCTCTGCCTGCTCAACAGTCAGGACATTCAGCTCCCAGCTGGTCAGTTCACTGGCCAGGCGCACATTCTGGCCTCCGCGGCCGATGGCCTGGGACAGACTGGATTCATCGACAGCGATGTCCATTGACTGGTTTTCTTCATCCACTACGATCCCGGAGACTTCCGCCGGGGCCATGGCATTGATCACGTACTGGGCCGGGTTATCGTCCCACAGAATGATGTCGATCCTTTCACCAGCCAGTTCATTCGATACGGCCTGAACCCGTGAGCCTCTCATGCCGACACAAGCGCCGATCGGGTCCGTTCGCTTGTCGTTGGAACGTACCGCAATCTTGGCCCTGCGGCCTGAGTCACGCGCGCCACCCATGACGGAAATCAGATCCTGACCAATTTCCGGAACTTCCAGTTCGAACAGGGCGACAAGGAATTCCACGATGGTGCGGCTGGCGAACAACTGCGGGCCGCGGGGCTCTGCCCTGACTTCGTACAGGAATGCGCGTAAACGATCCCCTGGCCGCACGGTTTCGCCCTGGATCATGTTGCGCTGAGAAATGAATGCCTCGGCATTCCCACCCAGGTCGAGATATACGTTGCCGCGCTCGATACGCTTGACGATACCGTTGACCAACTCTCCGGCCCGATCCGCGTAAGCTTCCACGACCTGGGCGCGTTCTGCTTCGCGTACACGCTGAACGATAACCTGTTTGGCCGTCTGTGCTGCGATCCTCCCGAATTCAGCATTTTCCATTGGCTCTTCTATGAATTCGCCAACACTGATGTCTGGATTGATGGCCTGCGCGTCCTTCAGGACCATCTGTTCATCTTCAAACTCCATTTCCGCATCATCATCCAGAACTTCCCAAATCCGGAATGTCTCGTATTCGCCGGTTTCCCGGTCTATGGCAACGCGAACCCCGCGTTCTTCGTCGGCGAGCTTGCGGGCGGCCGATGCAAGCGCGGCTTCGAGCGCTTCGAAGATTACATCCTTGCTGACACCCTTTTCATTAGACACTGCGTCAACAACCAACAGAATTTCTTTGCTCATCGTGTTAATACTCTCTGTTCAGAATTCTCAAATTTTAGCGATCCGGCGCTCAACCCTTGACAGAAAAAATGCTGTCGTAATTGGGCACCAGACGCGCCTTGGCGATAGTATCCAGGTCCAGCGTGACCTCCACGCCATCCTGATCGATCCTTACCTGTCCAACATCCGTTCCCAGGATTTCTCCTTTGAATTTTCTGCGCCCTTCCTGTGGTGCATAAAGGGATATCTGCGCCACCTCACCGGCAAATTGTCCGAATTGCTCCAGCGTGAACAGGGGCCGGTCCAGGCCCGGAGAAGACACCTCCAGCCGGTACTGGCCGGGAATGGGGTCTTCCACGTCCAGCAACGCCGCCACTTCCCTGCTTACTTTTTCGCAATCCTCCACGGCGATGCCGTCCGGCCTGTCGATATAAATCACCACCACCGGATTCTTGGGATTACTGCTGCGCTCAAGACCCACGAACTCATAGCCGAGGTCCTCGACCAGCGGTTGCAGCAAAGTTGTCAGCTTGCCAGAACTCAATCTTTCTCTCCTGTACACGTCCGTCAGCGCATTCCGCGGACACAAAAAAAGGGCGCACTGGCCCCTCACGACAGGATTCCGTATCAAAATCGATCCGGAACCTCCCTGCAATCAGACAGAAAACTGTTCATGCAGGCAAAAAATGCGATTTCATTCAATCATTGCATCTTCCAGTATGTCGCAAGTCCATTCAGCTTTATCGTCAGCCGACAAGCCATTCCACCAAAAAGGCCCCTGCTGGGGCCCTTTTGCAATAAATCCTGGTAGCGGGGGCAGGATTCGAACCTGCGACCTTCGGGTTATGAGCCCGACGAGCTGCCAGACTGCTCCACCCCGCATCAGCAGGTGGGGAATGATATAGACTCCCCCCGCCTATTTCAAGGCCGAATTACCCAAATCCTGACCAAAAGCACTGGCAGGGCCTATTATTCCAGAGCCGGGGTCAGACCGCGTTCAAAACCGGCATATAGTCCCCTGAAAACAATGTTTGGGCGCCAAACCCGCAAAAGCCTTCCCGTGAATTTCTACTATAGTATTCTGTAACATGCATGGCTTTTACATCTGATCTGAATGGGAGTTGCAGCATGAACGATCACCGAGAGCCTATCCCCGCCTGGGAGGAATACAAAAAACAGAGCGGCAGAATCTGACCTATAAGGAGAAATGTAATGACCGGGTGGCAAAAATTCTTCATTTTCGCGGCGCTGTTCAATCTCTCGGCAGGCCTGCCGATGATCTTCGCGCCGGAGCTGTTTTATCGTCTTCTGTTCATCGATGAGCCCATTACGCTGGCGGCAAAGCTTTATGTGGACCTCTTTGCGGTAGTGGTCATCACGTTCGGTTGGGCGTACTGGACCATTTCACGCGATCCGCCGGCGCACCGCGACCTGGTTCTGATGGGCATCATCGGCAAATTATTGGTGGTTGTCGTGGCCTGGTATCACGCGCTGGCGGGCACTGGCCCGCTCAATCTCGCGCTGCTGATCCTGGCTGATCTGGCTTTCGCCCTGTTTTTCCTGCGCTATTACCTGTTGTCGCGCGCAAGCTGAACCCGGACAAATGCCGGAAAAGTCATGCCTTATTGGCTTCAGGCAGGATAGCTCAGTGAGTGAACCTGGCTGCGATAGTCGCTGGGCGACTTATCGACCCAACGGGTAAATGCGTGGCTGAAGCTGGCCGTATCTCCGTAGCCAAGCCGTTTGGCAATCTCCCCCACAGGCAGATGGGTTCCGGTGAGATATTCCAGCGAAAGGTTAAGTCGCACCTCTTCGACCAGTGCCGTGAAGCTGGTCTTCTCCTGAGCCAGTTTCCGCTGAATGGTTCGGGGTGACAAGGACAGCGTTTGGGCGATGTTTTCCAGGTAGGAGTACCGAGCCAGGTCTTCCAGCAGATTGTAACGGACTATTTCTGAAAACCGGACATTGACGGCCAGTGAACGCGTTACCTGCCTGCACTGCGCACTGAAAATCCGATGAGTCAACTCTTCCGCCTGAGGCAAGCGGCGGTACATCCATTCCTCGTCGAAGCAAATCAAATTGCAGTCCCGGCCGAAGTGCACAGGGCACTGGAACAATTCTTCATAAAGGTGCTTATCCCGGGGTGAATCGTACATGAATTGCACGTAGCGCAGCGGTAAGTACTCACCAAGCGCCTCGCTGAACATCGTATGCACCGCTGCGATCCCACGGTCACTCATGAAACGAAAGACCGGACCCAGGTCCCGTTCACGGACAAATGCAAGTTTCGCCTCCCCCCGTCCAATGGATGCCTTAAGCGCGAAAAAAGTCCAGGTCATGGCGACATTTTCGAAAATAGTCTCCACGGCCTGTTTCAGGTTTGTACTGGTCAGTATCGCAAGACCGAGTACCCCGTAAGTGGAACAATGGTATCGCCGGCCCAACTCGAGACCGATCGGGCCTCCGCCCAGCGCTTCCGCCCCCAGTGTCCAGAATGTCAATTCTTTCTCAGGCGCCAGCTGGCTTTCCGGATTGCTGAGTACCCTGCGACTGATTCCGGACTCCCTCAGCAAGGGCTCGATTTTGATTTTATGCTCCCGGAGCACGGCGATCAGGGGATTGAGCCCGAAGACGAGGTGGCGCATGCCTGCCCCGAGGGGCGCTTCAGTTTTTTTTGACCACATAATGTCTTGAAGCAGACCAGGCGCTGACAAAATGTCGCCTGAAAACAAATTGTAGGGTCCGAACTCGCATCAACATCGTTTGGAAATTCTACTATAGTTAATGGCCTCTTAATACAAAAGGGAGCCGGGGTGAATCATGGGCAGAGTAAAACCAGGCAGATGGATTTGAAAAAGTGACTGTTGGGTGGAGACACAGATTGGCGCGGTTTACGCTGCACCACCGCGTGCTTTCACTGGGAGTGATTGCTCTCCTGACGCTGTTTTTTGCCGCCGGCCTGACAAAAGTTGAACTGCGAACGATCTTCAGCGACCTGTTCCCCAAGAATCATCCATTTGTGCAGACTTACAAGGACCACCCGAATTTCGGCAATCCGCTGACCATCACCGTGATGGTGAAGAGGAAGGATGGCGACATCTACAACGCCGATACCCTGGCCAAGGTGTGGCGGATGACTCGCGACATCGACCTGGCGCCAGCCGTGGATCACGACCAGATTCTTTCCATTACAACCGAAAAAGCGCGCTATGCGGAGGCCACGCCTTACGGCATCGACGTCCGTCCGGTGATGGGAGAACAAGCACCAGAATCAGCCGAAGAAATTATCGAATTCAAGCGGCGGGTCGACAAATCGAGCAACATCCAGGCCTTTCTAATATCCCAGGATGAAACTGCGACACTGATTCAGGCCACTTTTATCGAACGGCTACTCGATTACGGCGAAACCTTTGCCTTTGTCCAGGACATGGTCGAGCGCGAGCGCGACGAACACCACGATATACACGCCGCCGGACAGCCCATGCTAACGGGGTGGGTTTATACCTACGAAGTCCAGATGATCGGTATTTTCGCGATCACGCTGTCATTGCTGCTGCTTGCGCTTTTTTTGTACATGCGCAATTTCCTCGGCGTGGTCACTCCGCTACTGGTCAGCGTCGTCGCCGCCATCTGGGGATTCGGTTTCGTTGGCTGGATCGGAGATCCTATTGAACCCCTGATCCTGGTTGTCCCGCTGCTGCTGATAGCGCGGTCATTCAGCCACACAGTTCAGTTCATCGAGCGGTACTATGAAATCTATTGCGAGGTTCCGGACCGAAAGATCGCCGCCGAGACGACACTGGGCGTGATGATGGCGCCCGGTGTGCTGGGCATCCTGACCGACGCAGCCGGACTGTTCCTGATCGCCATTGCTCCGATCCCGGTGATGGAGCGTTTCGCTTTGTTCTGCGGATTCTGGGCCATGATCCTGGTACCCACCAACCTGTTCCTGGCGCCGGTCCTGCTAACGTTCTTCCCACATCCGCGAAATGCCTCAAAACTGGCCGGTAAATCAGAGCAGGATTCAGCGCATGGCCGCCTGATCCGAATGCTCGAGAAATTGGGCAGCATAAGCCATGGAGCACGCGCCCGAAAAACGACCGCCGTGGTGGTGATAGTCGGTATCGTCGGCCTGGCCCTGATGAGCCAGATCAAGGTCGGCAACCCGGTTGAGGGCAGCAATCTGCTGTGGGAAGACTCGGAGTTCAATACAGCCGTACGGGAACTCAACGCCCATTTCCCAGGGGTCATGACCCTGGAAATTGTCTTCGAAGGCAAAGGAGAAGAGCGCATCGCGAAAATGGCCGACACGGTCGAGGCGATGACGTCAATGCAGAGATTCCTGGAGTCCCGGCCGGACCCACCAACGGCAACGCTATCGATTGCGGACTACCTGCCCGAGGCAAACCGCCTGTTCAGCGGGGGACACCCCAAATGGGCCCCGGTGGACAACAATGATGCCGCGGTCAATGCAGCATCGTCGGCCATGTTTTTCGGTAGCAGTGCAAAGGCTTACAGCCACGTAACCGATTTCACGCTACAGAATGCAACGCTGTCCCTGTGGTTCAAGGATAACCGCCAGGAAACGGTCGACCGGGCGCTACTGCAGGCCCGCGCAGCACTGGAACTCGTCGGCATCGACCACGAATTCTTCCGTATCAGGCTGGGCACCGGTGCGATCGCACTGCAACAGTCAGTCAACGATACCGTCGACCGCTACCAGTGGCTGATCATGTTTGCGCTGAACATCGTCATCTTCCTGACCTGCAGCCTGGCCTACCGCTCGTTCGCGGCGGGCCTGCTGCTGCTGGTACCCGTCAACCTGTCAAACGTTCTGCTGATGGCCGTCATGTACCTGATGGGCATTGGCCTGGATGTCAACAGCCTGCCGATAGCGGCTATCGGCATCGGGATTGGCATCGACTACGGCATCTATCTTCTCAGCCGGATCTGCGAAGAATACCGTGGCAGGCAGGCCCACGGCCCGGCGATTGAACGCGCAGTCAGCACCACAGGCAAGGCCATCTTCTTCACGGCCACCATCGTGCTGGTCGCCATCCTGCCCTGGTACTTCCTTTCTGAGCTGAAGTTCCTGGCCGACATGGGTCTTCTGCTGGTTATGGTCATGCTGATCAACATGGTCGTGGCGCTGATCGTTCTGCCGTTGCTGGTCTGGCTTTTCAAACCGAAGTTTGTCGAGCGCGAGCACCTGATCATTTCCGAGCACACGGACCTCGATTTGCTGCTGAACAGGAGGGCCGCCTCATGATTCACAGCAAATGGAGATTACTGCTGGCGTTCGGAGTCCTGTTGGCCTTATCCACAACTTCAGCGGCTGATCCGGAATCGGCAGCCCTTGATGACTTGCAGGTCATTCGCACCGGATTCGTGCACGATTCGCTGTTCGGTCTGACATTTACCGGCTCACACGGCATTGCGGTGGGCGACCATGGTGTCCTGCTCGAGTCACACGACGGGGGTGAAACCTGGCTTGTGGACGAAGCACTGGATATCGAGCAGGCTTTGCTGACCGTGACAACCGCAGGAGAGCGAGCACTCATTGCAGGGCAGGAAGGTATTGTCCTGACTCGCGAAGGCAATGGCCCCTGGCAAGCGCAGGACAGCGGGGCTACCGAACGTATACTCAGTGTCGCCATGGCGGACAGTGGCCTGACCATGGCCGCCGGCGGCTTCGGGACACTGCTCAGGTCGAAAGATTTCGGTGCGACATGGGAAACATTGTTGCTGTCATGGGAAGAATATCTCGAAGACCCGGGCTATGAACCACATCTGTACGATGTGGAGTTTAACGCCGACGGACACATCCTGCTGGCCGGCGAGTTTGGCATGATCCTCATTTCGCGGGACGATGGCGACAGCTGGGAGCAGCGCAACGCCAGTGATGAATCCATTTTCGGAATGACGATTCTCGCTAGTGGCCTGGGTCTGGCGGTCGGTCAAAACGGATACGTGTTGCGGACTGTGGACGGCGGCGAGAACTGGGCCCGTGTCGAGATACCCAGCAATGCCAACCTTCTCGACGCGTGGCTGTCGGACAGCGGTGAGGCGATCACGGTAGGCATTCGGGCATTGTTGAGCAGCGAGGACAGAGGACAAAGCTGGACTCTTTCTGAATCGTCGGCCGTGACCAGAGCCTGGTACACCACCCTGGCGGCCAGTGAGGTGAATGCGACAAAAGAAAATACAGGGGGAGTAAGGCGAGTGTTCATGGCTGGATTGCTCGGCATGATCGTTGAAGTCAACCCCCGTCAGCACGGCAGCAGCGATGGTGAGAATCCGTAAATACGACCGGGGTTTCAGCCGCCGTCATTTTCTCAATCAAATGGCGAGTGGCGTACTCGTCACCGGTGTTCTCTCTCCCCTTTGGAGTGTCATGGCCAATTCCGGTGACACCGCTGCTGCCTACCCCGAGGAACTGCTGTCCATCGAGGCCTATACCGGCGGTGCAGTCAGCGCAGGTGATGTCATCAGTGCGGACAACCTGGAGGCGGTGCGTGAACTGCTGGATCCGATCCAGTACACCCAGATTGCCGATATGGGAAGACAGCTGGAGGTGCTCGATACCACGACCGACATCATGCAACTGGGGCCCTGGGAGTATATCGAGGCCACCTTCCGTAACCAGGGCCGGGCCCGCTTTGCGGATGACGGCAACGTCGTCACCGATGACGGGAAACCCTGGATTGGTGGCAACCCGTTTCCGGACCCTGGCACGGCGCTCGAAGCAGTCGCTGCGGCCACGCTGAGTTGGGGGCGGCATGACAGCTCCTTGTACACCGTGATGGAAGAGGACTTCGACGCCTCCGGAGAACGCCAGTACAGTTATGAAGTGTGCTGGGCTGAACTGTCGCCTGTTGCCAGGGTCGTCATGGAGCCCAAGCCATACTGGCCGGGGCACGAAGACAAGCTGCGCTACCAGTCCGTATTGTTCACTGCGCCGAACGATGTCAAAGGAACTTCCTTCCTGAATATCTGGGATTACGACCAGAACAAGTTTCCGGAATTGTACGGCTATATTCCCAGTTTCCGCCGGGTCCGCAGATACCCGACCAATCAACGATTCGAGCCGATGATTGCCGGCTCCACCCTGTACCTTTCAGACGCCTGGGCAACCGGTGATCCGTTCCTAACCTGGGGCAACTACCGTGTCGTGGGGCGAGGGCCCTGCCTGGCCGGGGTCACAAGAAACTGGAAAAGCGACGATCCTGACTGGCGAAACCGGGAATCGCACGGTGGCGCCAGGGGCGAGACTTTCTGGCGAACCCGGGTCGAACTGGTGCCGGAAGCCATCGTGGTGGATGCCGAGCCTACGCATTATCCGCGGGCCCCGGTCAGCCGCAAACGGATCTGGTTCGATGCGCGCACGGGCCTGCCGCTCAGCATGGTGACCTACGACCGGCAGGGTTTGCCGTTCAAGTCTTTCGACGGTTGTTTTTCAATCTATTCCGACGGTGACTCGGAAATCATGGACGGCGCGCATCCATACTGGTCCTGGGTACATGTCCACGCCCACGATGTGCAGACCAATCGGATCTCCCGCCTTGAACAGGTCAGGAAAATTGGTGGAGGCCACCGCATGCGGGTCAACGACGAGTCGATCTACAATCGCTACCTAACCATCCAGGCGCTCAGGCGCTTCCACGGTTGATTTACAGGTCCTGATAGAACGTTTCTGCAATCGTGGCGAAATAGGCCTCGATCTGCTCCGGCGCGAGTGACAACACCGGCGGAATCAGACACATGGAATCGGCCAGATCCCAGGCCGGCTCCAGCTTTCTGCGCACTTCATCCGGCGTACCCGTAATCACAAACGTTTGCGCCATCTCGTCGGGCACCAGCTGAGCGACACTTTGATAGTTGCCTCTTTTAACGCCCGCCTGCAGCAACCTGGCCTCCTCTCTGAAACCGTGGGCGGCAAAGTAGTCTTCGTATTGCTCGATGCCGCCATAGAACGCGACGCAAGCGCGCGCATCCTCTACTGACTGCCGTGGATCCTGATTTGGCGTCACCCAAAACCAGCAATTGACTTCAAGATCACTACGCTTGCGCCCCGCGCGATCAAGCCCCGCCTTTATCTGATCGGCGATGGTGGTTCGCAACCAGTCGAGCGACCAGATCGGATGGCCGATTACGCCATCACCGATTTCCGCGCCCAGCCGCGTCATTGCGCCACGCAGCGCCGAAATCCAGATTGGAATCCTGGTCCGCGGAGGGGGTGAAAGCGGCGGCATCTCGGAGAAATCAAACTGGTAATACTGACCATTCCAGGCTTTCAATTCCCCGGTATGGCCCAGAGCAACGGCCTGCCTGATCACGTCCACAGCCTCGCGCAATTGGGCTACCGGTTTGCCATATGGCATACCATACATCCCCTGCACCCAGGACTGGACACTGGAGCCCAGGCCCAACACGAACCGGCCGTTGCTCACCCGGTCCATATCGATCGCCGCCATGGCCGTTTCGAATGGGCTGCGTGTAAATGCAATGGCAATCCCTGAACCCAGTTTCAATCGCTCGGTCGAGCTTGCGGCAACCGCCAACGGGATGAACGGCGGCCCGAAAACCTGTGCGGCAAACGTCCCTTCCAGTCCCGCGTCTTCCTGTTGCCGGGCAATCTGCGCGATAACATTTGCCGGCATGTGGGGAGAAACCATTCCCCAGTATTTCCTGTTTTCGCTTTTGCTCATATCACTTGCTCACATTGCAGTTCGGGTGGCGCCGGCATTTCGGCGATCGTGCCGGGGTCGGATCGATCTCAAAGACGAAACGATAAATGAGTATTGCTTCACAATCCAGATGCGGCGGCTGTTTAGCCGGCCACGAATGTACTTTGTCGCAAAAAAACAAAAGATGTGTCCGGAACGAACATCAACGAAACCACGAACCGCTTGTATTATTTAGGGTATTGCGGGGAAACGATGGCCCGATCAGAAAATAAGCCGTCTGAACCTCGGCAGATAAAGAGCCGGAGACCGAAATTCACGGCAATAAAAAGAGGTTTATACCGGGTGGGCAGCCAAATTCCAGCATGGGAGCACGCAAATGCATCTCAAGAAAT
>PVMK01186472.1_pt1 | contig 27070 bp, 25 predicted proteins | sample 1853481 | NCBI WGS metagenome assembly PVMK01 (sample SAMN08533507, study PRJNA380276) | Marine sediment metagenome, whole genome shotgun sequencing project. | reverse complement strand
TTTGTCGCCGAAGGCGCCAAGATTGGCGGCGAGGAAAAAGTTGGCGCATTCCTGGCGAACGAGACTCCGTATAAAACGTACGCTGCCCTGTTTGGCGGCCTCTGCTTCAGCGTCGTAGCCTTATACGACTGGTATGGTCCCGACTGGGAGGAGTGGATATTCCAGAAGGTAAATGTGGATTATCGTATGGCTCGCTTTGACCTTGAAGCGTGGGCTAAATGGCTCGGTGTGGCCTACAATTACTGACGATCGATAGACGGACGCGGCGGATCTCCCACAGAAGACCTGGGAAAATAATATATTGCTTACGAGCTTAAATGTCTCCTCTGTCGATTGAAGATAGTTGAGGTGATGATATCCCTTCCTGAAGGTACTCGTTTCGACTTGGACCACAAATAAAAGTAGAGCGCTGGATTCGGCTTGCGGGACATGACAGGCTGACATACCTAGTGGCTACATATTAATCATGATTCAGATTTTTGGAATAGCCGGCAGGATGATGTGTGGTGGATTTAACCGAAACTTTAGAATAGCGAAAGGGTTTTGATGCGTTATGCGACATATTCTCATCACGGGTGCTAACCGTGGAATCGGGCTAGAACTGGCCAAACAATACATGGCCATGGGCGATAAGGTCTTTGCCTGCTCGCGAAGCCTCAATAATGCAACTGATCTGGAAAGGCTTGTTGAAAGGAGTCCCGATCTCGTAGAAATTCTGCAGCTAGATGTGACTGATCAACTATCTATCGATAAGTCTCGGGAAATCGTTGAAAAAAGCGTCTCCTCTCTGGATATCTTGATCAACAATGCAGCCATCAATCTGAGTGGGGGATCGATCCAGACGTTTCAAGCCGAGGAGGCACTGAACCTCTTCCAGGTTAATACCATCGGACCTATCCTGGTGTCAAAAAGTTTCTTGGCCTTACTGAAAGAGAGCGATCAGCCCAAAGTTGTGAATATCTCCTCGGAGGCAGGATCAATATCAAACATGAACAGGTTCCGGGGATATTATTACTATGCCAGCAAAGCAGCGCTGAATATGTATACACGGGCGATGGCACTCGACCCTGAATTGAAGGGAGCTCTCGTTGCCGCCGTTCATCCGGGCTGGGTAAAGACGGATATGGGCGGCAGTTACGCACCCCTCTCGCCGGAAGAATCGGTTCGGGGAGTCATTAGAATTATTGATAGCTTAAGGGCTGAGGACAGTGGTGGGTTCTTTACCTGGCAGGGGGAGAGTCTTCCTTGGTAAAGAGTTAATCGGAGATCGTATTTGCACTTTTAACGAGAAGGTTCAATCTACTGCACGAAACCGTTGTCTAATGTAGACGAAAATTGAGGAGCGAAAATGGAATACCGAGACTTGGGACGAACTGGCGTTAAGGTCTCTCCATTGTGTCTTGGAGCGATGAATTTCCCGGATCCAAGCGGAGAAGCAATATCCATCGAAATCATCAACCGCGCCCTGGATGGAGGTATTAACTTCATTGACACGGCAAATGTCTATAATCGTGGTGAGAGTGAAAAGATCGTCGGCCGGGTGCTAAAGAAAAGTGGTCGCCGCGACGAAGTCGTTTTGGCAACCAAGGTTTATGGAAGCATGGGTGAAGGTCCGAATGACGGCGGTGTCTCGCGCTATCACATAATCAAGTCATGTGAGGATTCACTTCGCCGTTTGCAGACCGACCATATCGACTTGTACCAGTTACATCGCCCAAGCTTGACGGTCCCTCAGGACGAGACGCTTCGAGCTTTCGACGATTTAGTACGGGGCGGAAAAGTTCGGTACATAGGCTGTTCAACCCACCCCGCTTGGATGGTGATGGAGTCTCTATCCGTCAGCGAGAAATCAGGCGGTGCCAGATATATCAGCGAGCAACCGCCGTACAACCTGCTGGACCGCCGCATTGAAAATGAGCTGATACCCTTGGCCCAAAAATACGACCTGGCCGTGTTGCCCTGGTCTCCATTGGCTGGTGGTATCCTCGCCGGCCGGTATTCGGAGGTAGAATCTTATCCTGAGGGTTCGCGTGCTGCCCGGGGTGAGTGGTTCGCCCGTCGTTTGAACCATGCTGGTATAGCGGTAGCTGCCAAGGTCGCTGAGATGGCTGCAGAGCGTTCCATGACAACATCGCAGCTAGCATTGCTCTGGGTCAAAGACCAGCCTGGGGTAACTTCCCCGATCATCGGACCACGCACGCTGGATCATCTGGAGGATGCCCTTGGCATTCTCGAGAAATCTTTTGCTGAGGCAGATATCCCGTTGTTTGACGCATTGGTCCATCCGGGTAATGCTGTCGCCGACTTTCATAACACCAACGATTGGATGAAAGCTCGGATTCTATAACAGGAAACAAGGGAAACTATGGACAGGGTTAAATTCGGTATACGGATTCCAGCCGTTCCGCTGAACGCGGTTCAACAGGATAAAGGCAACAACCAATCTCTTGCTAGAATCTAGACAGCGCCCAACCGGGTTAAGAATTTGTTACTGACCGAAATGCCGGCTGATTTTGGTAGGAACCATAACGAGCTGGTGCTCACCGGCAACTAGTGAATCTTGCATTATCGGCATTTTTTCGCGTTTTCGGAGTTCGAATTTCAGAGGAGGATATAGATGGGTGAACCAGGGGTAAAGGCGGGTCAGGATGCGGCCGAGACCAGCGAAAGGGTCGTTCAGGATCTGGTGCCATTGGGGGATGTGAGTAGCCGCAAGATGTTTGGGGGATATGGAATCTTCGAGAGCAGCGCCATGTTCGCCTTGGTCAATTCGCAAGGAGAGCTATTCCTGAAGGTCGACGATTCTAACCGCGCTCGCTTTGACGATGCCGGGGCAAAACAACATGGGAAAATGCCCTACTTTCGGGTTCCTTCTGAGGTTATGGAAGATTCGGACGCCCTACGAGATTGGGCTGGTGTCTCTCTGGTAATCGCCCACGCGGCCAAGAAGAAGTAACTTGCAGTAACGCACAAGATTTTCCCATATGCGACGGTATCCGCGGATGGCGTTTAATACCATTGTAGCCCAACTTATCGTAGCAGATGGCTCAAACTGGCTGTCGATCCGGTCGTCAATATTCTGTCCATTTGAAAAGTAACTCATTGGTCTAATTGCTCTCAAGTGGACCATCGTTCTTGACCATGAGTTACGTGAATAGATCGGGAAGTTGCAAATAGACCTAACCATTCGTTAATTTTCTTCGCCATTGATTGAATTTTCTTCGATCCTCAACCCATTGCATGTTACAATCAGATTTGAGTCGCTTTCCACTGTAAACTATCAAAAATTATGAGGTAATAATATTCATGCCAATATTTATGGATCGCCATTACATTGAAGGGGCTACCAGGCAGGCAATCGATGGAGCCCATGAGCTAGATCTCGAATTACAGGACGAATATGGTGTCCAGATGATGACTTACTGGTTCGACGAGGCGCGCTCTACAGCCTTTTGCCTGGCCGAAGCCCCTAATGCGGAAGCACTCCGGAAACTCCATGAAAGTTCCCATGGATTTATACCCAGCGAAATAACCCCGGTTGATCCCCTGGTCGTCCAGGCGTTTTTAGGGCGAATCGAAGACCCAGTTCCGGATCCTGAAGCGGGTGATAGTTCCAGCCAGGCGGATATTGAGCCCGCCTATCGCTCGATCATGTTCACAGATTTGAAAGATTCGACCCAGCTGGCTGTTCAACTTGGCGATGAGAAAGCGATGCACCTGCTCCGTGTCCACAATGCGCTGACTCGTGAAGCGCTTAGGGCAAATAACGGCCGGGAAGTTAAAACCACAGGAGATGGGTTCCTCCTGTCTTTTACCAACGCTGCCGAAGCCCTCGATTGCGCCATCGCTATACAGGACGCATTCGCGGAATACAACCAGAGGCACGCCGAAGAGGAACTGTATGTGCGCATAGGCGTTGCTGCCGGGGAGCCGATTGAAGAGGAGGGTGACTTGTATGGTGCGGCCGTTAACATGGCTGCCCGCATTTGTTCTCATGCGAAAGCGGGCGGAGTATTAATCGCCCAGGTTGTCCGCGATGAAATTGAAGGGGAAAAGCGTCATTGGCGAATTGATTCTGGTGGGCAGTTGACGCTAAAGGGATTCGACCAGCCCGTTGATGTTTACGAAGTTTCTTGGGGCTAAACTTCTTCGACAAATGATTGAAATTTCCTGAATTGGGCCATTTGCACAAACTCCATGCAAGATTCATTTGGGTAAAGGTCTAACAGATCCGGAGATTACCATACAACTATTTATCGAAGTAGGCACGGCAAAAGCCCACACCAACCGCAAGTAGGGTAAAATCGGCCTAACTAATCGCGTTGAAGCGGTTGTCGAAGCCCAAGAACTTTCGCTTCCAGGCGATAAAGCCCTATCTTTATAGACGCAACAGATCTTTCCACATAAGCTAAACTCCGAAATAAGCCCTCAACAGACGACATAAGTTGTTTGCTCCCTATGATACAGATATCAACCCAGATCACATGAACAGGAGAATAAGTACAGCCATGCAAACAAAAGAGTTCGCTACGGATTCAAGTGCACAAACATTATTGGACGAGGCCATCATTGAGGCACTGAAAAGGAGTTTTCAGGGGGATATCATCCGGCCAACTGATGCAGGTTATGACACTACTCGGTCGGTTTGGAATGCGATGATTGATAAGTATCCGGCGCTTATAGCCCGCTGCAAAAGCAGTGATGATGTTCTTGAAGCTGTGAACTTCGCTCGCGACAATAGTATGCTCTTATCCGTTCGAGGCAGCGGCCATAATGTGTCAGGCAGTGCTGTTTGCGACGGCGGCCTTATGATTGACCTGTCCTTGATGAAGGATATTCAAGTTGATCTGGATAGTGGAACCGCCAAGGCCCAGCCAGGTGTGGTATTCGGAGAGCTGGATAAGGCGACGCAAATCTATGGGTTGGCAGTCCCGGGCGGCATCGTTTCAGAAACAGGTATCGCCGGTCTAACGTTGGGTGGCGGTTTCGGCTGGATGAGCCGAAAGCACGGTTTCACCTGCGACAATCTGATTTCTGCTGAAATTGTCACCGCCAATGGCCAGTTGTTGACCGCCAGCGCTTCTGATAATTCAGATCTCTTCTGGGGAATTCGTGGTGGTGGCGGCAACTTCGGTATTGTCACCTCATTTGAATTTCAGCTCCATCCAGTCGGTCCCGAAGTGTTGGCAGGTATGATAATCTATCGACTGGAAGATGCCAGTGATGTGCTCCGATTTTTTCGCGATTTCACCGCTTCTGCACCAGATGAACTAGGTTCGGCGGCAGTATTTCTGTTAGCTCCGCCAGCACCCTTTATCCCGGAAGAACTGCATGGCAAGCCTGCTCTGGCAATTATCGCCAGTTATATAGGTGACGTCGAAGAAGCTCAACTTGTGATGCAACCTATGCGTGATTTCGGCTCCCCTATAGTTGACGGAATTAAGATTAAATCCTTTGCCGAACACAACTCGGCCCTTGATGCAGGGCAGCCCAACGGCATGCAGTATTACTGGAAATCAGAATATGTTACCGAGATTGCCGATGATGCCATTGAAATCCTGGTCGCATTTGCGGCTAACATGACGTCTCCCAACTCCCGCTTGGCCGTGTTCCAATTGGGCGGGGCCATAAAGAGCTATGATGAGCAGGCTATGGCAGTAAGTCATCGCAATGCCGAGTATATAATTGCCATCAATACCGGATGGGCTGATGCCCAAGATAACGAGGAGCAGATGCTTTGGACGCGAGACATATGGACGGCCATTCGCCCCTTTTCTTCGGGCGGGGTCTATGTGAACTTCCTCAGCGCCGACGACGGTGAAGACCGTGTACGAGCTGCCTATGGGGAAGCGAAGTTCGAGCGTCTGGTGCAGTTAAAGAGCAAGTATGATCCGCAAAATCTCTTCCAGGTGAACAAGAACATCAAGCCGCTGCAGTAGCGTCTTTCGGTACACATTACAGAGAACAGGAAAACCGCTGGAGGAGATTATGCGCAATCTCATTTCAGCGGTTTCTGCTTTCGGATGCTCAAACCACAACGCCGATCTGTGCGCTTTCGCTGTGGAGCCGTGAAATGGGAGCGACGATTAGGGGGGGGTTAATTAGTCAGGCTTTCGAAATATCGTCCACTTGCAATAGATGAAATCAGCCTATCCAGTTCTGTCAATTACTCATCGGCCGTCATATAAATAAGCCGATCGCTCACCAGGAAGTTTATCGCAGCGATGCAGTTGTCCTCCCAGAAGGCCATTCCTGTCTCGATGACCGCACCCAGAATGGCTGTGGGCAGATAAGTGATCTATTGGTCCGTGCCAGTGAAATCGTAAAGGGCATCGAGTATAGTTGCGACATGTACAGAACCGTTTCCATCAATTCATCATATAGTGCTACTATCGAAAAGTCTCGCCAAGAGCGTTCTTGGCGGTCACTACAATTATTCTTCTTACGTCTAGTACCCCAGGAGGGACTCGAACCCCCAACCTTCGGATTAGAAGTCCGGCGCTCTATCCTTTGAGCTACTGGGGCGGGATACTTCTACCTCTGGTAATTATCTAGTTCTATAAGTCCATTTACTCCATTTTATCCGCTTAGGTGAAGTCTATAAGCTACACTATAAGCTACACTTTTCCGAATAAACCGTCCATCTTTTCGGCCGCTTCGTTCTGTATGTCAGGAAGAATATGCGAATAGGTATCCAGTGTCAACATAATTGATGCGTGTCCTAACATTTCTTGCACAATCTTGGAATGTACATTTACTTTTAGAAGTAGGGTTGCGGCAGTATGACGGAGATCATGGAATCGGATTCTTGGAAAACCCAGCTTATCGAGGGCTGAATGAAAATGACGGGTCAGATTCCTCTGGGAGACTGGCCGACCCGTTGATGTTGTGAATACCAAACCCTCAGTTCCTGAATCCAACTGTTGTTCTTTTAGCACTTTGATAACAGTATTTGGTAAAATAATGGTACGTCTGGCATTGTCTGATTTAGGTTGGCTTAGGAAGCTCCTACCCTGAACGCTTACCAGCGTGTGCTTGATGTTGGCTGATCCTTGCTCTATGTCAACATCTTCCCAATGTAAACCCAAGATCTTACCCTTTCTCAAACCTGTCATGATGGCTAACACATATATTGAATACCAGCGGTGATCGTTAATGGACTCTAGCAAATTTTGGCTTGTTCGGCTGATAAGGTCTTCGGTACTTGTCTCCTCGGTCGTTGAGACGTAACGGCATCGGTCGGATCTCGATATATTAGACCTCATTTAAGTGCCTGATCTAGGCTGCGACGAATAAACGAGTGAATGTAATGAACTATGCGTGGGGATAGACCAGCATTTAACTTGGCGGAGTATAAAGTTTGTAAATGGTATGGCCTGAGATTAACCAACTTGATGCGGCCGATTTCTAGCTTGATGTGTTCCCGGATTAGGTACCTGTATGTACGAAGATTTGAAGAAGCCAAAGTATGAGCTACTACATCATCAATGAAGCGGTCAAGATTCTGGGATATGGTGATTCTATCATCCTTCAATAGAAGATTGGTCTGGATGGCATTTTATTGCTCGAGCAACCACTCCTTTACCCAATATTGTTTCTTGGAGCGCTTTCGTTTCTTTTTACCGTCTGGTTGAGTGATTTCAGCGCACCAGCAGCCTGTATTATCTTTAAAGATCGACCTTTCACCTATTGGTCGTCTTTTCGCCACCTATCACCACCAGAAGATATGTGTTCCGCCAATATTCCTGACCGTTCAGTGTCGTTCCAAGGTTCCTACTAGAGAAATACTTTGACCTACTGCCCGTATGTCCCTCAGCTCACCCCATCTAACACAATGTCCAACAGATTGATGATATCGTTCGAGACTGTTACTAGTGTGTGGCCTGATCTAAGATTTCGCCAACGGAAACGTGGGATATGAGTGAGCGCAAATGGACTCGAGCCCCTGACCTTATTTGTTAATGGGAGTGTAATAGATTCTGTGGTTTGGGCGCATGCGATGAAACCCAGCGAATTGTGTTTTCTCTGGTTGGCGTCCTTGGGACCGCCGCGATGCGCATTAGCGCGCGTTCCGAGGGCCGACGTGCAGAAGCCAGGTCAGGAGGCTCATGACCGAATGCAAGGCTACAGTGCAGCTGCGTCCAGAGGCGGTCGAATCGAGTCGACATCTCCTGCGTAAGCTCTGGAGATTTAACGACCACCGACCAGTCGTCGAACTGGAAATAAGAACCCGCTGACCAATTGTGGCTGCCAATCACAATCAGGTCGTCAAAGATCAGGAACTAAGAATTCAGGAGTGTGTCCGCGGCGCCTTCCAGTGTTTCCATGCTATCTGTCGCATCCGCCGGCGTAACCATGCGTCTAATTGACGCATATGCCTTCGGCCATCCGCAAGGGCATAGTAGTTGAACCATCTAACGATAGCGGGATTCAGCCGATCTCGAATTTCTTCCAGCGACTGACCCTAATTACATCCCGTCGTATCGCTGGTGGGATGTTCTCGTCAAGCACCTGGAGATCGACCTACTTTCGCTAGAGCCGCGCGGCCTTGTCGCCACTCCTATGTCATCGTACAGTTACGGTATCAACGCCGCAACCAAGTTAGACATCTGCACGCACTTTCTGCAAGCTGGCGTCTTTTCTTCTAGGAGTCTGAGGTCCAATACTCAGGCATTCAATAATACGGGGCGATTCTCCTGCCACGATTCTTGGGCCGCCAACCCCATAACGACCGGAATACGGCCGTCTTCCCCAGTAACCGGTGGTTCTTTATCGTGCAATACCGCATCCACAAATTCCTGCATCTCGATGACGTATGAATCCAGGTATCGTTCCAGGAAGAAGTGCAGGGGCAAGGAAGAATGAACGCCATTTGCATTGCTGTGGACATGCGTATCAGGCGTATTGTTGGCTACGGCCACCATCCCCTCTGACCCAAACACCTCCACGCGCTGGTCGTAGCCATACACTGCCTGGCGGCTGTTGTCAATGGTGCCGATGACACCATTGGCAAACTTGAGGGTGATAACGACCGTATCCAAATCCCCCGCCTCGCCAATTGCTGGATCAACCATTACCCCACCGGCAGCAAATATCTCCGTTACTTGGCTACCAATCAAGTAGCGAGCCATGTCAAAATCATGGATGGTCATGTCCAGAAAAATACCGCCAGACACTTTAATGTATTCGATAGGGGGAGGCGCCGGGTCGCGGCTGGTAATACGCAAAATGTGTGGATGGCCTATTTTTCCGTCAACTATCATCTGGCGCACTTTGCGGAAGTTGGGATCAAAACGGCGGTTAAAGCCAATTTGTAACTTGACGCTGGCCTGGGTAACTGCCGTTAAGGCTGCATCGATCTTCGCCAAACTGTGGTCGATCGGTTTTTCGCAAAAAATATGTTTGCCCGCGGCCGCTGCTTCCTGAATAATCTGCGCGTGTGTATTTGTGTCCGAACAAATCGCCACCGCCTCAATAGCCGGGTCAGTCAGAATAACGTGGTAATCAGCCACGATAATGGGGACCTGAAAAGCTTCGCCCGTTTCCTGAGCCGCAGGTAAATAAATATCAGCCACCGCCGCCAATTCCGCCTGAGGAAGGCGTGTGGCAATGCTTTCGGCGTGGATTTTACCAATCCGACCCGCGCCAATGACGCCAATTCGTAAACGCTTGCTCATTTTGCACCTCTTGTGAGAGAATAAAGATGGGAATGTAGAAGGACTCCTCCCATTCCCTCATAACCCAATACGCCTCAAATATTCCCGGTTCCGTTGGGCGCTTTCTTTGGGGTTACCCATGCCGGGTAACACATCCTGCTCGACAACGATCCAGCCGTCATATTTTTGTGCCTGTAAAGCAGATCGAACGGCCGTAAAATCCACATCCCCTTGCCCTAACTCGCTAAACACGCCATGCTTTACCGACTCGAAATAATCCCAGCCTTCGCGGCGGGATTGGGCAGCTACATCAGGCTGGCAATCCTTAAAATGAACATGCCATATCCGGTCTGCGTGTTTCTTTAATCCCACGACCGGATCACCGCCGCCAAAGCGATAATGCCCGGTATCAAAACACAGCCCAAGCAGATTCGGATCGGTCAGACTGAGTAAATTTTCCACCTCGGCCGGCGTTTCCACATACCCGGCGCAATGGTGGTGGAACACCGTGCGCAAACCGGTAGTTTCCTTCACCGTCCGCGCCACTTTTTCCGCACCCGAGGCAAATATTTGCCAATCTGCCTTGCTTAAGCCGTATACTGGCTGGATGCGGCCAGCATTTTCGGTACGGATAGTGTCTGTACCATTGTCATCTGCCAGGACGATGAAGGGTGTGTCTCCGGCGACTGCTGCCAGGAGCCGGGCTGTCCTTACGGCCATCGTTACGCCATCGTCATGCGCAGCAGCATCGTTCAGCGCTACCGGCACAAACGCGCCCAGCAGTGTTAATCCCCGTGCGCCTAAATCCCGGTTTAATTCTTCCGGAGCGGTTGGCATGAACCCCCAATCTCCCAACTCCGTTCCCTTGTAGCCAGTCGCCTGCATCTCATCCAACACCTGTTTGTACCCGGCAGCTTCCCCTTCCAGATCAAATTCTAGAACTCCCCAGGAACAGGGAGCGTTAGCAACCTTTATCATATTCAATGCTCCTCTTGAAGAATTATGAATTTTCAAACCGTTCACAGTTCACAAGTCATCGTTCATAACTCGCAATTAGAATTGACGCGACCACTCTTTAGGCCAACGTTCCACAACTACTTTCGTCTGAGTGAAAAATTCTACCGCATGCTTGCCCTGGCCATGGAGGATGCCAAAAAAACTCTCCTTCCAACCACTGAAGGGGAAGAAGGCCATTGGCGCCGCAACGCCGATATTAATGCCGATGTTGCCAGCTTGAACCTCGTAGCGGAATTTGCGAGCGGCTGAGCCACTGCCGGTGAAGAGACAAGCCATATTGCCGTAATTGCCACTATTTACCAATTTGATGGCATCGTCGATGGTCTCAACATGCATGAGACTAAACACTGGGCCGAAGATTTCCATCTTAGCAATTTCACCGGCGGGATTGACTTCTGTCAGTATTGTCGGCCGGACGAAGTTGCCATTTTCATAGCCAAGGATGGTTGGGCTACGGCCGTCTACGAGGAGACTAGCCCCTTCATCAGCCCCTTTATGAATTAGGCTTTCAATACGTGCCTTGCTTTGAGTAGTAATAACCGGTCCCATTTGCACGCTTTCATCCAGACCATAGCCTACAACCCGCGAAATAGCCGCATCGGCAATGGCTTCGGTATAGGTATGGCGCGCTTCGCCAACAGTGATAGCTATCGACGCTGCTAGACATCGCTGACCGGCACATCCAAAAGCGGAATCGGCCGTGATGCGAGTTGTCATCTCCGTATCTGCGTCGGTTAAGACAATAACCGGATTCTTGGCGCCACCTTGTGCCTGAACCCTTTTACCATTTGCCGCACCCCGCGAGTAGATGTACTTGGCCACTGGCGTCGAACCCACAAAGCTGATGGCTCGAATGGCCGGGTGGTCGAGAATAGCATCAACGGTTTCTTTGGCGCCATTAACTAGATTGACGACGCCACTGGGAATGCCGGCCCCATGCAGCACGTGGAATACCTTTTGCATCGTCAATGGTACCCGCTCAGATGGCTTGACGATGTAGGTGTTCCCGCAAGCCAATGCGTAAGGCATGGACCATAAGGGAATCATACCTGGGAAGTTAATGGGGGCGATCACGGCACAAACGCCAACGGATTTGCGGATCATGATCTCGTCAATGCCGCGGGCAATATCCTCAGAAAAGTCTCCCAGCATCAACATTGGTATGACACAAGCCACTTCCACATTCTCGATGGCCCGACGCATTTCACCTCGTGACTCACCTATCGTCTTGCCACATTCCATCGTAATGTGCGTGATAAATCCTCAAAGTTCTCATCAAGCAGATGTTTGAGCTTAAACAAATACTGAATCCGGTCGGGAACCGGTGTGCTTCGCCACTCTGGAAACGCCTCGGCCGCCGCCTGGGCTGCCTCATTCACTTCATAAGCCGATGAGAGTGGCACCTTGCCCAACAGTTCGATGGTTGCCGGATTTACGACATCTAGATGTTCGCTGGCAGTTGAGACCCGCCACTGCCCACCGATGTAGTTCAAGGCTGCTCCATTGGCTGTCATTTATCACCTCACTTGGGCCATTGATCGAAAGCCCGTCACGAAAATTGGTTTATTGATTCTTGTAGCTATGACTCAAGCCAAGTCAAAGAATTCTCATCCTTAATTGTGTAAATGGATCGGGGCCAGTGGCTTCTCTGTGAAAATATGTTTATCGGCCGCTGCTGCCGCCTTGACTACTTCAACATGCGTATTGGTCGGAGTAGCAATAGCAACTGAGTCGAGATCGCTGCGGTCTAATAGTCTGTTGTAATCTGAGTGGGTGCCGACATTTTCGAATAGCCGCCGCATTTCCACGAACTGTTGTTGGATTGGGTCGGCGATAGCCACCAAATTAGCGTCATCGACAGTGTAGGCCAGGTGTCGGGCTAAAGTCGCGCCCATGCGACCAGCGCCTATCAGACCAAAACGCACAGTCATTCGCGATATCTCCTTCGAATCATCGTTGATGAAAAGGCAATATGTAATCTTAGCTGATGTAACTACAGGTGATACCGCTCCCTCTCCTTTGCCGACTGGTACGATTTAAAAGCCGTTTGAACTGATTCCATTTCAGATACCTCGGCCACGGCGACATCCCACCAGGACTCATAGCCGGGGACGCGTTCCTCGCGGTCCGTTTCGACGACGATTACCGTGGTGCGATTTTGACCCTTGGCTTCTTGGAGTGCCGCCTTTAGGCCGGGTAGATCTTGGGCTTCGATAACATGAGCTCCCAAACTGCGTGCGTTAGCCGCAAAGTCCACCGGTAATCGTTCACCATCTATTTGGCCCGTATCCTTATTTCGGTAAAGATGCTTGGTGCCGAAGCCACCGCTACCTATGGACTGGGAGAGCCCGCCAATACTGGAGAAACCATGATTATTGATCAGAATAATGGTGAGTTTGTACGCTTCTTGGACGGAAGTAACGATTTCTTGCGACATCATGAGGTAGGAACCATCGCCGACCATCACGTACACTTCCCGCTTTGGATCAGCCATCTTAACACCCAGGCCGCCTGCGATTTCGTAACCCATGCAGGAGTAACCGTATTCCAAATGATAACCTTTGGGATCACGAGTTCGCCATAACTTATGGAGGTCGCCGGGTAAGCTACCGGCCGCACAAAGGACCACGTCTTGCGGCCGCGAAGCCTTATTGACCGCTCCTATGACCTCACCCTGGCTGATAGGTGGCCCGTGTTCGAGATTGTACAAACGATTTACTTCGGCATCCCATTCCTTGTTGAATAGTTGAGCGCGAGCTCGATATTCCGACCCCGTGTCGTATCCTTGCAAGGCCGCGCTCAACTCCTGTAAGACGACGCGGGCATCGCCTAACAGCGGCGCCGCTGAGTGCTTGTAGGCGTCAATTTCGGCGACGTTGACATTGACAAACCGGACGTTTGGGTTCTGGAAGGCGGTCTTAGAGGCTGTTGTGAAGTCGCTGTAGCGTGTGCCAACGCCAATGACTAGATCTGCTTCGCGTCCCATGATGTTAGCGCCCGGTGTTCCCGTGACGCCCATTGCGCCTAAGGCCAGTGGATGATCGTATGGCAAGGCTCCTTTGCCGGCCTGGGTTTCAGCCACTGGTATTCCCGTCTGTTCGGCAAAGTTGGCCAAAGCCTCGACCGCTTCGCTGTAGAGCACGCCACCGCCCGCAATGATCAAAGGTTGCGCACTCTCACGTATCCAACCGACCGCTCTCGCAAGTAGGCCCTCATCGGGCCGGTTACGCGGGATTGTCCAGACACGCTTCTCAAACAAGTTCGCCGGGTAGTCGAAGGCCTCGGTTTGTACATCTTGTGGCAAAGCTAATGTTACGGCGCCAGTATCAGCTGGCGATGTTAGGATGCGCATCACCTCGGGCAGAGATGTGATTATCTGTTCCGGCCGGTTGATTCGATCCCAATAACGGGAGATAGGCTTAAAGCAATCATTGACTGAAATGTCCTGCGAAAAGGGCGTTTCGAGTTGCTGGAGTGCCGGGGCCACATTCCGCCGGGCAAAGATGTCGCCCACTAGCAGCAATACCGGAAGGCGATTGATGGTGGCGCCGGCCGCAGCGGTAACCATGTTCGTGGCTCCCGGTCCTATGGAAGTCGTACAGACCAGGGTCCGGAAGCGATTATTCATTTTGGCAAATGCGGCTGCTGTATGAACCATTGCCTGCTCGTTTCGGGTTTGGTAGTAGCGAAATTCTGGAGTCTGCTGCAAGGCCTGGCCAATGCCAGCCACGTTGCCGTGGCCAAAAATACCGAAGCAACCGGCGAAGAATTGATGTTCTTGTCCGTCGCGCTCGACGTACTGGTTCACTAAAAAACGAATGACAGCCTGAGCCATGGTAAGCTTTGTTGTCGTCATGTTCTAGAACCCTCCTCTTTCCTCAATAAACTGTAATACCTCGTCTTCGTAGCCCATATGATTGGCGCAACCGTGCCTGGTTACGATGATAGCCCCACAGGCATTGCCCATGCGAGCAGATTTATACCAATCCCAGCCTTTGATGCGGCCGTAAATGAAGCCACTGGCAAATGCATCACCGGCTCCAAGGACGTTAAAAACATCAACTGGAAATCCGGCTACGTCTATAGCCTCCCCCTCCCGCAAAAAGACAGTACACCCTGTGGCTCCACGTTTTACCACCAATGCCTCCGGACCTGTCCTTAACAGCTCAGCAATGGCTGCTTTCAGGTCGCCGGTCACTTTAGGGGCCGAGATTTGCGAGCGTTCGATTCTCAACTTTTCAGGGTCGGCGAGCATGGCGGCCAAAATCTCTTCCTCGGTGCCGAAAGCCACGTTTACCAATGGTAAAATCGATCGGATGGCGACGCCAAAAGCCAGTGGATCGTGCCATTGATCAGCCCGCAGATCCAGATCGCAGAATACAGTGACACCTGCGTTCCTGGCTTGTTCCGCAGCAAAGAAAGTGGCGCTTCGGCTGGGATCTTTGCTTAGATTAGTGCCTACAAAGGTGAAGACCCTACTATTAGAAATCGGCGTGTCCAGAACGTCGTTGATGGTTAATTGAATATCGGCCGCATTGCTGCGATAAAACACCAGCGGCACTTTATCTGTGGCTTCTATACCGAGCACGACAGCACTGCTGCGGGCACTAGGTTTGGTGGGGATGAAGCTGGTATCGATGTTCTCAGATTCCAGGAATGTTAAGATGAATTCCCCAATAGGATCTTGGCCTATTGCCGTTAGGAGCGCCACCTTCAAGCCGAGTCGCCTACTACCTACGGCTATGTTGGTCGGTGATCCTCCAACATAGGCCGCAAAGCTCTCAATATCAGGAAACGGAACGCCGACATCATTCGCATATAGGTCGATGGAAGAGCGGCCCATGGTGATGAGATCGTAACTCGTCGTTGGTGTCATCATCCCCTAAAGAAATTTTTGCCAAAGGAATTTACCACTACTGATCTCTAACTTCTCTTGATATCTGGATTAGGTAACATGAACTCCTCGCGAATAACCCGAATTAATTCATGGTGGGATGTAATGAAACCCCTTAGCGTGCGAACTGTTGCTCCGTAAGAATCAAATTCCACCTCGGACATGCCGTCGATGTCATACGCCTTGCGGAAATCGGGAATCCGGTCATACAATTCTTCGACGATGGCCGGATCAACCGGATCGGCCATGCGCTCCTTTACCTCAACCTTAGAGTCGTTGAACCACCTTTGCCACTGGTAGGGAATCGTGAGGATCACGTCTCCGCCTATTAGTTCCGACCAGTGGAGATGATGACGGTAGGCGGCCGCCAGCAAGCGAGCGCGGTAACGGCGTTCCCGGAAAATTTGATAGGCCTTTTTGAACGTAGCCACGCCGGCCCAGTGCAGGTATTGTGGATTGACGATGATGCCTTCCCGCTTGGTCACCACATGCATCCAATCGTCGGTGCGGCCGATCATGATGGTGCAAACCGGTCTCATGTGGTCGACAGGTTTGCCTTTGGCTTCGCGCCGGTTCAGGCCGCGTTCAACCGCCTCGGCCACGGCGATAGACTGGGGGACCGTGAAGTTGACCGTGGCATTGACATTGATCCCACGGTAAGTGGCTTCTTCAATGGCGATTAGCCCCTGGCTGGTTGCGGGCGCCTTCACCTGGATATTTGGCGCCAGGGAATCGAAATACACCGCTTGCTCGACGATTCGCTCCGCATTCCTGTAATTGGCCGGATTCGTCTGAATGGAAAGCCTTCCCTTCAGCCCATTTTCCCGCTCGAAGACAGGCAAGAGAACTTCGGCGCCTTTGACGCCAATTTCCTGGAAGACCTGCCACATAATATCTTCTTCGGTCCAGGTGGGATTGTCTTCGATGATCTCGTAGATGCGCTCTTCCCAAAGATGCCAATCCTGGCGCAAGACCTGCAAGACGATGGTGGGGTTACTGGTGGCGCCAGTGGCGCCATGTTCGACCGCGTAAGTCAATTCTTCTATCGAGCATGAATCATTCCAGTAATCGGTCGCTGTGGTGCTGACAGTCTCATGCAAAAGACTTTTAAAAGTAACTGTTGTCCTCATCACTACTTCTCCATGTCCATACTTACCAACGGTAAACGCGGATCCTTCTCTTGGAAGGTCTCCTTCACCCAGGCATAGTCGGGGTCATCCGAGTTGGCCAGGGATTGGGCAGAACCGGCTAGAAAGTTGAGATAGTAAGTGGTATAGCCACGCGCGGAAACGACCGGGTGATACCCTTCGGGCACAAGCACGAGATCGTTGTCGCGGGCCATAACGAGTTCGTCAAGACGGCCGTCCCTGGTATAAACGCGCTGGTACGCATACCCCTCTGGCCGGTCAATCTTGTAAAAATAGATTTCTTCCAAATCCGCCTCCAGCAGATTACCGTTCTCGTCTTCCCGGTGTTCATCATGCTTGTGCGGCGGGTAGGAACTCCAGTTGCCGGAAGGAGTATAAACTTCTACCGCGATCAAACGTTGGCAGTTGAAACCGGGCGGGATCATGCCGTTGATCTGGCGAGAAGCGTTTTCGCCGCCACGAATTTCAATGGGCACCTGATCCGGCATGACTAAGCGAGGTGGGTAATCGGTGTCTACTGAGCACCAGCCGAAGGCAATATCAAGGCAGTCGCTGGTCGCCTCCAACGTAAAACGGGTACGGCGGGGTAGGTAGAGGGTGTAGGGCATACCGCTAAACACGTCGGGGCGACGGCCGATTTCCAGCCATTCCCCCCGCGAAGAACGCACAGAACAGACCCCACCTAAGATGACAATAGCGTATTCGTTAGCAGCCGTTTCGTGTTGCCATTGTTCCCCCCTTTTCATGCGGCGAGCAGCAAAATGTAACGTTTCCCAGCCGGCTGTTTGCGGAGTGATGCGGACATATTCGCCGGATACGGCCGCATCAAGTGTGGGCTTAACTAATAACGGGGATTGATTCATATTCACTCCTTAATTATTTTTCGTCTGCCGGTAGGCATGGCGTGTGCCGCCTTTGCCAGAGCCGTGGCCATAATAGTTCCACTGTGGGAAATTGAAATCCGACGTCACCGAGCGCGGCAGCAACAGCACTGCCTGGAGGAAAGTTTCCAGATCGGGGACATTGTAGATATTCACCTGATAACCCCAGAGATCCATCTGGTCAAAGAGATCTCTCGGGTTTGGCTGTTCCCAGCTAATCGAGAAACGGTTGATACCCCAATCGGTCAGCATTTGCAGCGTATCGTGAGCCTGTCTCGGAGCGGCTACGATCAAAGGCGCGAGAAAGTCTATCGGGCATTGGATGATGGCGTCAGGGTACGCGGCGACAAGACGTTTAAAGCCACGCTCCATCAACCGCTCGATGTTGGCATTGAACCAGAGGCTCTCTTCGGTCAGACCCCTCTCGGCTACCATTTCAAACACCTTGTCAAGCAGCATACCCCCAGCCTTCAGATCGAGCTTGATCGCCCGATCGAAGAGTTTGATTTTGTCCAGCACCTTGTCCAGCGTGAACCATTTCTCATCCGGGGCCAGCGGGTTTTCAGCGAATGAGTCGTGGCGCAAGATCACATCCAAAAAGGCTGGTTCCAGCCGGACGTCCACCTCTGCCCAATGCACATCGGAGGCCAGAAACTGGCGTAAATTGGCTTCGTCGTTTACCCCGTGCCAGGCCAACTGGACGTGATCGGGCAGGGCTTTCTCATCCGGAATAAGTTCCGCCAGGCGATACTCTTTACCTCGCACCGTCCCGCGCGGCACGCGCGTTCTTTTGGATTCGAAAATCGTGTTGGCGTGTAATAGGAATACCTTTCTCTCTGGGTCGGCGGCTGCCAGCGCTTTCAGATTGGAAGGTTCGTTATCTATAAAGGCGAACACATGGTAGCCAGCGTCTCTGAAATGATTGACCCCTGCCACTTTGACTTCGGGCACCTTTTCCTCCCATTCGCCCGGATTCATATAGAGCAGCTCGTCAGAAAACTGGACCCGGTAGGGCTTACCAAGTTGATTCAATGAACGCAGCGTGTCTTCCCGTAGTGTTTCTGGACGGCCAGTAACCAGACCAACGGCAGTATTGGGCTGAATCTGAAACCATCGGACGACGTCCAGCACCCCTTGAAACGGGTGCTGCATTTCCTGGATCGCTTCAGGAGTCCAGCGCCGTTCCAGGTACCAGGCAGAGATGTTGTCCTGTACCTCGGCTGGTACATTCAATTCGGTGAGCAGCGTGTGCATCTCGTTCTCGTGCACGCTGATGTCTGCGAGCTGCAATCTTTGGAAATAACTTGTGGCATGCGTACGGTCGTATGCATGGAGTACGGCCAGGATCATGTGGCGCGTGTCAATGATGGTGCCGTCAATGTCCATTAAAAGCAGCAGACGCTCGCCAGGATAGCGCTGGCAGGCACGTTCAAATTGAGTTGAGAGAGCTTGCATCCATTTGTTCTTCATAAATGTCATCTCTTTTTGATGGGCGGGATCTCATGACCGGACTCGACGTGACATTTCACGCCTCCACGGTCAGGCCGTCGTAAGCCACGGTTACGCCCTCGAACTGGGCAACGTAGGTCTCCAACTCGTCGTGGGGGAGGTTGAGGTGATTGGCATGGGTGAGAATCACTTTTTTCGCGCCCACCTCATCCTTCATGGTGATGGCCTCCTGGACGCTCAGGTGCGACTCCTCTTCTCGGTGTTCGAAGAAAGGGGTGTTGACGATCAGCACGTCAGCCCCCTGGATCAGGCAACGGGCGTAGTTGCTCAAGCGTCTGTCCGTGTCGGCGGCATGAGCGACGCGGCGCCGGCCCTCAAAGATCACAAACCCAAAGCAGGGAACGGTGTGGCGCACTTCGAATGGGGTGAAGAAGAAATCATTGAAGCGGATGTCCATACCCGGATGAATGGTAAAATTGAAGGTGACGTCGGCCAACCGATCACCCCCATTCACCCGAATCAGCCGTTGGTACACGCGGGATTCGGTGAATAAGTCTACGTCCTTATTCCAGTACAGGAACTCTTCCAACCCGCCAGCATGGTCGAAGTGCTCATGAGACAGGAAGATGCCATCGATCGTTCGGGCGCCGTTGGTCTCAAGCAATTCTCGAATATCCGGCGGGGTATCCAGCAGCAATTCGTAGCCAGGCAGAGAAAAGAGCACTGCGCTACGCTGCCGCACTAACCGGCCGCCCTCCTGCCGCGTGCGAGTGCAATGATTGCACTCACAGCCCATGGCCGGGATGCCCTCCGCCCCACCGGTGCCTAGAAAGTGGATGCGCATCTATTAGACCTCAAGCATCTCTTCCCCCCTAAGCATAGCTCATGCCGTCGTAGGCAACAATAACCCCCGGGTACCGGCTTACGTACTCCTCCAGTTCGTCGTGAGGTCGGTTATTGTGGTTGATGTGGGTTAGAATCAATTGCTTGGCCCCGACCTGTTCCTTTAGTTCGATGGCCTCCACCAAGGTAATGTGATCTTCCTTCGGGGGTTTAAAAGTGGGCGTGTTGATTATCAGCACGTCTGCGCCGGCCATCAGACAACGCGTGTAATTGGTCAGGCGGCTAGGCGTACTGGAGGCATAAACAATCCGCTTTTCCCCAGCTTGGATAGACAGACCGAAGATCGGCTGGTGGCGGCGAGCAGCGAAGGGGGTCAGGGAGAAGCGGCCGAAGTCCAGGGCTGCGCCGGGGTAGTATGGTATGTGGAACATAATCTCATCGAGCCGCTCCGTCCAGTGTTCCTTTTGGATCACCTTGAATAGGTTCGTCTCCGCCAGAAAGTCCAGCGGAGTGGGCCAATATTCGAATTCTTTCAGGCCGCCAATGTGGTTATAGGCAGCGTGCGTGGCCAGGATGCCTTGCAGGTCATTCACCTGGTATTTATTGATTAGGCCCCGGGTGTTCGGTGGTAACTCGACGAGCATGGTGTAATCAGGCAGCTGGAACAGGATGGCGCTGCGCTCGCGTTGGAGCTTTCCCCCTTCTATGCGGGCTCGCCGGCAATGGTGACAGTCGCAGTTGATGGCTGGGATGCCTTCGGCCGCGCCGGTGCCAAGAAATGTAACTTGCATAATCATATCCGCATGGTCAGGCTATTATAGACTACTATCTGTCAATCATGTACATATTGAGTTCCAAATAACAGGTCGGCCTCAGTTTGGAGAAGGACAGGCGGCCGGCCGTACAGAATCCGGCACAGGCTGTTATACAAATGGCTGATTGATCCACAGGCCGTCTGCCGGCCATAAACGATGCCTGCCCCCGGGTCCGGCGGACCGATGGCTAACAGGCTGGCACCCACCTCATCGCGGGAAGGTCCCCCATGGCTAGTGATGACCCACGGCTTGTCCCAAAAAAAATCATATTTGTCAATCCCGATCATGACGTCCCCACAACAGGGAGCCTGCAAGAGTTCTAGCCATTGGAGAGGGTAAGGGAATGGCTTGTTATGCGTTTTTTTCAACATTTCCCAAGCTGAGATCACTCTCCCCTCGATCTCGGCCAGGCTCAGTGGATCCTTCCCCCAGGCCAACTGGTACAGGAACCCTCCATCCACTGTAGAGAGCGTCGTCTCGCCCTCCGTGGACAGGACGGCAATGCCCCCTGCCTCCCGATTGCAAATCACAAAGAGCGTTTCTGGCTGACTGGCGATGGTCGCCAGGATGTCCTGCCCGTGGTAGTTCCTCAACTGCCGGTAGGCTGTCTTCCGCCAGACCGTATTATCGTCAGGGTTTCTGGCGTACAAATACAGTGAGCCCCGGCCGTTGGAGACGACGGCGGCGTTTCTGTCCTGTCCGGTAAAGGACAACCCCTGGATGCCGGCAAGAAGTTCCTCGGGTTTGAGGTGTCCCTGGGTGAATCTGGGTCCGTGGTCGGAGAACATGATGAGCGTCAAGTCTATCGCCTGCGCAGCAAGCCCCTCGATCAAAGCCGGGAATTCCTCGTCCAGCCTCTTCATAAATGCCGCCTGTCCGGCCGGGCCCTCATCGTGTACGATGCTGTCGCCGGAGATGTTCAGGAGGTACAGGTCTGCCTGGTAGTCCCGCATAGCCCGTAATAGGGCCTGGATTCTCAAGGGAATGATGTCATACGAAGCGGTGTACTCCAGGCGTATCGCTTCCTCACTCTCCAAAGAGATCACACGCCCATCACCAACCTGTCCCAGTTTCCAGCCAATCTGGCAGGTGGTGAAGCCCAGGTTGGGGATGAGTCGTGTAGCCAGCGCTGGGCTCACAAAATCCGCCAGTTTGGGAGTTCGTTCGATCTGGGTAAGCATCCCGTTTACCCTGTCAAAAACCGTCTGCTTCAGGTTGAAGTAGTTCTGAGAAGCCCGGTCGAAGGTCACCTCGCCCAGCACCGACAACTGGTCGAGGCTGCAGCCTGACTTCACTACAACTTCGGCCGCCTCAGTGACCGAGGGCACGACAGTGATCAGGTTGTGAACCACAGTGCTGCCCTCAAAAGCAGCGGCAATGTTCGTCAACCCCAGCTCACTAATGAGTGGGTAAAAAACGCCCAGGTTATCGAGCCAGAGGATGATTAGAGGGCATTCTCGCATGGGTTGCTCTACTCAAGAACTCTATTTTACCGAATTGCGAATTCGCTAACTGGAACCCAACACCTCTACATCGGTCAGGCTGCCATTCCATGGCCCGGGCTGCTCCAGCTTAAGGCTGGTGACAGCAGCGGCCAGACGGCAGGCGACCAGCGGTGAATCGCTCAACCGTTTGCCCAGGTAGACAGCAAAACAAGTATCACCCCGGCCGGTGCGGCCGGCCAGTGAACGCGGACTAAAAGGAGCCTCATAAAGGTCGCCATCAGCGAACACCGTGACCCCGGACGAATGGGTGACAAGAATTTCGCGCGGGCCGAAGCGGGTCAGTTGGCGAGCAGCCAACCGTAGATCTGTCTCCCCCGTGAGCAATTCAGCCTCCGCACGGTCTAGCTTGAGATAGGTGATATGTGAAAGTCCCTCTTCCATCTCAAGCCATTCTCGAAAAACGAGATTGCCATTATCACGAACACGCACGAATCCCTGCACATCAAGTGCCAGCGGGCCGCGCTCAGCCAACATCTTAAGCAATGACAGATCCACTTCACCGGCAATAATGGGCGTGATGATAACAAGACGGGGCGTTATGTCAGGGATATCCTCCTGGCCAAAGGGACCGGCAAAGCCCAGAGGCTTGCAAATACGCCGTTCCATATTGGCTGAGTTGTAGACATTTTCAATCCCGGATGTCTCTGGCGCCGGTGTGGCAAAGAGATGTACCCCTGCCTGTTCCAGCGTCTCCAGACGCGCAAAGTCGTCCGGGTGCAAACGAGTGACGACGGCCACGTTCAAACCCAGGTGGCGCAGGGCGATGCTGCCGTAGTAAACGCCTCCCCCAGAGGAAACCTCAGCCCGGCCATCCACCACCAGAATATCTTTGGCGAAGTGGCCGATCATCAAGATATCAGTCTCAACCGGTAAAGCCATCATCTCCTCGTTCGGTAAATTCATCTACGGCATCTTCCGCGCTGACGGGTTCGCCATAGCGTTCGCTCAGTTCGTACTGCCAGCGCGAAATCCAAATGTACAGGTCTGCCTCGGTGCGTCCCGGGAATTGCCCCAGAATTCCCTGTTTATGAATGGCACGAATAATGGGCTGGTAGACATTGTCGTACCAACTGGTGACCGCTTCTTCAGCCGCAATTTCCCGTTCAAGCTCCTGGCCCAGGTAGTAGCGGTGGATTGCAATATGCTCGAGTAAATCGCGATATCGTCCTGGGGCGGTCAATTCAATGTGCTGATCCGGGCGCAGTTTGTTGAGGTCCGTTTTTTTTAGGAAGGTCACATATTCTTGCTTGATGAGCAGGTCATCCAGATCATCAGCGGGGCTGAGGGTTACCAGGCTGGGGTATTCCCACACGAAAAGCCTCGGTATCCGATGCGCCCTGGGCGCGGGCTATAGAGACCCGATGGTTGCCATCGCGCACGAAGTAGGCATCTCCCACTTTGTAAAGCTCCACGGGCGGCAGGCCGCCCTCTTTCACCCGATCCTCAACGGCGGCCCAACGTTGGCGCAGCCCATCCGTACGAGGCAGAAAGGTCCGTGTGAAATCCTGGTAGCGCCCCACACTTCCCACAATATGAACCAGCGGCACCTCCTGCAGGCCCTGGAATCGGCGATCGCGGAGATGCAATTGCTCGCGCACTTGTTCGAAGGACAGCAAGTCAGGTGATTGGCGGGTGACGAGGGCCAGGATTCTCTGGATGAAAGCCTTGCGTCGCGCGCGGTCGAAATCACGCAGAGAGTCTTGTTTGGGCGACATCAATGGGTACCGGAGTCTGCTGAAAAATTTTCGAGTCGCTCATCGAGCGACCTATGCCCACAAGAGTGATTTTTCGGTTTCCGGATCGAAGAATTGCACCTTTTCCGTATTGAGCTGCATGTTCACCGTATCCCCAATTCGCACGCCTAACTTCGGATCGGCCAGGATATAGAGGTGCGTATCGCCGGCTATCACCTCGATCAAGTCATCCCGGCCAAGAGGCTCGACCAGGTAGGCTTCACTGGGAATGCCGGCGCCATTGCCATTACTAACCTCGGTCGAACTATCTGTCACAGTCAAGATGTCAATGTCTTCAGGACGAATTCCCAGGGTTACTGTGCCCCGACCGGCCGCTTTTGCCCCTTGCTCGGCCGGAACGGCCACCTGAAAGCCCCTACGACGTGCATAATAGTCGCCATTTTCTTGAACAACCTCCACCTCGACGAAATTCATGGGTGGATTGCCCACGAAACCGCCGACGAACAATGTTCGAGGCCGGTCGTAAAGCTCGTCGGGTGGATCGTATGCTTGCAGCTTGCCATCTTGCATCACGGCTACACGATCGGCCATGGTCATGGCTTCCACTTGGTCGTGGGTGACGTAAATGGAGGTGACGCCGAGTTCGAGTTGTAACCGCTTGATCTCACCACGCATCGACAGGCGCAGGCGCGCATCCAGATTCGACAGTGGCTCGTCGAACAGCAGCAGTTTAGGCTCTTTGACCAGAGCTCGGCCTAGCGCCACACGCTGTTGCTGACCGCCGGAGAGTTGGGCTGGCTTCCTGTCCATCAGATGCCCGATACCCATCATATCGGCCACCTGCTGTGCCCGTTTCTGCATCTCCTCTTTGGGCGCCTTTTGCAGTTTAAGCGGGTAGCTGATGTTCTTGTATACCGTCATGTGGGGATAGAGCGCGTAACTCTGGAACACCATACCGATGTCGCGATCCTTTGGCGCCAATTGATTGACAACACGGTCGTCGAAAAGGATTTCACCCTCCGTCGGTTTGTAGATGCCGGCGACCATGAGCAAAGTGGTGGTCTTTCCACAACCTGATGGCCCTAGAAAAGCAACGAATTCGCCGTCCTTGATGTCCAGATTAATTGCGTCGGCGCCTACGACATCTCCCCAACGCTTGGACAGATTCTCGAGTTTGACTTGCATCATGTTCTCCTTGTGGGTCTTTGCTGTAGAAAATGTCACGGTTGAACATTAGGCACCACCCTTGGCGCCGCCAGCATAGACGTTTAACAACAGGTCCTGAGTGAAAATGAAGAATATGGCCACCGGAATAAGCTGAAATAGGCCAACGGCCGTCACCATTCCCCACTCCACTGCCACTGTATCGCCCATAAAATTATTCAAATAGACGGACAGGGTGGCGTTTTGCCCCGCGCCAATCGTGAAGGTTTTGGGTATCAGCCAGGCATTCCAACCCGAAATGAAGGCAAAAATGGCCAATGCGGCAATACCGGGCTTGATGGTGGGCAGAAGGATTTCCCACCACACACGAAAACGCGAAGCGCCGTCAATCAGAGCCGCCCGCTCCATATCCCAGGAAACATTATCGAAGAAGCCTTTCATAAGCCAAATGCCAAAAGGCAGCTCGAAGCCAACCATCACCAGGCCAACCCCTAATCTGGTATTGTATAAACTCAGTGCGCGCAGCACAAAGAAAATGCCGATGAGCAAAGTGACGCTGGGAAAGGCGTGCAAGATTAGGGTCGTGGATAGGAAAGTCTTGCGGCCCCTAAAATTCTGCCGTGAAAGCGCGTAGCCGGCCAGCGCCGAGACGATAACCACGAAAATTGTCATTGAGATGGCTACTAAGAAAGTATTTAACGTCACTCGCCAGATGCTGGGATAGCCACGGCCAAAGGTAGGCTCGAAAGGAAACCCCAATTGTCCAGAGTAAACCCCGTTGAGCGCAATCCCTCTGTAGCGACGGAGAAGGAATTGAGTATCAACCAGAAATAGCCCACGAAGATGGGCACAACGGTGAGGGTCAAAATGATATAAGGGACGGCTGCGCCTAATCTTTGTCGAACAGTCATTTAATGTCCTCCCACTTTAAAGCAGATCGATCTTTGGATCTTCAACCAATTCATCAAACTTGAAAACCCGCATGTATACGACGGCCGCAAAAATGCCTATGATGACCAGGATCACCGCCCAGGCAGAGCCATAGCCCCACTGGTTATTGCCAAAATAATTAGACAACGCCCGGTGATAGGCCGTCAACGCCCACACCTCGGTGCGATATAATCCCGGCCCACCATCCGTCAGCAGCATGATCTGCTCAAACGAAGTAAGCAGGGAAAGGGTCTGGTAGGTAATTACGAACAGGATTGGCCACTTGATCATGGGCAGGATCACATTACGAATCGTTTGAAGCTTCGATGCTCCATCCACCTTAGAGGCCACCAGATAATCACGGGGAATAGCCTCGATCGCCGAAGTAAAAATGATCATGCCAAAAGAAGCGCCGATCATCCCATTGGCAAAGATCACAAAAAACCAGGGCGCAACCTGAATCAGGTCACCGCCGGTACTGAGGCCCAGAGGAACCAGCAGCTGGTTCAGGACGCCATGGGGCTCGCGGGAGGCCATACGCTGCCACATCATGATGTAAATGACGACGGGGGTGAGCCGAGGCAGCAACCACATCACGCGAAATGCGAAGCCGGCGCGGCGGTTGATGCTGGTCGTGAGCAAGGCGATCATAAGGGCGCTGCCAAAGTTGAAGAGCGCCATCGTGACCAGTACATAAAAAACAGTGTTGCCGAAGATCTTTGGGAAAAATTTATTTTCGAAAATCCGGGTGTAGTTATCCAGGCTCCAATTGGACGGCTGCCACCATTGCAACGTGCCGAAGTTGGACGCTTTCAGGTCGGAAAAGCTCAGCATGATTAGAATTAACACCGGAATGAAGAAAAACAGGATAATCAAAAGGCCGGCCGGCCCCAGAAATCCATAGGCTTCCAGCTGTGAGCGAAATCGTTTCATTGTAGACGACTCCTTACTTGAAGAGGCCGGCAAAGGGGGGAGGAGCTCTCCCCCCTTTGCCAGCTTATCTGACTTTTTACCTTATGATTATCTCATCTCCCAGTTCATTCTGAAGCCCTTCCACGACCAGATCCACCGCTT
>PVMK01132211.1_pt1 | contig 27075 bp, 27 predicted proteins | sample 1853481 | NCBI WGS metagenome assembly PVMK01 (sample SAMN08533507, study PRJNA380276) | Marine sediment metagenome, whole genome shotgun sequencing project. | reverse complement strand
CGGCCGATCAAGCGAATTCTTTTCTATCTGGGCGAAGAATACAGTACTATGGACGGCATCAGACTGATACCGATCGGAACCTTGCATAGAGGGAAATGAAAGAAATACTAACCATACTCTTGAACATAGCCAATAATAGAGGACGTTGTTGACTAAGCCAATTTGTTTTTGTTATTTGACCGGTATAAAATTCTGGTTAGGAGGGATACAATGCCGCGTCGAGCCCGGTTGGATGCGCCTGGAACCTTGCATCATGTGATGGTGCGAGGAATCGAAAGGCGCAGGATTGTCAACGATGTTGCTGACCGCAAAAATTTTGTTGAGCGGCTGGGAGAGCTTGCGGTCGATACCAAAACCGCAATTTATGCCTGGGCGCTGCTGACTAATCACGCACACATTCTTTTGCGCAGCTCAGAAATTGGCCTTTCCAGTTTTATGCGCCGGCTGCTGACCGGTTATGCAATCTCTTACAATAGGCGCCATCGGCGCTGGGGGCATTTATTTCAAAACCGTTATAAGTCGATTATCTGTGATGAAGATACCTACTTTACAGAACTGGTGCGTTATATCCACTTAAATCCTTTGCGGGCTAAATTGGTTAAAAGTTTAACTCAATTAGGCCGTTATCGATGGTGTGGTCATGGCGTTTTGATGGGTAAAATTCAAAATGAGTGGCAGGATCGAGACTACGTATTGAGATGGTTTGGCCAAAAGCATGGCGACGCTAAGAAAGCTTATGGTAGCTATGTCGCCAAGGGAATCGATCAAGGGCGTCGTCCTGAGCTTGTTGGTGGTGGATTAATACGCTCTTTAGGTGGGTGGTCGGCCGTGAAGGCTATGCGTCTTTCAGGAGATCGGGAGTGGAGTGATGATCGGATATTAGGTAGTGGTGAATTTGTGGAACGGATCATCAAAGAAGCGGAAGCAAAAATTAAATATCAACTGCCGGTGAAAGAGCGGGGTCAAAAAATAGATGAACTTATAACCAGAATATGTAAAAATGAAAAGGTATCAATTGAAGAATTAAGATCGGGCAGCCGGCGCAAAGAGGTCTCCGGTGTTCGGGCTATGATTGCCATTGGGTTGGTAAAAAAACAAGGAGTTGCGTTAGCTGAAGTAGCTCGGCGAGTGGGGGTATCCACTGCGGCCGTATCTAAGATAATCAAGCGGGACAGGCAATAGGTTAACTCAGTCAACAACGTCCCCTATTAGAAACACCACAATTAAACGAAAGGAACGATCATGCAGTATGCCGAATTTTTAAGGTCACACGAAGTCGCGGAAATTCATGACGCTGCCATTGAAATCCTGGACACGGTCGGCATTCTCGTCCGCAACGAAAAGGCACGTGACATTTTCGAAAAACACGGATGCAGCGTAGATGCGACAACCCGTATCGTTAAAATTCCCCCGAATGTCATCCGAACATTCCGCAGGGCGTTTGTACCTTCTTTTAAGTTTCATGGTCGCGATCCTCAATTTGATCGTGCGATCCCGGATAATCGCCCGCTTATCGTTACCGCCAGCTCCGCACCCAACATCAACGATCCGCATACCGGCCAGGAACGTCTGGCCAACTCGATGGATATTGCCAATATTGCCCACCTGGTTAACGAACTGCCGGGGTATGATGTGTTTTCAATTTCTACCCTGGCCTCCGATGCGCCTGAAAAGCTACTCAGCCTTTCACGCTTTTATCCGGCGTTGAAAAATTGCCTCAAGCCCATCCGCGGGAACACCCCCAATATGAACCATCTTCGTCAAGTCCTCGAACTTGGCGCGCTGATCGCCGGCAGCCAGGAGGCATATTCGGAACGTCCTTTTATTACCCACCACTGTTGCCCTGTCGTTTCGCCGCTCATGATGGATGTGGAATCGACCGAAATGCTCATATACCTTGTCGAAAATGAATTGCCTGTTTACGGGACAATCGTGCCCAATGCCGGACTGACGGCTCCCATGAGTCTAACCGGTACCTTGGCTCTAGGGAATGCGGAATTTCTATCCATGAGCGTATTAATGCAAATGATACGACCGCAGACGCCTGTCATCTACGCTGTTTTGTCCACTGTTGCCGATCTGCGTTCAGGCGAATATGCGCCCGGGGGAATAGAAACCGGAATTTTACAGATGGCGCATGCTGAAATGGCACGCTTTTATGGTGTCCCTTCGGGTGGCTATGTCGGATTGACCAACTCCCACACTGACGATGTTCAGGCCGGCTATGAGACCGGAATGAGCGCTACGGCTGCCATGTTGGGTGGATCGGACATGTTTAATATGGGGGGATTGCTGGGAAGCTTGATGACATTCGATTATGCCAAAGCCGTCATTGACAACGAAATCGCCCTCATGCTCAAACGGATAGACACCGGTTTAGAACCCATAAAAGAGGATGGTTTTCTTGACCTGATTAAAGAGGTTGGACCGGGGGGAAACTATATGGTGCAAGAAGATACCGTCAATCGCATGCGATCCACGGCCTTGCTGCCGATGTTGGCTATCCGCGAAATGCGAGCTTCCTGGGAAGAAAAAGGACGACCGGATGTGTATACCAAAGCGATGGCGCACGTAAAAGAAATTCTCACCCAGGATAATCCGGCCGTCTTTGACGATGCCATGGATCATCAAATCCGTAGCCGTTTTAAAGACCTGGTGGTCGGCGACTCCCGTTGGAACAACAAATAAACAGGGCCTCTGCCTCCTTAGAAATCTTAGAACCGCGATTTTTGCTGATTGATATAGAATGGAGTTTGCCTAATGAAGTTTTCACCCGATCTGCCGATTTCTTACCCATCGAGGCATATGGTTTATCCTCGCTCAGTTCCGCATCTTCAAAGGAGGCAGTTCCCAGAGTTTGGGGGTCAAGTTTGGGGGTCAATTTGGGGGTCAAATCTACGATTGACCTTTGTTATCAACGCTGTTATGTTTGAGCCATGTCACGCCCGCTGAGAATAGACTATCCGAATGCCTGGCACCATGTGATGAACCGTGCCCGAAGGGGAGAAGTCCTTTTTGTGGATAAAGCGGATTATCAGCAATTTATCGATTTACTTCAAGAAACAGCAGATTTGTTCAATGTAAACGTGGCAGCATTTTGTATGATGCCAACACATTACCATCTGATGGTACAAACCCCGGACGCGACTCTGTCTCGGTGCATGCGACATCTCAACGGTGTTTATACCCAAAGATACAATGTTCGCCATGGTTGCGACGGAACTTTGTTTCGCGGACGATACAAATCGATTCTCGTGGATGCGGACAACTATATGTTACAGTTGGTTCGCTACATCCACCAAAATCCTTTAAAAGCAGGGCTGGTGAAACGCTTGGATCAATATGTCTGGTCAAGCCATAAAGGCTATCTTTCAAAAGCCAAGAAATGGAACTGGCTTTACAAGGATTTTGTATTGCAGATGCTAACGGCGCAAACAAGTACCCAAATCCGTATCTATAAACAGTTTATGGCACAAGAGCAGGATGAAGATCTTGTCCGGATCCTTGATCGTAAAAACCCGCCGTCGATGCTTGGTAGCGAAAAGTTTATTTCCTGGATCAAAGATCGATTTTTCAAAAAGAAAAAAGATAAGGAAGTTCCAGCGTCAAGGGAACTTGCACCGGATTTGGATACAATCATATCGGAAGTGAGCCGGTATTATGAGATAAGGCCAACCACATTAAAAGCTGTTCGCCGCGGCATTGAAAACGAGCCGCGCGATGTGGCCATGTATTTGATTCGATCCATGCGCTCTGAGCCGCTGATCAGAGTCGGTGCAGGTTTTGGGCTGAACCAATACAGTTCTGTCAGCAGCGCGGTTATGCGCGTAAAAGCAAAGTTGCAAGAGGATAGAAAATTTAAAGACCGCCTTGAATGTATTGAAAGCAACATCCTTAAAGCTCAAACGTAGATTTGACCCTTTTCTCAAAAGTATGCGTCTGAAGAAAAGCGTCTCTTCGAAGATTTACGGCACGGTTTAATTTTGGGGTCGAAACAATTCGTTAATAAAATTAGGAAAAAATATGCACCTTCAAAGACGGAGTTTTCGATACCCCAACAGCGGCAAGTGGCAAAGAGCTTTGATGCAGAAAATTATTTACGGAAAGCGGAGCAGATTTTTGGCTGTGATGTTGAACACTTTAAGCACAAAAAAAGGCTTTCGGGAGCCGAAAAAAAAATCCGGGACCTGCTGCTCTATGGTATCTGGAAAACCGGTCAATTTAAAAATGAACAAATCGGCTACCTATTTGGGATTAGTTATTCTGGGGTAAGTCACGCAGTAAAGTCAGTAAGACTCAAACCAGTAAAAAATCGACAATTACAGACTAAATTCGATCGGCTTAATTCACTGTTCAAGCTTTGACCCTGATGTCTACACAAAAGATATTTATCGTATTTATTTTAATAAGTATTTTTGTATTTCAAGATAGTTTTGCGGCTGAAATTGATAGCGTAACCCCAAGAAAACTTAAACTTGATAATAGCCTAACTATTATTAACAAAATTTTTAATCAACGTATACAAGAGGGGATCCAAAAAACCAATGCAAAACAAGATGATATTGAAGATATGGAAACAGATGAGTTTTGTGATGAAGAAGTCCTTTATACAGAACTTAGAAAAGCCATTTTTCAATCCTTTACCGCATCTTGGGGATTTAAGGGTTACGATCTAGACAAACAATTACGCAGTTTACTAGCCCGGCAAAGTTACTCTTTATCGCTAAACGACTCTATTTACCGTGACATAAATTATTTAGAAGGTTTTTCCTTAAACATTAAGGAGCTGAGTGATGTCGTCAATATCAATGGTCATCTTATTGGACTAGATAAGATGGGTCATTTTTTTGCTGAGGGCTGGCAATATTTTGAGTTAACCCATTATGAGGAACACTCTATTGACCAAGCCCTCGAGTGGGGAAAGGAGCAAGAAGCTGGAAAATTTGGTTATACAACTACAGGCATTTTTTCCTTTTCCGATCTTGTAGCCAACTTCAATGGCTGGCGGTTTTGGAATAAAGTCTTACTCAAAGGAAATGATCCTTTAAAAGGAGCTATTGCTAATTTCTTTAACAGGCCATACATAACGTGTGAAATCCAAATTATTGCTTCTATCAAAAACAAGAAAATAGTTAAGGCCTGGGAATACAACACCCGATTTGATTTATCGGATTACGTAGATGGAGCTTGGGACGAAGGGAATAACTGTAATAGCTACGAAGACCCGGCTATTGAAGAAAAAGTAACATTACGGATAAATAATGTAAATTCCGACTTTACCTGTCCTTTCATAGCTGAATACTGCTTAGCGTCTCAGGAAAAATATGGTTATTATGCAAAACATGTTTTGCATCCTTACTGCCTTATTGTAACTAAAGAATGAAATATCAAAAATCTATTAGATACAAAATTTATTGAAATAGAAAAGGATTTAATCGAATACTTTAAGGGAAAAGAAAGGGGAAAAAGGAATGATAATCACAATAGTTGGAGCGGGAAATTCCGGCTGTGCAAATGCTTTTATAGCAGCTGAAAACGGCCATGAAGTCAGGATTTTGAAAACTACCAGGGGAACCGCCCATGATGAACACTTTGAAACAATGCAAAAAAATGGCGGTCTATGGGGTATTGATAATACCAAGAGCGACAAATATACAGATTTTGCCGATGAAGGAGAAAAAACTTTTCAAAAAATCGCGATGATCACCAGAGACCCGCAAGAGGCAATTGAAGGTGCGGACGTCATTATGATTTTTATTCAAACCCAGTACCATGAGGCTCTGGCAAAAAAAATCGCTCCTTTTTTTAAGAGGATCAATTGGTTATTCTTGTACCAGGCTATCTGGGTTCGATCTATTACCATCGACATAGTATTGAAAAGCCGTTATTTGCAGAAGGGGAGTCAACCGCCAATGACGCTCGTATTTACGAACCCGGTTGTGTCAAAATACTATTCAAAAATGTGCGAAATTCTCTTTCCTATTTACCCGCGGATAAAACGAATTTTGGACAAGAAATTGCGGCTCAAATTTTTAGAACTTATCGGGATACCCGCGAAAATATCATCGCTACGGCTTTACATAATCCTAATCTAATTGTGCACACGGTGGGAATGTATGCATTAAAACCGATGATGGATTATTGCGCCAAATATCATCCCGATGAGGTACCTTCGATGTACCGGGACGCTCTCGGAACAGATTTTGCCTGGGCGGTGGTCGATCTACTGGACAAGGAAAAGATGGATGTCCTGGAAGCCTACGGGTGTGAACGAATTCCTTATCTGGATGCATGCAAATTCAGGAATGAAGAAGATCTTAGTAAAGATTCTCGCCAGGTATTTGAAAATTATAAAGTGATTACGCCACCTGGTCCCAAGAGCTTTGATTTCAGATATATTACCGAAGATGTGCCTTATGGATTGGTTTTATTGAGTTCCCTTGGCACAGCCATGAATGTTGCAACCCCAACCTGCGATCATATGATTGAGGTTGTAAATAGAATCTTAAATCGCGATTTTTACGCCGAAGGCTTAACACTTCAAAAATTAGGTGTTGATAATCTGAGCAAAGATGAATTGTTGGATTTTATCAATCACTGTACCTTGCCGTAATAAGCCAATCCCAAATAAGTTCAATTACGCAGGTTCGATAGGTACATCGTTGTCCACCATGTATGGGGAACATTCATAAATTTATAAATAACTTCTAAAACCAACTCAACAAAAGAAAAGACAGGGGTCACATCTTAAATAATAAATAGAGGCAAAGTAAATGGCACGCCCGCTGCGCATTGAATATCCGGGTGCATATTATCATGTGATCAACCGGGGAAACAACAAGGAAAAAATATTTAAAATTTAAGATGTGACCTTATTCCTTTTTATGGATAACCACGCTTTAGCCGTTGTAGCAACCAATTCCAAGGCATCTCTACTGCCTTCAGCTTCACCTTTTTCAAAATCACACTCAACGTTTCCCCATCTGATTAGTAATGTGTGCAAAACAAATCACCTTTTTATGGCAGACCTGAGCAAAAGCATAGAGAGCCGCCGCTTCCATTTCTACGGCTAAAATGCCCCGTGACTTCGCCTGCTCTATGACAACGCCTGTCTCCCGAAAAGGGGCATCTGTTGTCCAGGTAGCTCCCCGATAAACTGGTATGGACAACTCTAAGAAAGCATCATTTAACATTGCCTGTAATCCATTGTTGATGTATGAATAATCAGATGGGGGCATGTAGTGATAACTTGTGCCTTCATCTCTCAAGGCCCGTTCAATAAGCACAAAAAAAGGCGGTTTTTGCTTGGGCAGTATCAAACCCGAAGAAGTAACGCTAATCAACAGATGACAACCTGAAACAAATAATTCCTCAGCAATTAGCACCGCAAATGGGGCGCCTACCGCACCGCCGACAATCCCAAACTCAGTGCCTTCATATTCAAAGTTGTATAAAAGCGTATGATAGCACGCCCAATAGGGATTAACTTTAGCTCTACGGGTAGCAACTAAATTTTTGACGATATCTCCGTCAGGATCCAGAATGCAGATAGATGGTATTTGTCCCTCTGGAATGTTTTTTTGTCGTCTTGCTTCTCGCAGTAAGTTTTCAGGCACAAACAATGAAGCCTGGTTATACCTTTTACCGCGAGTAATCGGAGGGTGAGATGCATTCATTTTTTTCTCACTGTATCCAAGGTTAGAGCGTGTTTTCCGGCTGGGTAACGCCAGCCTGCTTCGCCGAAGCAGTGTGGGCGAGAATTCAGTACTGGCATTCATTTATGATGGATGTTTTCAGATAGGACCGGCTCCGCCATGTTCTCGAGCGCCTTTTTAAGGCCCACAATACCGAATTTGTGTGTGCCTATTTTTATCTGGGTTACATTATCTGTATCCATTATGGCTTTATATAACACTGCAAGGTGTTTTTATTCTTTGACTTAAGTCAACTCGCTTACCTTACATGGAATACCCACCGGTGGCTGCCGAAATCAAATTGCTTCTCGGCCCTTTGAATAGCAATCTTCACCAGGTTGGTCCGATTGATATGGTTGGAACCGAACCCGCCGGTTTTGAAAAAATGGTTGATTCCGATTTTTTCCAATTTGGCACGGGCGCTCTTTTCCAGGTTGCCGGTAACCAAACCCAGGATAATACCGTTTTGCTCGGGATATGCGGGACATCCATCAAAAATTATATAACTTTCTTCACAAAATTAAACTCCATCAATTTAATAGCTTGAAAGTACATACTTTGAACGCTAAAATACGAAATAGAGACCGCAACACTCGTATCTTAAATATTGAAGTAGGAAAAGTGCAATGAGTCTAACAAATGAATTCAGAAAGATGGTCACCGAATTGACGGATAAATACTCGATTCCGCTAATTGCAGACATTTTCTTCCCGCCTTTCTATAAGGGTGGTCAACCAAAAGAGGCCGAGTTTATGGCAATCCTTCTGGATGGCGGCGCGACCGGCATCAGCTATGTTCTCCTGCCCGATGAAAAAATGGAAAAATACACTACTTTGCAACCATTGGATTTTGTCGGGAAAAACCCGCGGAAATTTGCGCTTGAATTCGGCAAAGACAATCCTATTAATGCGATGGTCAGTCTGGCAGCCATTGACGCAATCTGTCAGCATGTTATGAGAGAGACCAATTATGCAGTTGATTCCGCTACTGATTCCCTGGGACTGTTGTCGATCTCCGCAGGGGATAAGGTTGGCATGGTCGGTTTATTCACCCCACTGATTAAGACCATTAAGAAAGCCGGAGCGGCTATGGTTGTCCTTGAACAAAAAGAGCAGCTTGTCCAAAGTTACCCCGATCTGCCCATTACCCTGGATGCAACGGAGTTGAGCAACTGCAATAAAATCTTATGCACCAGTACAACCATATTGAACAATTCACTGGATGAGATTCTTGCCCACTGTTCGCCGGCTGCATTTATCTCCATTATTGGCCCTACGGCGGGATATCTCCCGGATCCGCTTTTTGCCCGCGATGTCGATGTTGTCGGCGGACGAGTGGTAAAGAACGGGGAGCTGTTTTTACAATTGCTGGCAGAAAAAAAACGCTGGGGGGATGCTACCCAAAAGATCTGTTTTCAGAAAGAGATATACGCCGGTATTATTTAACCGCGGATTCAAAATAAGTTCGAGAAAAAATCGGAACGCTAACCTATGAATCCAATGTATCAATTAACACGATTTTTGTTCATGCTGCTGATTGTCTTGCATGGATGTTCGAGTTCAGCGGATATTGCTTCACCGGAAGGGATCGGAGAAAAGGAGCGGATTCGAGTTGTTGATGGAAATCAGGCCGCACGGATAATCAATAGAATGCACAACCAGTCCGTTGCCGCCGATGCCAATGTGATTGCCGAATACGGTAAGGAGAAGAAAGATCTTTTATATATTTCTTATTATGCCGATCAAAAGCAGGCTAAAAAAGCGTTTGATTTAATGATAGAAAAAATGACCGCTGACAAAAAGGCGCCGTTTTTTCATTTAATGCCATTGAACACATACACCAAGCCCGTTTACTTTACCCTCGGTATGGGTGCCAGGCATTATATCTACCAGTCCGGCAACTATCTTTTGTGGCTCCAGACCTATCAATCCTTTGATAATAAACTACCCCCCCGGCTTCTCAAACTCTACCCGGTGTAAAAAAAGAAAAGACAGAGACAGGGGTCACATCTTAAATAATAAATATAGATATATCAGCTTTTTCTTCGTATTGTAGCCTCACACTGAAAATCTTTCAAAATCTAAAATAGAGGCAAAGTAAAAGGCACGCCCGCTGCGCATTGAATATCCGGGTGCGTATTATCATGATGCATAACCGAATAGCCGATGAATCCAAGAGAAATAACGGCTAAAGGGTAGAATTGATAATATCAGAAACCAAATATTTAAAATTTAAGATGTGACCCTTTTCTTTTTCTTGTTCCCACAGCGGCGGTCGCATAAATTTTTCCGTCAATTATTATTGCTGCGGCCAAAGCTGGCAATCTTTCTTTAACGCGGATCGATTCGAGTAACCCAGCTAAATCAGAATCCCCAGATTTATCAGTTATCGTAGCTGGTGCGGTGGCACATCCTAAAAAGCATAGCCAACAAATTAATAGCTTTGTCCGATCCCACCCGTTGGACCTCTCCTTGTTGTATGGCCCTCAATAATTTTGCCTGAATTGAAAGCGGCAGCCTCACCAATGGGCGCTCCCGGTCCGAATATGTGCAAGATCTGCTCCTTACCATCCATGGAGCGTTTGAATATTTTTACACAACCACTGATAACGACATAAAAACCGGTCGCTTGGTCGCCCTCGGAAAAAATAAGTTGTCTCTTCCGAAAAACCTGATCGGTCAGGATCATGGCTAAATTGTCAAGGTGCTCTTCGGGCAGGTCCTTAAAAAGATGAATAGCTGCTATATGACTGATAAGTTCCACTGGAGCCTCTTTTATTTTAATTTATTTGACTTAAGTCAATGAAAGCAATGCGGCATATGGTATCTTTAATGTCATCTTAAAATGCGATGATCATCCCTGATGACTCCTCCATTTGAATTCAGGTGATGTTTTTCTCGGCAAGCCAACAGATTTTTTAGATTTATTACATGCTGTCACTTATTCACCTGAACTAGGCAATCATCGTATCCATCAGCCCAAAAGGAGATAAATTAGATGGAAGCATATTTAGATAAAGGCATCAAGGATATCATCGAAGAATTTCCAGGAGTTGAGGATGTTTTAAACGACTATGACATCGGTTGCGGACCGTGCAATGTCGGCATATGCCTCCTAAAAGACATTGTGGCGATTCATCGCCTGTCAGATGAGCAGGAACAGCAGCTCATGGCCAGAATCGCCAAAGCCATGCGCCCTGACCAAGATATTAAGATACCCAAAATAGGAAAAAGAATCGAGTCGAAGCCGAAAGAATTTAAATGCTCTCCGCCGATGAAAAAGTTAGTTGATGAGCATGTCCTGATCAAAAGATGGATTGCGTTGATTCCCGAGGTTGTTAAACATCTCGATCTTGAATCCGAAAAAGGTCGCCAGCTGATTCTCGATGGAATCGATATGATACGGTCCTATGCTGATAAATTTCACCATGCCAAAGAAGAAGACATTCTTTTTAAATATTTTGATGAAAACTCAGACATTCTCAAGGTCATGCATGAGGATCACACACACGCCAGATCTCTTGTCAAAGAAATGCTGGATGCGCTTGAAAAAAGGGATCAGAAAACCATAGCTAAAAACTTAATGGCCTATCGCGAACTGCTCACCGAACACATCCGCAAAGAAGATGAAATATTGTATCCCTGGATGGACAATCAGCTTTCCACTCACCAGGTGGGTGAGCTTTTTTCTAAATTTGATGAGGCCGATCAACAGATTAGTGTATCAACTGATAAGTATGAAAACTTTATTGACCGGTTAGAGAAAAAATTTGAAAAACAGGAGGGTTAGTCATGGAGAAATTTGAAGGCTGTCCGGGCTCCCGGACGATGAATTTTAAAAGCAGTAATGAAAATAATAGCGAACTGAAGGTGGGAAAGATCAAATCACAGCTTACCCAATGGCCCATTCAGATGCATCTGATTAATCCGGCCGCCCCTTATTATCAAAGAGCGGATGTACTGCTGACGGCTGACTGTGTAGCTTATGCGCTGGGTGATTTCCACCGAGATTACCTGCAAGGCAAATCCATTGCGATTGCCTGCCCCAAATTGGACCAAGGGCAAGAAATCTACCTGGAAAAGATCAAAAGCTGGATTGATGATGCCAAAATCAATACCCTGACCGTTTTTATCATGCAGGTCCCCTGCTGCGGTGGATTATTGAATTTAGCCCAGCAGGCCGCTGACACTGCCAAAAGAAAAATACCCATCAAATATGTGGTTGTCGACGTTCAGGGCGAAATATTGCAGGAAGAGTGGGTCGCTGCCTGAGCAGATTCAATAGATGGTTCAGCGATTGATTCAGAAAAAAATCATAATGATCTTTGATAATCAATCTGAGATGCATTCATGGATTGAACTTATAGTTGATTAAAAGGAAATGCGAATGATCGCCGGCTGCCCTCATTATAGCGTGGACGGTTACTGTGAAAGATTAAAACGATCCTGCGATCCAGTTGCCAAAGGATGTGTTCTGGAAGGCAAGGTCCGGTTGCTGGAATCCGGCAAAAGAGGTGAGAACATGAACAGTAAAATAGAAACCTTGGATTTAAGACCGCTACCTCCCTATGAAAGGCACGCAAAGATATTTCAGGTCTGGAATAGTTTGGAAACCGGCGAGACGTTGAAGATTATCAATGATCATGACCCCAGACCGTTACGCTATCAATTTGAAGCCGAGCAGAACGGGAAGTTCGAGTGGGAATATGAACAGGAAGGGCCTGTGGATTGGATCGTCAACATAAAGCGGACTTAAAATTCCACGCAAATTAGGCAATGGTTATAATGAAGGCTGATACGCCCCGGGATAGCTTTAGAGATTTTCTTTTAGACACCGAGCCGATCCGTTTCAGAGACCCTTTGGCCGAAACGCTTGGTGTTTTTAAAAAGGAAAACGCCGTTCTGGAATACACCTTCCTTGATGTCGTCAAACTGGCCGGTCACGCCTGTCCCTCTACTGCCGCCGCCTACTTATGTTGTCAGAAAGCTTTAATGAGACTCTATTTAGATGAAATCCCGACAAGAGGCGATATCGCCATTACCGTATATGGAGAACCCGATGAAGGCGTCTACGGTGTCATCAGCCAGATATTTACGCTGCTAACCGGTGCTGCTTCCGCTACCGGATTCAGAGGATTGGGTCCCAAATTCAAGCGTAAGGGTTTGCTCAAATTCAGCCCTGAAAAAATTGACCCCGGTGCGCAGTGTTTTAAATTTCAGCGTCTGGACAACAAGAAAACGGTTAACGTCAAATTATATCCTGATAAAATTCCGTTCTCCGCTGAAAAAGCAAAGCGGCTGCAAGCGCTAATGCCAAAAGTCATCTGGGAGGCGGCCAGGCAAGACGAGCGCAGAGAATTTCAAGATTTGTGGATGGAAAAAGTTCGGGAGATGCTGGTGAAAGAAAAAGATATCGATAAATGGTTAAAAATTGAAGAAATGGGAGCATAAAATGAGCGAAATCAAAACAATCGATCCCAGAGGGCTCGAGCATCATGATCGCGAAGCGTTGATTTTTCCGAGCATTGAAGAACTGGGCAAAGATGAGACGCTGAGAATCATCATGGAGTTTAACCCCGTCCCTTTGGTTTACTTGCTGGAAGCCCGCAATGAATTCGATATCCGCTATGAAAAAGAAGGGCCGACTGAATGGATTTTAGCGGTAAAGCGAATTGCTGAAAATAGGGACCGCAAAGAACAGTTGAAAGCGATGCTGCGGGAATTTCGAGAAAGGGGTTCTACTGATAAAATCAAAGACAAAGCCAAAAAGCTTCTTCGGGCCGTGGACACCAAAGATCTGGCAATGCTGGAACAGGAACTGACCCAAGATGGCATACCCCATGAGGAGATCCGTAAACATCTCTGTGATATCCATCTGGAAGTTTTACGAGACAGTCTGGTGGCTAAACAGATAGAAGTTGAGGCCCCTCATCCGGTGCATTCCTTTATGGAGGAACACAAGGTCATTATCGAGAATTTAAACCAGCTGGACGCACTGTTGCAAAGGATCAAATCCGCCGAAAGTTTTGAGGATATGGGCCGGAATATTGAAACGCTGAAGGATATTTCCCACCACCTGGTGGAAGCCGAAAGCCATCATCAGCGGGAAGAAGAAGCGTTGTTTCCCAGATTGGAGGACCATAACATCGCGGAGCCGGGTGCCATCATGAAAATGGATCACGAAGAATTTCGCAAAAGAAAACAGATGCTGTTTCAGCTTTCTCATAATCACGAAGAATATTCATTTAACGCGTTTAAGAAACAGTGTCTTGAGTGGGTGAATATCTGACAACGGAACTTGAAAACCATATTTTTAAAGAAGACAGTATTATTTACCAGATTGCGCTGCAAACACTGAGCAAAGACGAGTGGGAGCAGGTATAAAAAGAATGTGACAAGATCGGATACTGCTGTTTTACTCCGGAAGATCAAACCGACCAGCAGTCGTGATAGAAATCAAACGTAGACAAGAGGAATCTGATTATTTCCATGGTTAAATCAGAACAAAAACGCAAGGCAGCGGCCACTGTATGCATATTGCAGCATATTCATTGTGAGACTCCCGGTATAATTTTAGACTGTTTGCAATCAGCGGGCATTGAGATGCGTTTTGTGCGTACCTTTGAGCGAAATCCGATCCCATCAAACCTGGACGCTCAGGCCGGCCTTATCGTCATGGGCGTGGCCAGAGGGTCGGGCCACGCTAAGTAATTGACATAGCAAATGAAATGGCATAAAAACGTCTCTGAAACGGCCTTAATCGACCGGTTTTCCCCCTAAAACTGCCCAATTAAGAGGGTCGACGAAAAAATGAGGGCAGATCTTTTAAATTGACGTTTTTTTGCAACAACTTTTGCATCGATGACCTGGGCTTGCAAATTGTCCGGGCGGTTTAGCGCCTCTACTTCATATACATACCTACGATGAAACCAAAACTTTAAAATTTGATGTCCCTAAGATTCCCTATGATAAAATCTACCCTTTGTAACTGCTCTGATTCACGTAGGAATTGAATATTTATCTGAGAGCAGGCGAGAATTGGGTACATTTATGATCGTATAGGAAAATCTTCCCAGTCGGGTATGATTTGTGCCTTCGTGTCTTGGTGGCTTAACCGGTGCCTTTTTTCAAAGTGCTAAACTCTTCTCACTTTTCCATCTTAATTCCAAGTTCGATGATCTATCCCATAAACTCCACCACCTTAGAGTTCAACGTTAACCGGCAGGCTCAAGACGGAACAGAGACGCTACGGCGCGTAAGCGAAACGATAATAAGGACTGCCCCGAAGACCGTGTAGGCGGAAAAAATCAGACAGACTTGTTCTATCGAGACCCCCAAGTCCATCAACGTCCCAGCGATCACAGGGCCCAAAGCCGAGGCAAAGACACTGAGCGCTGTTGCCAGGCTTTTGATCGCCCCAAGATGGGCTACGCCATAAACCTCCGCCCACATAACCGATACGGCTGTATGGGCGACGCCGACATTGATGCCGATTAAGATAAGGTAGGGCCAGGCAATCCATGGATTGCTGAATTTCGCAATGACAATCATTGCTACGGTCAATGGCATCAACATGATAGAAACCTGCCGGGAGGCTCCGAACCGGTCGATCAGTGGTCCGGATGTCAATGCTGTCAGGATCGCTGCGGCTGCATAGATGACGTAGCTTCCGGTAATCCAGGCGTGGGACCAGTTCTTCGCATCCGCCAGGTTCAAGTGGTGGAAGAACATGGCCGTTACGATTAAAGAAGGGGCGAGGATACCCGGAAGCAGCAAATAGAATCGGATATCTTTCAGTACCTCCGTGCGTGTCCATGAACGGTGAAACTGCCCCCCGGGGGTTGCGGGAGCGGTGATCCGGGCTAAATAGGCTTGATGTCGTTTGTCGTAATCCCTGAGAAGCCAGAATACACAGGGAATCAGGCCCACAGCCAACAGAATAGCAATACCTCCGTAGGCCCAACGCCATCCGAAAACTGAAATGGCAATTACTGCGAGAAAGGGTAAAAAAGCTTCTCCGGTTGAGAACCCGAGGGTCGCAATAGCTACGGCGCGGCCTCGATCTCTATCAAAGTAGCGTGCCATACTAGTGATGGCGACATGACTCATGAGACCCTGGCCTGACTGACGGAGGAGGAAAATTGCAAAGACGAGCATCACACCAGTGGTGACGAAGGCGGTGAAGCCGCAGGCGATCGTCAGCAGTATGCAGACGAGAGCTGTATATGGCCTGAGGTCAAAACGATCGATCTGTTTTCCGGTCCAGGGCAGCAGCGCAGCACTTCCCAGCGTGCCGACCATGTAGATCGTACCCCAAGACGTGTGGCTAAGGGAAAATTCCATCTGAATGGCCGGCCCAAAAATACCGATAAAAAAGGTCTGACCAAAACTTGAGGCAAAAGCCAAGAAGAACCCGAAGGTAACAAATCTCAGATTCGCGGCGACAAACTTTAAATAATCCCTAATTGGCATAAAATTGATCCCGTACCTATGGTAAAATGCAAATGCTGACATTAAGTTGATGATGGGCGGTTGTTTAAAAGGAATATGCGTTTTAACTCCAGAGCTAAGCCCCCGGCTACGCAGGGGAGAATAGAAAAAGCTATGCTGTAGTATTTAACAAAAAAGCTCCATTTCGTAGAATAGGCCGGGGCTGATCCATAAGAAAGGAGCAACAAATGAAAAAAAGCTTATCACACACAGTATGGGAGTGCAAATTATGTTCAGCAGAACATAATTTGCATTATGTGTAGCAGAATTTTATGTTGAGTGAAACAGAAACTTCGTTGCTATTCTGCGATTGATAGGTTGATTTGCTGCACATAACATTCAACAATTAGCCTCTATGGTGGCAATGATTGTCACCTGTTACAAAAGGAGGCTTATTATGAATTCGATCTTTGTTTCAGAGCCAAAATGTTTTAGAGGACTTGACTCCCTTATTGCAAGTGTTGTCAAGCACCTGGAAAACCTTGGCTACAGGCATGGGACCATTAAAAACTATCAATACACATGGAAAGAGTTTGCTCAGTTCACTCTGGAAAACTCGAAAGAGAAAACATTTTCAACAGACCTTGTCTTTCAATTCCTTGATAGCTGCGGAATCTCAGACAAGGTTGAAACAAACATGACATTTCGTCAACGTCACATCAGGAATGTAATGCACGCTCTCACAGATTTTGCTCTGCATGGATGTATTCAACGCCGCAGTCATGTTGTTGAAAAGACAAAACTATCCGATAATATGGAAGAAACTCTATCCGGGTACGAGCAATTCTGCCGGGAACAATTGTGGAGTCCTTTGGGGACCATACGTTCCCGTAAACGGGATATCACCAGGTTCCTCTATTATCTCGATTCTCACGGTATAGAATCGGTCAAGGAGATTCAGGCATCGACACTTTCTCGGTTCGTGATATCATGTGCGCACCTGAAACCAGCGACCCTCGCTCATTTGGTCTCATCTATTAGGTCGTTTCTACGTTACCTTTATATGACGGGAAGCATCGATAGCAATATGGTCGAACATGTGCCCAAAATCCGTGTTCGATCGGACGAGCATATCCCTTCAGTATGGAAAAGTGAAGATGTTGATGCCCTTCTGGCCGCCGTTGATCGAAGCTCCCCGTGCGGAAAGAGAGATTACGCAATCTTGCTCTTGGCCGTTAGGCTGGGAATGCGCGTAAGCGACATCCGCAACCTGCGTTTTGAAAACCTTTTATGGGAACAGGCGCGGATCGAAATTAACCAAGCCAAAAGCAGTGAGCCTTTGGCTTTGCCGTTAACCGAAGAAATTGGCAATGCCCTGATTGATTACCTGCGCTATGGACGTCCTGAAAGCCAGCTGCGAGAGGTATTCTTAAGGGCGAACGCACCTTTCAAGCCGTTTGGTCATGACAACAACCTGCACTACATCATCACGCGGTATCGTCGAAGGGCAGCCATCAACCTTCCAGTACAAAATCGAAGAGGTATGCATTCATTACGTCATACCATGGCAAGCCGTCTTTTAGAGGCAGGCATACCGTTAGAAACAATCTCCGGCATTATGGGACACATTTCCATGGAGACGACGCGGATTTATACAAAGGTCAACATCGAAGCTCTCCAAAGCGTAGCCATTGATCCAGAGGAGGTGACCCATGCATGAACAAAATATCAAAATCCAGTATCATAGTCCGTTATCAGAATTGATGGAAAAATTTATCCATGAAAAGCAAGCCTATGGCTACAGATACACAAGAGAGAGCCATGAACTTCTTAGGCTGGACCGTTTTTATGCAAAATTGGTTTACAATCCCTTGAATTGCCTCGTGACATCGTCGATAAGTGGACAGCAAAACAGGTTTATGAGAAACCGAGCAACCAGAGACTACGAATAATCAGAATTCGGCAATTTGCTCTATACTTACGCCGACAAGGAATCGATGCCTACGTGCCCTATGGTGCGAGTGCCCTTAACCCACTGATAGTATGTAAGATATTGACTTGTTTGCGGTAAATTTGGATTTGGTTAAATTTCAATAAGTTATCGATAAAATTACAAATTTGTAAAAAAAGTTGCGCCATAGTAATTTGTGTAAACTGATACCTCTTTTGCTCCCGCCGACGTTCTTTCAGCCTTAGTTTAGAGGCTGTCGAGCCATTCCAGGATATCTTCTTTGTGATCCCAATCGATGAGTTCATCCAGTTTGGGATCGTGTTTAAGAGCTGACTGGGCGTATTGAATAAATTTCTTTTGTACGCTGCGTTTGTGAGTCAGATCCATGTTCAAGTAAACCGTAGTGGATTGGATATTTTCGTGTCCCAGGCGGATTTTGATATCGGTAATGGCATGGCCACAGCTGAGCATATTAACGGCCCGTGAATGACGGAAGCTGTGTGCCGCATGGATGGATTTAAGGCGTTTGGGCGGCAGGGCGCGCCGAAGATATTTTTGGCACAACCGGTGGATGCCCGAGCGTGTTAATGCCTGTCCGCGCTGGTTGATAAAAAGCCGATGGCAATACAGCGGTCTGGCAGTGGTGCGATATTTTTGGATATACAGTGTGAGCAGTTCGCAGGTTTTAGGCCACAGCTCAATCTGACGGAAGCGGTTGCCTTTTCCTAAGATGGCCAGTGTTTGATTGTGGCAATCGAAGTAGTCCAGATTCAGGGTTGCGATTTCGGTTGCCCGGGCGCCGGAGTCAAAGAGCAGATGCAGCAGACAATAATCTCGCAAGCCTTCACTTTTGTTCAGATCAACGACGTGAAGACATCCATGATTTCTTCCGGATACAGGTAGCCGATCAGCTTTTTTTGCATGCGTTTTTGAGGGATGTTCAGGATCTGTTGGGCCAGTTGTCGGTGCTGCGGATACATAAAACGGATCATTTTGGCCAATGATTTTATGGCCACCAGCCGCAGGTTACGGGTGCGGGCGGTGTTTTTGCGTTTTTCTTGCAGGTGATTGAGAAAGGCAATGATCAGCTCGACTGAGAGGTGTTCGATGCGCAATGAGGCGATCTTGATGTGATAATAGTCGGTGCAATGAATGCTTGTGAATGCTTGTCGGACCAAACTAACTAATTGAAAATTAAAGAAATAGATGCTAAATGAGGGGTTGTATAGGGTCTTAAAGCTACCTTTTTGATAGCAAAAAGGTGGTTTTAAGGAAAATCCGATTGGGAGCGGTATTTATTCAGTAAGGCGAATTTAATTATCAATGGCCCGTGCAAACCGACATCATATACCTGGCTATGTGTGGCATATTACCCATAGATGTCACAAAAGAGAATTTCTGTTGAAATTTAATAGGGATAAAAATGGACGGAAAGCATAGCAGTCGGTGATAAAGAATTTGTGATGGAAACAAAAAGCTAAACTGGCTGGGTGCAAAGGCAATAGGCCGCAGAGAGTTGGAGAATAATGAAGGATATGAGCTTAAATAACCCCAAAGTCCTTACAACCGTGTTTTTGACTCTGAAAAGTGCAGCTTAAGACTGAAAAACGACCATATTTGGAAGGTTTCTTAATAAATTATAAGCACATAGCTTGGTCCGACAAGAGTTTTGTGTCAGTCTGCCTTGATCCCACATCACTTTATGGCCGTCATTTTGCGATACTTGGACAGACTGGAGCAGGAAAATCTTGGACTGTAGCCAACCTGGTTCAGCGTGCTCTTAGCGTTATGCCCTGAGCACATATAATAATTTTAGATCTCCATGGTGAATACTGTTGGAGCGACGGAGATGGTGCTGTTTGCTCTGCCTTTGAAAAATGTAATTTTCGCCATGTTGATGCTCGTGAACTTGAAATGCCCTATTGGTTGATGACATATGCCGAGCTATGCGACCTGCTCATAGACCAAACTGATTTTAGCGCACATAATCAGACAGCAGCGTTTAGGGAAATTCTGATCCGATTAAAAGAAGAGGAAGGTAAAAGACCTGAACTGGAACTTGAGCGTACAACATTAGATACGCCAATATATTTTGACCTGATGCGGTTAAGATCCGCAATAGAGGAAAAAAACGGACCTGTTCTTGGTAAGTCTGGCAAGATGGTAAATGGTCCATTAACAGGAAAATTCGATAATTTCCTAATGCGTCTTGATAGTCGTCTTAACGATGTGCGGTATGATTTTTTGCTTAAACCCACAAAGAGAGACACATCAGAATCCTTGGTTGAATTATTGAAGGACTTTATTGGTCTCGGCGAACCGAGGAGCTCGGTAACAATTATAGATCTAAGTTCGGTGCCATTTGATGTGCGTCCTCCTGTAGCTGCCCAAATTGGAAGACTTGCATTTGAATTTAATTATTGGAATCCACAATATCGAGAGTTTCCGATCCTTCTCATATGTGAAAAAGCGCATATTTATATTCCCCGTTCGGCTGAAGCTCAATTTAAAGGATCAAGGAAATCAATGGAACGAATAGCAAAAGAAGGAAGAAAGTATGGCGTGGGCATTGGGGTTGTAAGTCAGCGCCCCCATGAGGTTTCTGAAACCGTGCTTGCACAATGCGGAACATTCCTATGTTTACGAATAACCAACCCAAACGACCAAAACTATATTCGAAGCCTTGCACCGGAAGCGGAACGGAATTTAATCGATATACTGGCGGGTTTAGGTAGGGGTGAATGTCTTGCATTGGGGGAGGCAGTTCCTATTCCAACACGTTTGAAATTTTATAAAGCTGATCCGCCACCAAATAGCGATGACATTGATTTCTATAAAATGTGGAAAGATGGATTAGACAATGTAGATGTTAAAGAGATTGTCAAAAGATGGCGGCGGCAAGAAAGATAGAAATCCTGACGCTATTATATAATAAGGTGTGATCATAGGCTTGTAGCTCAACATCATATAATGAATATTCGCGGAACATGATGGAATAATTCAAAAATATAAAAGCAAGATACCGATTAAACTTGATAACTTATCCCGACATATTTATGAGTTCAGATTTGAAAATTATTTCCTCAGATTAACCATAATGATTGAAATGAAGTTCATACATATCAGGAATAACAGATTCAGTTTTGTTAGGGGTATTATCATTGAAGGAGTATAAAGGATTCAAGAAAGCTGGAAATTTCACGCTATCCACAGGCTTAAAAGTTCCCGGAGAAATTAATCTGAAAGGGGCGGCAACAACCCTCAATCTATATTTAGATTCTCCCTTAGATCCACATTTGACCCAGGATTTCACAGGAATATTCTACGACCAGTCGAAGGTGTCCCTTATACAATGCATAACTGTTAGAAGTAGTTCCTTTACGAAAAGCGATGAACGACATTACCACGATAGCTTGTTTCCACACTATGTCATTTTTGGCAACCAACACATCAATTCATCCGACCGAGTTATTAAAGAGCTAAGATTCACTGTCGATGATGCGAAAACAATATTTTACGATTTCGATTCATTCGGTGCAGTCATTGACGCACGGCCTCATATGGAGCGTATAGCTGATGCAATAAAGAGCGATAGGAAAATCGAGATTGGAGATCATCCACAGCTCTTCTATTTCACTGGAAAGTACGAGATTATTGCTGTTGATACAGTACTTGGCGAGATTTCGGTTAATCATGGTTTTGGAGGCGGGTACCCAGGGCCAGGGGGAATACAATTTGACAACACAATCTGGCTAAACATATCATTCGACTCGGAGAGGACCGTCACAGAAGCTATTGAAAGTGTATTCGATTCACTCAGATTCTTGGAGGTCATGGCAGGCAGACCGCAGAATTTACTAAAGTTGGAATTTTTCCCTGGAAACACTGCAGATTATTCGAATGTGCTTGATGTTTATTGGTGTATGCCTCCGCGTCGGAACCCAGATAATGAATCAAGCGAACCCCACCCTGCTGACCTGCCAATACGGGCTGCTATTGATAAGGACGAGTTCACCATCGTATTAAAACGATGGCTTGAACGACAAAATGAGAGGCGAGTCGCTAGAGGCAGATTTTCAACAGCATTTGCTTATCAAAACAGGTACTGTACTGACCGGATTGTCGGCGCAGCAAATATGTTTGATATCATGCCCAGGTCCGCATATTCTGAAACCGTAACACTGGATTCTGATCTTGAAACAGCCCGAGATGAATCACGAAAAGCGTTTAAAGAGCTGCCTAACAGCCCTGAACGTGACAGCGTCCTAAGTGCACTTGGACGAATCGGAACGCTTACATTAAAGAGAAAAATCCGAGCCCGTGCCGATATGATAACCGATATCGTCGGAGATAAATTTCCAGAGCTTGACGTTATTGTGGATCAGGCCGTCAACTGCCGAAACCACTATGTTCATGGATCGGAGCCAAAGTTTGATTACGAAAAGCATATCGATCAAGTGCATTTTTTTACCGATACGCTTGAGTTCGTATTTGCGGCCTCTGATTTATTAGAAGCAGGATGGGACATCTCTGCCTGGATTAAACGCGGTTCTACGCAATCACATCCATTTGGAGAATACCGCGTTAATTACGCTCTGCGACTTAGAGAGTTGAAAAAGCTCCTATAACATTATTCTGCTTAAGAAATAGCGCAATCGCTAACTATTGCGACAATTTTCGAAATTCACGGTATCACAAATCAGCGTGATCTCCTGGGAATGAAAGTATCACAACATTTTTGCTTGCTGGAATAACCTTATTTGGGCTACTTTCTCAGGAAAATGGAGGGCATGATACTCTCAATCTATCTGTAATCCTGGTTTTCAGCATTAGAGTGAGCCTCCAAATTAGATTGTATGCTAAAGCAATCTTGGAAGAATATTTATGAAAGCGATTGTATACACAAAATACGGATCACCGGATGTTCTCCAGGTCAAAGAGGTAGATAAGCCAAAACCCAAAGACGATGAAGTCCTGATTAAAGTTCATGCGGCGGAGGTAACGAAGGCTGATTGTGAAATGCGAAGCTTCAATTTTCAGGTAAAGTGGTTTTGGCTGCCTTTGCGAATCGCAATGGGGCTCACAAAGCCAAAGAAACAAATATTGGGAGTATATTTTGCCGGGGAGGTCGATTCCGTCGGCAAAGACGTTTCAAAGTTTAAGACGGGAGATCAGATTTTCGGTGCTACCAGACTTCGGTTAGGTGCATATGGCGAATACGTGTGCCTTCCTGCCAGTTACACACTTGTTCCGAAACCGAATAACATGAGCTTTGAAGAGGCGGCGGCGGTGCCTTTGGGCGGGCTGAATGCACTTCACTTTTTGAGAAAAGCGAATATCAGAAAAGGGGAAGAGGTCTTGGTAAACGGTGCAGGCGGAAGCATCGGCACTTTTGGCGTGCAGGTTGCCAAAGCAATGGGTGCAGAGGTGACGGCTGTTGACAGCACCATCAAGGAGGAACTGCTGCGCCGGATCGGTGCCGATCATTTCATCGACTATACCAAAGAAGACTTCACAAGCAGCGGGCAAACCTATGACGTGATTTTTGACATGGTTGCCAACAGTTCATATTCCGGCTGCGTTAACGCTCTCAACCCCAAGGGGCGTTATTTGATGGCCAACCCGCGTATCTCCGACATGACCAGGTCGGTCCTGACGTCAATATTCACTGACAAGACGGCGATCTTTATTTTTGCCGGAGAAAAGGAGGAAGAGCTGCTCGCACTCAAGGAAATGATTGAAGAGGGAAAAATAAAACCAATCGTCGATAAAATCTATCCATTGGAACAAGCCGCCGAAGCCCATCTAAGAGTAGAGACTGAACAACGATTGGGACCAATCGTCATCTCGGTGGGAAAGTCAAAAAAGTGATGAAAGCGATTGTATACACTCATTACGGATCACCGGATGTTCTTCAACTCAAAGAGGTTGATAAACCGGCACCCAAGGACGATGAGGTCCTATTAAAAGTTTATGCGGCCTCCATCAATTCATGGGACTGGGACATGTTAACGGGTCGTCCTTTCGAGTATCGTTTTCTGAGTGGGCTTCTAAAACCAAAGAAAACTAAAATACTGGGCTGTGACATCGCAGGGCAAATTGAAGCGGTTGGAAAAAACATAAAACAGTTTCATCCGGGAGATGATGTATTCGGAGACCTATGCGAGGGTTCTTGGGGAGGGTTTGCCGAATATGTATGTGCTCGTGAAAATGAATTGACGCTAAAACCGGCCGGTATGACATACGAAGAAGCTGCGGCCACCCCCCAGGCCGGACTCCTTGCCCTGCAGGGGCTTTGCGATAAAAGTGAGATTCGCCGGGGCAACGTATTCTGATTAATGGTGCTGGTGGCGGTGTAGGTACATTTGCAATTCAGATGGCCAAATCATTTGGCGCTGAAGTGACCGGTGTGAACAGCACTGGCAAATTGGATATGATGAGCTCTCTTGGTGCAGACTATGTTATTGATTACACTCAAGAAGATTTTACCAAAAATGGGAAGTTTTACAATTTAATCCTTGATGTTAAAACAGATCGTTCTATTTTCGATTATAGGCGTGCATTAAGTTCTCATGGAATTTATGTCACGGTCGGAGGTAGATCTGTTCGAATCTTACAACTTGTGTTCGTTGGATCATTGATTTCTATGACCGGAAGTAAGAAACTGACTTTAATAAGGCATAAACCAAACAAAGATTTAAACATTCTCAATGAACTTTTTGAATCCGGCAAAATAAAACCTGTTGTCGATAGATGTTTCCCGTTAAGCGAGACTGCTGAGGCTTTCCAGTATTTTGGAGAAGGACATTTCAAAGGAAAAGTAGTAATAACTGTTGAACATAATACCTAACCTTTTAAATTGCAGCTAATATCGGGGAAATATGAAGGCCAGACAGAAACTTAGAAAAGGAATAATATTGTTTTCCTTTTTTCTTTTTCCTGCAATTTTCTATTATTTATCCCCTGTAGTGATAATACGGGCAACCCTGAATGGAATTATTAATGGTAGTTTCATAATTTTCATACTCATGTTTGTTTTCTCTCTTTTTCTTGGTCGGGCGTATTGTGGCTGGGTATGTCCTGCCGCCGGGTGTCAAGAGGCTATATTTCAATCGAGAGATAAGAAAATTACTAAGGGCGATTACATAAAATGGATTATTTGGATACCATGGGTCAGTACCATAGTGATCCTTGCAGTTTTAAACGGCGGATACCAAAATATAGACTTTTTCTACGATACGAGCTACGGCCTTTCCATCGGAGATGTTAACTCTCTCATCGCTTACTTTATAGTTCTTTTTTTCCTTATTGTATTTCCTTCGTATATTTTTGGGAAAAGATCGTTTTGCCATCATATATGCTGGATGGCTCCATTTATGATAATTGGCAGAAAGATAAGAAATAGATTTGAGTGGCCTTCATTACAACTACAAGCAAAGTCCGATAATTGTAAACACTGCCATACATGCAGTGACAACTGCCCAATGAGCCTTCCTGTCGAAGAAATGGTAGATCAGAACAGGATTGAAAACATTGAATGTATCCTCTGTGGCACCTGTATAGATGGGTGTAAGTATAAAGTAATAAATTATTCTTTTTTTAAACAAGACACAAAAAAATAGCATCTCGCTACTGATCATTGCTTTACATATACCTCCAACATGTCACTACGCAGATGTAATTCTGAATAGCGATAAAATTGGGAGAAAAGATTTTTGTGATAGCACCATTTCAACTGACTAATTTTATTTTGTGATGTGTTGTTATCAACGGAAGATATAATGTATTATAGCGCAATAGGAGCGCATTGCGCAGTTATTTAACCTTTGGTATGTCTGAAAATTAGAATAATTAAAAAAGCCTCTTCGGAATGTATAATAGCCAACTTTCGATTATATAATAATGATTAATGACTCAAACACGAAAATAGATTTCTAAATTTATAAGCAGAACTTAAATATTCTATTTTACTTAAACTGGCGTTTTAGTATGTGGAAAAGATAGGGGTCACATCTTAAATAATAAATATTGATATATCAGCTTTTTCTTCGTATTGTAGCCTCACACTGAAAATCTTCCAAAATCTAAAATAGAGGAGAGACAGAGCAAATGGCACACCCGCTGCGCATTGAATATCCGGGTGCGTATTATCATGATGCATAGCCGAATAGCCAATGAATCCTAGAAAAATAAACGGTTAAAAGGTAGAATTAATAATATCAGAGACCAAATACTTAAAATTAAGATGTGACCCTTTTCTCTTTCTTGACAATGTCAGTTACTTAGCGTGGCCCCACCCCAGCCCCATTTTTGAGGATCGGCCGGAGATGGCCTGACAATTCCGCAGGAGAGCGGAATTGGGCAACATTCAGGTTGCCCGAAGGGTGAAGCCCATGGACGCGGGCTGAGTCACGATGGGATGCCAAAATGCCAAGTTGTTTTTGCGCGGCTCCTAAGTTAAGTTGCTAACCGATCTTCTTCTGCAGAGCCTTGAGGCGTATCAGATTTTCTTTGTCGCGCTCATGGATTTGGCGGGCGGCTTCGTAGGATGCGGTCGTTTTTGTGCAGACCAAAGTATAGGGACTGCCGCGGCGCTCGGTGACGTGCGTCAGGTCGCATTTGTGGCGCTCAATGATCTGATGCAGATGCTGGCGACGCTCTTTACGCACGGAAAAACGATGAACGGACTCGTCGGGGTTGGCTAAAAAGCTGCTCAACTCGCTGCAGTCGCTGCAGTTACATGAGAGCTTGGCGGGTCGTCGATAGTCGGTGGGTTTTTCCGGGACCTGTGCGACGCGTGATTCGAGCGCGGATCGGCACTCGCCCAGCCACCGCGAGATCGCGCGATGGGGCTTGGCCAGCTTACCGACCAGCCACGATTCAAGGGCGAAGAGCGCGGCGAGATGCGAGTCGGTCAAGTCATACATGTCGTCGCGAGAGAGAGCGTGGTCGATCAGCCGGGCAAGCGGTTGGTCGGCAGCAATTTGGGATGGCACACATA
>PVMK01169338.1_pt1 | contig 27089 bp, 32 predicted proteins | sample 1853481 | NCBI WGS metagenome assembly PVMK01 (sample SAMN08533507, study PRJNA380276) | Marine sediment metagenome, whole genome shotgun sequencing project. | reverse complement strand
TTGTTTCTCCTTGTAACGGCAAAGATCTGATCTTTGGCGGCCTGCTCAGGGAGTTTCATGAATTTATTTCTAGCCTCGGTTATTGGTATTTTTTGCATCGGTATGTCCTCCGTAAAAAAATTCGCATTACGATCTTATGCCATAATGCACATCTTAAAGTACATCAAGGTGTACATTTTGTCAACTTTTTTTACAAAGAATTGCCTGAATTATTCGGATCATCGACGAGAGAGGATACCCAGTGTCTGGGCTTTTTCAACCGCCTCCCGGCGGTTACCGGCATCGAGCTTTTGGTAGATGTTTTTCAGGTGTCCTTTGACGGTTTCAGGTGAAATGAACAATTTGTCTGCAATCTCCTTGTTCTGCAGCCGCTGGGTCAGCAGCTCCAGGACGTCGAGTTCGCGATTGGTCAGGGGCTCGACCAGAGGCTGGGAAGGTGCGGATGGGTGGAGAGGCTGATGGGCAGATGCGGTAGGATGGTCGGCTGCTTCCGGCACGACGGCCCGTTCATCATCCTTGAAATCTGCCAGGGCGTGTTTGATAGCATCGTCGGCTATTTCATTTTCGGCAAACCAGGCGTTGGCCCGGGAATGGAGGGCGGCAATCTCCTCAGGACGCCAGTGTCGATTCAACTGGTTTTGTAACAGCTGCTGAAACAAATAGTGATAGCGGAACCATCGGTTTTCCGTGTCCAGGGCGATCAGGAAAAGGTTGTCCATTTGGAGCCTGGCGATGAACTCGTCGCCATTCATCTCGCCCGTGCCGGGCGCGGCGTCCAATCCTTGCAGCGCATCGCACAAGGGTGCGCAGTAGTGTTAGGGGGCGTTGTTGACAAATTATACAAACTTATATGCGCTCACTCCGCCTTAATATCTGCGCCACACCGGATGTCGATATGCCCAACCGTCTTGCTGTTTCAGCTAACGACACGCCATATTCGTTGATCAGTTTCAACCGGCCAAACCATCTTAAAACATAACGCCTGTCCCGGGCTTTGGCAACGATTCATGATAACGCTATGACCACACCATTTGTACCGATCCATGCGGGTGACAAAATCTTCACGATCCTTATCGTCATCAACGATCGCGCGCCTTTCATTTCAATACCCCGGACAATCACATGATGCAACGTCCCCGGAGCATCCAGCCTCGGACCTCGCGGCATATCAGCCCCCTTTCTTTGTCCCTGCTGTTTATCTCTCTTTTCTTTTTACCACCTGTCCATCCCGACCCTGTCCTTTTTTCTCATTTCCCATTTTTATACCAGTTTGAGTTTGTATCTTTTGTCAACAACGTCCCCTTATCTTCGCGGCATTAAAAAAACCTGGCTGGAGGTTGTAAAATTCAAAGATGAAAGATTTGTGAAGGGCATCCTCGGCGAAGAGATGGATTTCCCCTTGCAGGGACTGGTGGTTGACGATAAGCGGGTGTTGTTCGTAGTCACCCAGCCCGGAAATCTCTTTGGAAAAGGGCGCAACAGTCATCTGCTGGCCTATCAATTAGACCTGTAGACCGTTGCTTAACGCATTTTTATTCGATCGCGCTCGTCACAGTTACCGAATCGATCGTCTTTTGAGGGCGGATAAACCATCATATGGTTGTCCTCTTGCACGATCACTGTGGTCCAGTCCCAAATTGAATACCAAATACCAACTTGCTTGCCTTCGTGATCAAGTATTGCAAATCCAAAAGGATAATAGCGGGTACGGCTGCGATGATGAAAATTAATCCAGTCGATTAGTTTTTTAAGCTGCTCTTCAGTAAGATCGATTTCAGTCCATACTCAGGACTCTTGTGACTTTTAATAGCCGATAATTGTTTTGAACGATTTCTAACCTAGTTGCCATCCATTCCCCCTACTACCTGAATCTTGCATGAAAATTAATGAGAAGTTGAGATTCCATTCAACTCCGTAAATACGCCAATGGTATATAAAAATATTTATTGATATTATTATGCCAACAGTATATAAATATATCTACTAAAAGTAATTTGCTGTCGATATATTTGGAGCGTACCCCATGGCAAATCCACTTCGTTTTGGCCAGGTCGTTTCCGGTGAATTATTTTGCAACCGGAAATCTGAAATTTCACAAATCACTCATAATTTGGCAGGCGGTCAGAGCATTGTTTTATACAGCCCGCGCCGGTATGGGAAGACGTCTCTTTTGTATGCCGCATCCAACGGACTGAGATCTAAGGAAATCCTTGTTGGCTATGTTGACTTTTTCGCCTGCAACTCCACGGAAAAAATCCTCTTGGCAGTGTCCCGAGCGTCTGCAAAGGCTATTGTTGACGAGATGAAGAGTATTGAAAAATTCATTAAAAGGGCAGCCCATTTTTTTAATCGTATCAGATTCTCCATACGGTTTGATCCTAATGATGTCGGGTCAATCTCTGTTCTGCCGGAACTGTCGTCCCGGGCAACATCGATGGATAATCTGTCCGATGCCTTGAGCGGTTTAAATTCCTACCTGAATAAAAACAATAAGCGGGCAGCCATTGTGCTTGATGAGTTCCAGCAAATCATCAAAGTTGACAGTAACCTTGAGGCCGAATTTCGCACCATTATCCAGCAGCAGGATCGAATTGCATTTGCCTTTCTTGGAAGCCGTATGCATTTGCTTAAAGAGATGTTCATAAATAAAAATAGACCCTTTTACCGTGCAGCCAAAATTATGGAGTTGGGACCGATCACCACCGACGAGCTGGCAAAGTTTATAAAGAAACGATTCGCAAAGATTGGCATTTCCATTTCGGGTCAACTGGCATTAAGGATAGCAGAAAGAGTCAATGGTCATCCCGACTACGCTCAAAGGTTATGCAGTCATATATTCGATATCATTGAATCCAATACCGTGGACGAAGAACTTGTTGAAAAAGGCGTGGTGAATATGCTTGTATCCTTAACCCCTTCATTTAGAGGCGTATTTGAGGAATTGCCGTCGCGGGAAAGTCAGGTCATGACAATCCTGGCAGAACATGGACCCATAGGAACCTTTTCGGCAAAACTGATCCAGCCCTATGAAATGGGGACCCCGGCGCTTCACAAAGCCCTATCCAATCTTATGTTAAAAGACTTAGTCTTTAAGGGAAAAGATAAAAATTATTTTATCCTTGATCCTTTTTTAACGGAATGGATTCGGATGGTCTCGAAAGACGAGGGACAATTTTCATCTTGACGAAAAAAAAGACATATCAAGTCTTCATTCTTGACAGATTTATTTGCTTTTCCATAATTAGGGGACGTTGTTGACAAATTATACAAACTTATACACGCTCACTCCGCCTTAATATCTGCGCCACACCGGATGTCGATATGCCCAACCGTCTTGCTGTTTCAGCTAACGACACGCCATATTCGTTGATCAGTTTCAAGGCGATCGCTCTCCTGAGCTTCGGCAAAGGCGGGCGGCGACTGCCCGATTGAAGCATGGCAACCGCTACCTTTTGCTTTTTGCATTGTATCTCTATCTCTGCCGTGATGATTTTTTGCAACTCCATGGCGGGCAGCTGATATTTTACCTTTTCCTCGGCATGCTTGATTAGCTCTGAGACAAACTCTGCGCTGCCAAGTATCCGTGCATCACTTTCTTCTTTGATGCCGCTGTTTCTCATGGCTTTTACAATTGACCATCCCCCCATGGATCGGATTAAACCACCGCCTGTCAAATCGGGTCTTTTTCCAAGAGCGATACCTTTTTTGACAAATTCCCTATAGGATTTTTTTGCATCTCTTTCTTTCCGGCCAATCCATTTTAAAACATAACGCCTGTCCTGCCACGCGCTTTGGCAACGATTCATGATAACGCTATGACCACACCATGTATATCAATCCAGTTTTGCCAGGGTTTCCACCAGGCCTGCTCTTAATGGATTCAAATGTATATATCGCACAAGTTCCTTGAAATAGTGATCTTCCTCACAAACAATGGATTTATAGCGGTTTTGAAATAAGTGCCCATAGCGCCTGTGTCTTTGGTTATACGATATTGCATAGCCGGTAAGAAACCGGCGCATGAATGTCGGCAGGCCGGCGGTGCTGCTGCGAAGGAAAATATGAGCGTGATTGGTCATCAGCGCCCAGGCATAGATAGACGTCTCCGTATCCAAGGCGATTAAGCCCATGCGGGTGACAAAATCTTCACGATCCTTATCGTCATCAACGATCACGCGTTTTTCAATACCCCGGACAATCACATGATGCAACGTCCCCGGAGCATCCAGCCTCGGGCCTCGCGGCATATCAGCCCCCTTACTTTGTCCCTGCTGTTTATCTCTCTTTTCTTTTTACCACCTGTCCATCCCGACCCTGTCCTTCTGTCCTTTTTTCTCATTTCCTATTTTTATGCAAGTTTGTATCTTTTGTCAACAACGTCCCCTTATTTTAAAGCTTGACAAATATTTCGTCATATGTCATCTTATATGACAACTAACATGTCATTATTCTGTCATGAGTGAAAACATCCCATATATCGAGCGGTTGGTCGATTTAAATGCCTTATTGGATAAAAAGTCGCATTTTCTGCTCGGACCTCGCCAGACAGGCAAAACATTTTTAATTCGCCACACACTGGAGAACGTTCGCGTCTATGATCTTCTCGACTCAGAGATCTTTCTGACGTTAAGTCGAAATCCGGGACGTATTTCTGAAGAACTGCAACCGCAAGACCGCATTGTCGTAATCGATGAAATTCAAAGACTTCCGGAGCTTTTAAATGAAGTTCACCGTCTCATCGAAACACGCGGGATTCGTTTTTTGCTGACCGGATCAAGTGCGCGTAAACTTAGACGAGGTGGAATCAATCTGCTGGGCGGCCGGGCGCGAACCAAATACCTGCACCCATTAACATACAAAGAATTGAATAAACATTTTGATCTATTCCTGGCGATAGAACGCGGAGTGATCCCCTCAATCTACTTTTCAGACGAGCCACGTGCCGACCTGAAAGCCTATGCCGGATCCTATCTTCAGCAGGAAATCCTTGCAGAAGGGGCGACGCGCAATATACCCGCATTTAGCAGATTCCTTCGTGTCGCCGCACTCTGTAATGCCACGATAGTCAACTTTACCAACGTTGCCAACGACGCTCAAGTGGCCAGAACAACTGTTTATGAGTATTTTGAAATCCTCAAAGACACCCTGCTTCTCTATGAGCTGCCTGCCTGGAGAAAATCAAAGAAAAGGAAACCACTGGCTTCCTCGAAATATTATTTTTTTGACGTCGGCGTAGTGGCTGTGTTGCAGGGCCGGGAGTTCAGGGCCGGGACACCGGAATTTGGTGAGGCATTTGAAACCTACCTGATGCATGAATTGAAAAGCTTCAGCGGCTATATATCCGGCGAGCTGCTGAGTTATTGGCGCTCTACTTCCGGTTTTGAAGTTGATTTTATCATTGGCGACCATACTGCCATAGAAGCAAAAGCGAAAAAAAACCTTTCTCCCAATGACATTAAATCGCTGCGCATGCTGGCGGAGGAGGGGAAACTGAAACGATACATATGCGTTAGTATGGAACCGCGCAGAAGAAAAGTCGGCAACATAGATATCCTGCCATACAAGGAATTCTTGGATCTGTTGTGGGACGGAGAGTACACTTGACATGGCCGGGAGGAGCAGGCTGGGATATGAGGAATGCAGATATCAGGTCTTGTCTGTTTCTAAATCCAGAAGGCCTGCAGCTAAAAGCTTTTTTGCAATCTTATAAATGATCACTGTCTGTTTATCAATTTTATATTATCGTGGGCGACCCCATTACACATTACCCGGTGACTTGTCGTTTTCCGGCCTGAATCGTCCTACTGGGGTCTTGAGTCGTCGTTTTCCGGCTTGAGCCGGCAGAGGCACCTTTCCCTGCCCCGGCACGCTGGATTCAATAATGCAAATCACTGACAGCTGCGAATAAAGGAGTTAACCGCCCCGAATGCGGTGGCGATGGCAATGCCGGCCCCGCATTTCATGCGCTTCCAGTCATTGTGGGCCAGAATGGAACCGGCGGCAAAAAGCGTTTCAAAAGCCGGGCCACCCGAATCATCCAGGGGACGAAATGCGTCATCAATTTCCAGGCCGGCCCGATTAATTAAATGTCCCCGGGAATCCATAAAATCCCGTCGATGCCACTCTGTCCTGCTGTCGGGCTGGTAAACCGGCAAATCAAAAATCGTTTCGCGAATACGCTTTCGGTCGGCATGCAAGCCGCCTCCGATAAATCGACCGCTTGCCAGAATGATTCCCCTGGAATGAACGCTGTGCTCGACATCGTTGCTGCCGATATGGGTTTCGAAATGCCCATCTGACGGTTGGCGGACCTGTAAAACCCGTTTTAAAGAAAAGTATTGAACGCTTTTAGGGCGCAGCCCCCTTTCAAATGCCTCCTTGAGCCGCAGACCGGGAACCGAGGGGGGGCATGGTGGGAATTTCAAAAAGCGGTACGCCGATCAGCTCCTCAAGCTGGGATATCACCTCAAGCGTTCGATACAGCCCCAGAATGGCCGGCAATCCCACAATTTTTGATTCTTTTACAAGGGGATCGCACGACCTGTGCCAACTTCTCCCGCTTGTGCGGCCGCAGCAACGCATTGGCCATATGTTCAGTATACATTTCATTCAAATGGTCGCTATCCGGAAATGAGATCTGCGCGGATCGCAAATCAGGCCATTCATTTCCATTTTGCAAGGCCGCCGTAATTTGGCGGGCGCTGAATCCCTTCAAACCCCGGATATCGATAATCAGACAGGCCGGTTTTTCTTCCAGGGCCCTGACCCCCTTCCACATGGTATGCGGGACACAATATGTCGATTTTATCGTGCCCAGCGAAGTCAACACGCCGCTGTTATGATCCATGCGCCGGTGATAGGGAAGACCGGCTTCTTCCAAAAAGGCCAGGATTTCATCAAAGGCGGTTTTGATATCATCCTTTTTTAACCGGGCATAGGGGTGATCGGGAATATCCCGTGCCAGTGCGTCTATCGCGGCCCAGGGATCGCTCCACAGCCGCTTTTCACTCACCGGATAAACGCCCAGCAGGTCCAGCAAACCGCTGGCAAAAATAATTTCTCCAGTATGCCCCACCTGGACGACGGACACTCCTCTATTGGCGGCAAAAAGGGTGGCCGCCATGCCCGCCAGACCGGTACCGATCACGCAAACATCACATTTGATGGGTTCCACGTCGGTCATCGATGCGATTAATCCTTCCGTAACAATTTAATGGTATAAAAGGTGTCAGGTGTCAGTGTCTTGGCCGCTGGCTTCTCGCTTCTGGCTGCTTGCCAGTAACAAGTAACCAGAGGCCAACACCACCGGTCTTCTGTCATCTGTTTTCCGTGCTCTGTCCTCTGTATTTTCTTGACACCTGAACACTGAAACCTGACACCTAATTTTTACTGACACCTGAAACCCTTTATTTACAACTCCAATCCAAAAAATCCGCAATGCAGCGCTTCCAGGAGCTCTGCCTGCACCAGCTGTTTGTCCCAGAGCGTCGGGTATTGTCCATGCCAGCGCTTGCCGAGAAACTCTTTGAGGTTGGTTAAGCACTGTTGCGGCTTCAGCTGTCCCTGATCAAACAAATAAGCGGTCACGCGTACACCGCAAAACGTACCCTGGCAGGCACCTTTGCCGATTCGGCTGCGCAGGGCGATGGCCTTAAGATCCGGTTGACCGTCCTGCTTACGAATATCGTCAACGATGGAATCCACTACGCTTTTTGGCACCATTTCGCATTCGCAAAGCAAAATGTCTTCCGGCTCATGTTGTTTCATCCACAATTTGGGTGCCAATCCGGGTTGGGTCCATTTACCGGGCTGAGTTTCCGGCAGCGGTTGTGTTCTCGTAAGACAGGGTTTGGAAACGCCCAGGTGGCCACATACCAGATCGGCGGTTTTTTCCGCCATTAACCGGTAGGTGGTCAGCTTGCCGCCCGAAATGCTTGTAAAGTTCTCAAGGCCGTCTTCGGTATGATCGATCAGTGCAAAGCTGCGGCTGACATTACGGTCGTCGGATGAAGATCTTGATCCGACCAGCGGTCTAACACCGGCGAAGGCGCGAATGTATCGGACGCTTTCAAGGGCCGGGATCATCTTAACCGCTTCACCCACCATCGCATCCACCTCTTCAACAGTGGGATAAACCTGATTCAGATTTTCGATGCGAATGGAAGTGGTCCCGAGAATGGACACCGTGCCGCCCGGAACCAGAATGTCCGCATTGGCTGAGGCGTGCAGGCGGTTCACCACCCGATCCGTAATTCTATTGTGGGTGACCAAAAGACTGCCTTTAGAACAGATAATGTCAATCTTCACGCCGGCCAGGGCGGCAATCTCACCGGCCCAGGCACCGGTAGCGCTAACCACCTGCTGGGCCTCAATATTGATTTCTTCACCCGTAATGATGTCCTCAAGACGAGTGACCCGGATTTTTTTATTGCTTTTCTCAAACCCGATTACTTTCGTAAATCGCAGCAAGGTACAGCCCAGATCCTGCGCCTGGGCAATATTCTCTAAAGATAGTTTAAACGGATCAATCGAGGCATCTTTGACCCCGTAAGCCGCAATCAATTTATCGGAAAGGACCGGTTCGAGTTCGCGGGCCTCTTTCAGATCCAATTCTTTCACGGGAATATCACACTGGGAACACAAATGCGGAAAATCAGCCACGTACTTTTCATCATCTCCCTGCACCGCCACGAACAAACCACCGCAGTCGTCAATACACTGAGGCGCCATTTGTTTTAAAAGCGCCCCTTCTTCACGGCATTCTATGGCACTGCCCTGATCAGATGAGACATAGCGGGCGCCGCTGTGCAGCAGGCCATGATTGGCACCGGACGTCCCGGCATTAATGTCACCCTGTTCGACCAGAATCGATTGAACGCCGCGCAGCGCAAGATCACGAGCGAGTCCGGTGCCCGTTGCGCCGCCGCCGATAATCAAGACTTGAGTGCTTAAAGAGGGCATAGTTTTTCTTTTTGGAGGGTTCTTTGAGGATACTAAATTAGACTCATTCAATCACATTTCCGGTCTCCTTGTCAAAAAGATGCACTTTATTCATATCGAGGGGACGATTGAATTGGATGATTGACGGTAGCCTGTATTGCCGGTTCTACTTTTGCTGTTAGTTGTTGCTGGCCTGAAATGTCGAGTAAGGTCAGGTCAAAGACCACACATTTCTGAGGATTTAGAAACAGATAGAGTTCTTGTCCCTCTTCCTGCGGCAGGTGATGCGGAACCTGCACCCGGATCATGGTGTCATTTACGCTGACAAAAAAGAATAAAAAGTTACCCAAATAGGCCTTGTGGACAATCTTTCCCTTGAACACGTTTTCCGTGGCTTGAGGCGCTTCGGCAAATACTTCTACATCCTCGGGTCGTATCGATGCATACACTTTTGTGCCGGGTGTTGCGGCCGTGCTGTCTGGCGCCATACACACCAGCTTGTCGCTGAATTCGGTCCGTACCGAAACCGCATTCTGGTCCTCCAAAACTTCGACGACCTCGCCGGACATAAAGTTCATGGTGCCGATGAAATCAGCCACAAAGCGATTGGCGGGTTTTTTATAGATATCCTGGGGATTACCGATTTGCACCACGTTGCCCGAATCCATGACGACGATGCGATCCGAGATTACCATGGCTTCGGCCTGGTCGTGGGTGACGTAAACCGACGTGATGCCCATGCGTCGAACCAGGCTTTTGATTTCAAATCTTAATTCTTCTCTGAGCTTGGCATCCAGGTTGCTGAGGGGTTCATCCAAGAGCAAAACTTTGGGATTGGTGACCAGCGCCCGTGCCAGCGCCACCCGTTGCTGCTGGCCGCCGCTCAATTGGGACGGGTATCTGTCTTCCAGGCCGGCCAAACCCACGAGTTCCAACATCTGCTGCGCCCGGTCCCGGATTTTTTGCTTGGGCATCTTCTGAAGTTTCAAACCGTAAACAATGTTATTGAATACCTTCATATGCGGCCAGACGGCATAGTTTTGGAACACCATGCCGATTCCCCTTTTTGACGGCTGGACAAATCCTTGCGAAAGCATGGGCCGGCCGTCAATAATGATGTCGCCTTCTTCCGGCTTCTCCAATCCGGCGATGCAGCGCAAGGTGGTTGTTTTGCCGCATCCGCTGGGCCCCAGCAGCGTCAGCATTTCTCCTTTGTTGATTTCAAGCTGTATGCGATTCACTGCCACGACCTTCTTAAAGCGCTTGAGCAGGTTTTGGATCTCGATAAATGCCATCGTTTTTCACTCCTTAAGCTAGGTTCCGCGTTCAGGCTTCACCGTTCAGGGTTATTTTAACCTTGAACCTCTGAACCCTGCCTGTGGGGTCGTAGCGCGGAGCGCGAAGCCCCAAACCTTTGAACCCTGTATATTTATTTCTCACCCGCCCCCCAGGCGGCTTTGAGGACACCTCCACCGATTTTCGATATGATCAGCAGAAGGATAAAGGTGATCACAATCATCAAAAAAGCCATGGCGGCGGCGATTCCGAATTCCATGCCGCGGTGCCAGTTCAGATAGATTCCAATGGGCAAAGTTTCCCACCCGCCTCGATAAAGGAATATCGCGGTCGAGATCTCCTGGAAGGCCATGATAAAAAACATCACCACGCCGACCAGCACCCCTTTGAGCAGCAAAGGCAATGATATATGGAAAAAAGTTCTGATCTTACCTGCGCCCGATACTTCCGAAGCCTCTTCGAGCGACGGATCCAACTGCAAGTAGGAGGAATGCGCCATCCTCAAAAAATACGGCAGCCGTCGTACAAACAGAGCCAGCGGCATGATGATCCACAACCTAGCTAAGGGTATGCGGTCCCAAAATGCCAGGAGATAAGCCACGCCGATGGCGATACCCGGGAAAGCCAGCATCAGTGTGATCACAAAGTCGAGCGCATCTCGGCCCGGAACCCGGGTGCGGACGATGAGATAGGCGACCGGAAGCCCGAAGGCCACTCCGAAAAGCAGGGCGATCCCGCTAAAGAGGAAGGAATTTTTAATCAGACCCGGGCTTTCCAGAAGGATGAGTCTGAAATTTTCAAGGGTCCAATACGTCGGAAAGGGCTCAAAGACCCATCTTCTGGAAAAAGCGGATAACCCCAGCACAATCGGAATCAGCAGGACGAGGATGGCGATAAAAACCATGTACACATACGCGCCTGATTTCACCAGTGGGCTGGGTTCGATCACTCGGCCTTCAGAGGTTGTGCCTTTCGAGAGACCGGTATACTTTCTCTTCTCGACCCACCACCTGGCGAACAAAAAGAGGCTAATGCAAACAACGGCAGAAACTACCACGGCCACAATCCCCATGTACTTGCGGTGCACGTCGGTAAAGTGATAGGCGATGTTGATGTATGAAACCGAGGGCAGAAGGTCTACCTGCCCCAGAATCAATGGTGTCAGCCAGTCGGTAAAGGGCCACAGAAATACGAGGACGGCGCCCGCCATATAACTCGGCGTGCAGAGCGGCAAAGTGACGGTGAAAAATCTCCGAAAACCGCTGGCACCCTCGACTTCGGCGGCTTCTTCAAAGGAGGGGTCGATGTTGCTGAAACCGGCCGAAAGACCGAGGACGATAAATGGCAGCATGTGCAGGGATTGTATAAATACCAGACCGTGTAGCCCGTAGATGAAATTGATGGGCTTCTCGATCAACCCTACGTCCATAAGGAGCAGATTCAGCGTTCCATACTTGCCGAAAAAGATGATAAATGCAAATACGCCGGCGAAAGCGGGCAAAACAATCGGCAAAAGGATCAGGGCTGTGAAAACGGTCTTTGCCCCAGTGCTCGGTATCTCGCCAGAATGTATGCCAGGGGCACCCCGAACACAGTGGTCGTCACGAGCAACATTGTGCTCAGGAATAAGGTATTTCCAAAACATTTAAGATAATACGTGTCCTGGAAGAATTCCACATAATTTTGGATGCCCCAGCCGTCGGTTCCAGCGATTTTGAAGCTTTCCAGCATCACAATTGACAGCGGATAAAGCACGAAAAAGGCAATGATCAACCACAGGAGTGCTGCCAGAGAGATGCTGCCGCGAGACATATCACATCCTTTATTTTACGATAACTCGTCGGGATTCATCTACCCTTAGAGCAGAAATGAATGTTGCTGGTTTGGTTAGTTAGTTATTAAATTGTGGGAGCGGCTTCCAGCCGCGATAGGTTTTCTCTAACAGTAGCATTGATCGCGGCTGGAAGCCGCTCCCACAAAAAAAGCAACTAGCAAAAAAATAGTTCTTACGTCAATAGTACTGATTTAACCCCTCCCCCATCAAAGGGGGGAGGGGTTAATTCTTAAACCAATTAAGCAGTCCCGCGCGAAAGCGCAGGGAATCGAAGCGGCTTCTATGGCGCGACCAGCAGCGCGCGGGCCTTCGATGCCGCCAAACGCGCTGCGGCATACTTGCCATCTGCCTCAAAGAGGTTTCGGGCTTCTTTTATTTTCGCCTCAGCCTTCGTCGTTTTCATCTTCGCGGCTTGGGCCGCTTTAATTTCTCCCTCAACTTCTTCTATCAGGAACAGACTGCTTTTCAACTCGCCCCACTTTCGGTAGATCTCATACTCGTATTTCTTGTTGACTTCGTCCCATCTCTTGGTCGCCAGATCCAGGTCGTACTCAATGAATCCGACATCCAGATCCCAAAAGGAATCAACGCCCAGGGCCTTCTTGGCGTGCGTGGCCATTTCGACGCCTTCTTTTTCCCACACGGAGAATTTAATGTCCGTCCTAGCTGCGAAGTATCGACCCTCCAGCACGTATTTTTGTCCATCCATGCTGAACAGCCAGTCCAGAAAAATCTTCCCGGTGGCCTCGTTGGGCGCACCTTTCAGCAGAGCCACTGCCTCCGGAACCAGGATCGTTTTTTCCGGGAGCAAATCACGTACCGGAAAGCCATCTTTGCGCGCAGCCATGGCGTTCATTTGCGGCTGGGCGACCCCGATGGGAACTTCGCCACGGGCCACTAATTGAGTCGTATCGGTGCTGCCGACGGAGAAGCGGGCTAGCTGTGCTGCCAGTAATCGGAGATATCGCCAGGCTTCCTTTTCGCCAAATCCCTGTATGAGAATTTCAATGGTTTCATGCATGGTGCCGGAGGCGTAAGGCAGCGTATGCACGATGTTGCCCCTGTAAATGGGGTTGAGTAGATCGTTCCAGGTTTTGGGCGGCGGCAGTCTCAGTTTTTTCAAAACCTTCTCGTTGTATAGATTGGTGACGATCCAGGGCGCGAAACAGGTCCACAAATCACCCTTATCCTTTACCTTCATGCCGTGCCATTCGGCGGGAACCTTATCCCAATTCTTTGGCCGGTAAGGCACGACCAGTCCCTCTTGCTTTAAGACTTCATGCGCCGGAGCGCCTGCGCCCAGGAAGATGTCGGCATCCGGTTTGCCGCCCCATGCTCTGACTTTGTCCAGGCAGACCGGCCACCCGCCCGGCCGCACGAACGTGATATCCACGTCCTTACCATAGGTCTTCTTATAGTACGCCTTGAAACCTTTGGTCAGACTGGAGGATAGCTCCGTGTAAACGGGACCGACCCAGCCGATTTTGTCTGCGGCCTGCGCTTCCAGCGGTAGGGTTGGCAGAAGCAACAGCGCCATTGAAAGAATAGCGAAGATTGTTGTGACCAAGATTCTCTTTTTCATTTTGACCTCCTTTTTGGTGACATTGTCACGTTTGAAAAATAAAAATCTCTTTATCCCCAATCACCTCCTACTGTATAAGTGTCTTACGTTAATATATTATTCGACACGCCGCCATCAATCATTTTTCGGCCATCACCTCCTTTCTTCTTTTTTTGTCGGCAAGATATGGAAGTATAAACTATACGAGCGTGCTAAAAATCTAAACGAAAATAATTTTCATCTGGTTATTAAAAAATGAGATGTTAAAAAGGGGAAGAATTTTAAAAAATCGTTGCAATAATCAGTGTAATTTCTGACATAAGTAAGTAATGGAAATATGGAACAGAGTCAAGAATGAAATAGAGTTGAGCCGGTTCAAAAGCGGAGTTTACACCTTGTCGTTTTCGAAGAGTTTGTATCTGACGCAATCAGGCAGCGAATTAGTTAATCCAAAATTTCAGTGGAAATTTTGGCAGCAAAAGAAAAATTGCAGAAAAATAGAAAGGGGGGCAAAATGCTTTTGATTTGATTGTCGGTTAAATTCCGGAATTAATTCCAGCAGCTGCCGGGTCCATAGCCGCCGCCATACATTCCGCGACCCATTCCTCTTCCGCGGGGTCCGTGGCCGTCGCCTCTGTATCCGACCCGGGGAAAATCTTTTCGCATCTTGATGCGATGATCAAGGCGTTTTTGATCAAACTGGCTTTCAAGATTGGAAATTTCCTTCTGTATCCCGGCGGCTTTTTTGGCATCCGGTTCCGATTTGGCCAACTCACTGCGCAGCTCGAGTTCCTTCTGATACAGATTCTCTCTGAGATCGGAAGTGGCTTCGAAAAAAGCCTGCCGTTCTTTGTCCAGTTTGGCGATGTCTTCATCGCTCAGGTCACCCCGATATCCCGCTCCCCCATAGCCCCGGGGGCCTTCCGCCCAGCCGCGATGCATCCCATATCCGGAGCCCATATGAGAGCCATAGCCCTCGTGTCCTCTGCCCCAGCCGGCGAAAGAAGTGACTGCGATCGCAAGAACGGCCACAATGACCAACACCATAAAAATTTTACCTGTTTTGTTAAAATTCATTTTTTTACCCCCATCATTTTGTGATTTCAAAATTTCACATGAAATTTTGAATCGTTATTTGTTATTGGTTATCAGTTATTGGAATTTATGATTCATTCATTAAATTTTACCATGCTTATATCGCAAGTCGTGTGCCATAATTGAAAGCAGAATACAAAATTTTGTATATCCTATTGATATAACTTATTTAATTTTTATAATTTGATCTTAATCGGCAATCAAAACCAAATTTAGCCCATTGAAAATAGCAAAATAATGGATACTATCTATCCAGCTGAGATGGATACATTGGGTATTTTGTATACAGATAAAAAGTCTTTCGGCTTTTTAATTTTTCCCGCCTATATTCCGGCGGGATTAGCCGGCAAGCTCACTATTAAGAATTTATATCATATCAAGCACTTAACCGGGAATACAGCTAACGGGTGAGCGGGCTAACCGGCCAACGCGCTGTCTTGAAAGATGGCATCAGATTTGCTCCAAGAATTGGTTATGTTTACCAAATCAAAAAATAAAAAATTCTGGGCAGGGGTTCCGCCATGGGTATTGATGGGGACTGCGGCTGTATTGCTGCCGATCATGGCTTTTGTTACCATTGAAAACATCAACCGCCAGAAAGAAAAAAGCATCCATCTCCTGCTGGAAAAAGGGGCGGCCTTGATCCGATCGTTTGAGGCCGGCACCCGTACGGGGATGATGGGCAGGCAATGGGGCGGATTTCAACTTCAGCAGCTTCTTTTTGAAACGGCCCAACAACCGGATATTGTCCACCTCATGGTGATCGAAGACACCGGAAAAGTCGTCGCTCACAGCTATCCCGACCAAATCGGCGGCATCTATGCGGCTGAATTGGATCTTAAAAAAATATCTGGCTCTAACGTATTGCAGTGGCGCCAAATCACCCAGCCCGATGGTAAAAACGTTTTTGAGATTTATCGAAAATTCATACCTACCGGTCCGCCCAGGGGGATGGGGATGATGCAGCGCCATAAGAGAATGATGGGCCGCCAATCTCCACCGCACGGGCAGGAAAATGAAAATATCTCGAATTCGACCCAGATTATATTCGTGGGGTTGGACATGAGTTCCATTGAAGAGGCCCACAAAGACGATGTGCGACACGCCGTTATTATGGGGGCCATTTTGCTGCTGGTGGGATTTGCCGGGTTCACGCTGCTGTTTCTGGTTCAAAGCTATCGGTCAACGCGGGCATCCCTTTCCAGGATAAAGGCATTTTCCGACAAAGTCGTTGAGAATGTGCCCATCGGCTTATTGGCCTTAGACAATCAAGGCAAAATCGCAGCTTTCAATAATGGTGCTGAATCTATCCTGCAGCTTTCCGCCCCGCAGGTCATCGGGCAGGAGGCCAGCCGGATAATTCCTGCAGAACTGCTGGATGAAATCAATCAATCTAAAAACCATGCGGATGTCATCGAAAAAGAAATCGAATGTACAACGGCAGATGGGAAAATCGTTCCTTTGGAAATCGGGGCCAGCAGTCTCAAAGATGAAAAAGACGTTTTTTTAGGCAATGTCCTGTTGTTTAAAGACTTAACCGAGGTGCGCGCACTCAGACGTGAGGTTGCCAGAAGCCAGCGCCTGGCTTCGGTGGGCAGACTGGCTGCCGGGGTCGCTCATGAAATCCGCAATCCCTTGAGCTCCATCAAAGGATTTGCCACCTATTTTAAAGAAAGATATCCCGATCGACCGGATGATCAACAAACCGCCGATATCATGATCCAGGAAGTCGACCGTCTCAACCGGGTCGTGGGGCAGCTCCTGGAATTTGCCAAGCCCATCTCGATAAAGCGGCAGCCGATTTCTTTGCAGGCGCTGCTCAAAGACTCCATCAGGTTGATTGAAGACCGGGCCGCCGAAAAAAACATTTCAATTCTAACCCGGAATGACGCCGGGATAGATGCGGCATGGGGCGATCCTGATCGGATCAATCAGATCCTTTTAAATCTATACCTTAACGCTATTGACTCCATGCAAAATGGCGGAGAACTCAGAGTGCAGCTCTCATCAGAGGGTGACAGCGAAGAAATCTGTATTAAGGTTTCCGACACCGGGTGCGGGATCAATCCGGAGCATCTTTCCAAGGTGTTTGACCCCTACTTTACGACAAAATCTACCGGCACCGGTTTGGGGCTGGCCATTGCTCATAATATCGTGGAGACCATGGACGGCAGGATAAAGGTGGAAAGCCATAAAAAACGGGGAACCACCTTTACCGTTACCTTACCCAATTCTAAAGAAAGTAAGAATCATGACTGAAAAAAGCACCATTCTGGTGGTCGACGACGACCACGCCCACCGCACCATGCTCAACACCCTGATCAGCGGTTGGGGATATGCGGTCTCGGAAGCCGACGACGGATCCTGCGCTGTCGAAAAAGTTAAAGAAACCACCTTTGATCTGGTGCTAATGGATGTTCGCATGGTTAAAATTTCCGGGTTGGAAGCACTTGAAACCATCAAAGCGTATAATCCCGCGATACCCGTTATCATCATGACCGCTTATTCATCGGTTGAAACCGCAGTGGAGGCTTTAAAACAGGGGGCCCATGATTACCTCACCAAACCCCTTGACTTTGACAAACTGCGGCTGACCATTGATCGGGCCATGGAGCATACCCGGCTTAAGGAAGAAAACCGACTGCTGCGAGAAACGCTGGGGCATCAATTTGACACTCAAAACATCATCGGCAATAGCCCAAAGATGATAACGCTTTTGGAAACTGTAGCCCAGGTCGCCCCGTCCGAGGCCACCGTTTTAATCTCAGGTGGATCCGGCACCGGCAAGGAGCTGATCGCCGGTGCCATTCATTTTAACAGCCTCAGAAAAAAAGGCCCCTTTGTTAAGATCAATTGTGCGGCGATAACGGAAACGCTTCTGGAATCAGAACTTTTCGGTCATGAGAAAGGTGCTTTTACCGGGGCCGACCGCCGCAAAGAAGGGCGTTTTTCCCAGGCTCACGGCGGCACGCTGTTTCTGGATGAAGTCGGTGAAATGTCGTTGATGATGCAGGTAAAATTGCTGCGGGCCCTGCAAGAACGCGAATTTAATCGCGTGGGCGGTGAATCAACCATTCAGGTAGACGTACGTGTGATCGCCGCAACCAATAAGAACCTTAAGGATCGAATAAATGAGGGGGCCTTCCGTGAAGATCTTTACTACCGGCTGAACGTGGTCGAACTCGAAGTTCCGCCATTAGTCGGATCGGAAAGGAGGATATCCCGCTGCTGACCCGGCATTTTCTTGAAATGTTTGCCGCCAAAAACCGTAAAGAGATCAAAGGGATTTACGCCCAGAGCCATGGACAATCTGATCCGCTATGACTGGCCGGGAAACGTTCGGGAGTTAATGAACGCCGTCGAGCGGGGGGTTGTTCTGAGCGCGATCGAGTTATCTTGATGAAGCTGACTTTTCCGTTTATGAAAGATTCGATGCATCGAGAATGATCAGGAAGATTCGACCACTCCAGCCGGATGAGCTTTCCCTGCAAGGCGATGTCCCCCTCGAAAGAGATTGAAAAAACAGCCATTTTAAAGACCCTGGAGACGGCCAACGGCAATAAAAGTGAAGCGGCTCGACGCCTGGGAATCACCCGCAAGACCCTGCATAAAAAGCTGAAAGCCTACGGAGCTATGAAGTAGTCATTTAGAGCCCGATACTTGATCCTCGAATCTTGTTGCTCGTCGCATGATTTTGTGGCTGCTGGTTACTGGCCGCTGGCGTCTGGTCGATGGATGCTCGATACGCGATGAAATAGGTGCAAAGAGGCACAAGGCGCACGACTTAAGACATAATAACGGATGATTAGATACTTTACTCTTAAATCCGCAATCCAAAATCTAAAATCCGCATTCTATAGTCGCCCTTTACTTAATCGACAGCGTCGTTATTATATAGAAAATTTTTGGTGATAAAATAAGGATAGGAGATGTTTGATGGGTAACCATATTGTTCGTTGCCCGGGGTGCGGGGCTGCCAACCGGATACCGGCTGAAAAAATCGGAGTGGCCGCCAAATGCGGCAAATGCCATACCCTCCTGCCGACAGACCAAAAGAAAGCCGCTGCGGGTGAAGCCATCCAGATGCGGTGCACGGAATGTGGAACGAAAAATAAAATTCCGGCAAATAAAGTTGATGCCGGCGGCAAATGCGGCAAATGCGGATCGGTGCTTAAGACCGAGGACTTGTATGAGCCGCAGCCGATAATAGTCACCGACGGCAATTTTGATGTCAAGGTATTAAAGTCCCCTCTGCCGGTGCTTGTATTCGCCTGGGCGCCCTGGTGTCCGACCTGTGGAGCGGTAACGCCGATCATCGATGAATTCGCCGCAGAAACCAAAGGAAAGGTGCGGGTAGGGCAAAATAAACGTTGACGCTAACCCAATGCTGGCATCTAAATTCAACATCCTGAGCGTGCCGTTTTTGTTTATTTTTGATAACGGTCAGATGAAAGAGAGCATGCCGGGGGGGGCTGCAGAAGCATGAGATTATGATGAAAATGGCACGATATATTTAAAAATATATTCCGATTGACTTAGCGAATCTTTCAAAAGTCATTGCGAGCGAAGCGAAGCAATCTCTTAGGTTTTCCAAAAGATTGCTTCGTCGCCAAGCTCCTCGCAATGGCAGATTGTTGGAACAAATTTTTGACAACCGCTATACATGATAGAAAAACAAAAGAGCCATTAATTTAAAGATTTCGTGTTTTTAAATTTTCGTGTTTTCGTGATTAATTTTGACTTAAATGAATTCTGAAAATAAAAACAAACAGGTGGCGCAGAAGATTATTGAGATCCTGCGGAACGGATTAATGATTAATGCGGATACGCAGCATTACATTGATTCAACATTTTCGAATCCTTCCGTCGGCGAGCTTGAAGAGCTGCTGCAGGATGAATCCAGCTGTGAAACGGATTCGCTGATGGAGTTGCTCTTTTTCCCGGATGAATCCGTGCAGCTGCAATTGGAGGAAATGATCGAAGACACGCATTTTCAACGCCGGGACGAACGGGAAAATTCAGAATCGCGTTTGTTCAACATCCCTTCAAACTCAAATTCGCTTTCTTGACGGCCGGAGCCCATTGGAAATGATGGTTCCGCCTTCAAATGCAGCGCAGTTTATTGAACGCCTGAATCTGTCAAGGGGCCTGGATCCGAAACTCAGGTCGGCCATCGCCCGGTATGTTCATCCGGGGACTTCAAATCCGATCTAAAGTCAGACTCCGCAACACCAAACCCATCACTTCACCAAACAAAATTTCATTCCTGCAGGCGTTTTTTGAAAAATTGCAAATTGACAACGATGAATTTTTTGATCATCTCGATTTTACATTAAGCTTTCTGGATGAGCTCAAAGATGAGCCGGATATGTTCCAGGCGCTGATGGCCAGAAAGAAACTCTATTTCCAGAGTTTGCAAAAAGCCAAAAAGTTAGATATCCAGCTAACCCAACACAATGTGGAAACCCTGTTGCTGAGAGGAAAACGCGTAACCTATGTTGATAAGGCCGATGCCCGTAAAAAGATTCAAATAATTGATCGAATCAGCCTGGCGGTTTTTGGAAAGACCGAGTTTTTTGATTTGATGCCGGCGGGACGAGCAATCCATTACCCTGCAAGGCAAAGACGATGTCGATAAACTGATGAAGGAACTTGGTTAAAAGCGTAAACAATGAATAACCCAGATATGAGATTGCTTCGCTGCGCTCGCAATGACAGAACGAATGAAAAAGTGGACTCCAGTCATTGAGGAGTCCCGCTCAGCAAAGCGGGACGACGCGGCAATCTGATTAAGAGACGGATCGAAAATATTACCTGCTAATCAAAGCGAACATGGGAGTCATCATGAAGTCAACAACCGTAAAACTTGTTTTCTATTCATTTGTGCTGATCGGAATCCTGGGTGCTGGCCCCCATGGGCAGCCCGCAGGATTTTAAACGCCGCAACCGAGAATATCAATTTATCCGTAGATCAGATTCTGGATCGAGTCGAAAAGAGGTACACGAATTCGAAATTTTCCGCAGATTTTATCCAGAAATCCACCCTCAAAGCGATGGACATCACGGATGTGGCCACCGGAAAGGTTTACATCAAATACCCCGGGCATGATGCGGTGGGAATATGAAAAACCGGACAGGACAAATCATCGTTACTGATGCAGACAGACTCTGGATCTACCGCCCCGACGACAACCAGGTGATGACCGGAAAAGCCCCGCACGTTTTTCAGAGAGCGGCAAAGGGGCCAGTTTCTTATCCGATATCCGGTTGATTCGGCAAAAATTCGATATCTCCCTGGAACAGGGCGGGCCGGCAGAAAATGATCTGTTTTACCATTTAAAGCTAATACCGCGGGAAAAAACCCTGGATATCTCCGAAATCAGCCTGATGGTATCCAGACAAACCTTTAACGTGCTGCAGGTGATGACCTTAAACTTTTACGGCGATGAAACCCGCATCGATCTGATTAATTTTGCATTCAACGTCAATATAGAGGATTCGCTGTTCAGCTTTACGATCCCGCCGGGGGTTGATGTGCTGCAGATCGATGAGTGAGGTCTGGGAATAGCAGACAGCACGATAGTTTGGTGCACAAATAGGTGAGACAACAAAAGTGACTAAAGTGAACTAAAGTTGGAAGTGCCTAAAGTTAAGGTATCGCTTCGCTCTATCTTTTTTATATAAATGATAGAATGCCTCAACTTTAGGCATTTTAGATCACTTTAGCTCACTTGCCACTTTGAGCATTTTGAAACGAATTGTGACCCACACTGAGGCGGACTATCGAGCAAAAGATGGTGTTTTACAGAGAATTGACGATTTCATCCGGAATATCCGCGTTGGTATAAACCTTCTGGACATCGTCGCAGTCTTCCAGGGCCTCCATGAGTTTGATCATCTGCTCGGCTTCTTTACCCTTTAAAAAAGTGGTTGATTGCGGCAGCATGGTCACTTCAGCCACTGTATAGGGAATGGATGCGTTGTCGATGGCCGCTTTGACCCTCCTCAAAATCTTCGGGCGCCGTAATGACTTCAAAATTGCTGTTGTCCTCGCGAATATCCTCGGCCCCGGCTTCCAGCGCTGCCTCCATCAATGCTTCTTCATCCACGGCTTTATTTTCAACCGCGATGTACCCCTTTTTATCGAACATCCAGGCCACACATCCGTTTTCACCCATATTGCCACCGGCTTTGCTGAATATATAGCGGATATCGGCTACCGTTCGATTTTTGTTGTCCGTCAGGGATTCGATCAGAACGGCCGCTCCCCCGGGGCCATAACCCTCATAAATGCTTTCTTCGTAATTCACACCTTCAAGATCGCCGGTGCCCTTTTTGATGGCCCGTTCAATATTATCCTTGGGCATGTTTTCGCTTTTGGCAGCCAGAATGGCGGTTCTCAACCGTGGATTTATATCCACGTCAGCGCCGCCCATGCGGGCGGCAGCTGTAATTTCTTTAATCAGTTTCGTAAAAATTTTACCCCGTTTGGCATCTGTAGCGGCTTTTTTATGTTTGATACTTGACCATTTACTGTGACCCGACATTTTTCCTCCTAACCTGGACAAGCCAAAGTAAATTCGTCTTTGGCCTTTTGCACGTTAGCTTGTCCGAAAAACCGTAAATTCGAAGTACGCCTGATTATATAAAATTGGCCGAAACAAATCCTAAATCCAAATTTCCCAATGTTCAAAACATCAGCAATATTCTGTATCATCCCATCATGTGTTGTTTGGATCATTTGAATTTTAGTATTCGAGTTTGTTTCGCATTTCGATATTCGAATTTAATCTATTTGTATTATCCCCTGAACCCCATACCCAGAATGAAGATCTCTTTGCTTTCCTTGCGGCTGCTCTGGGGTTTGAAAATCTTATGACGCTTAAATCGACTTCTGACGGTATCCGAAAATTCTTTAAATTCTTCGCCCTGAAAAATCTTGCATATAAACGACCCGCCGGGCTTCAACACCATTTCAACAATACTCAGGGCGGCCTGACATAACTGAAACGACCGGGTCGCATCCAGCGCTTTATTGCCGGTGGTGGCCGGCGCCATGTCGCTTAAAACCACATTAAATCGGTTCCCCCAGTTCTTGCTTATCAATCCAGGCCCGATCAATTGTCAGGATATCAGCCGTGAGCGTTTCCGCTTGAGGCGGTATCTTTATGCGAATCGTTTTCAGGTCAATGCCTAAAACCCTGCCGCGCTTGCCGGTCAGCTCGGCGGCGTAAAGCAGCCAGGAACCCGGTGAACATCCCAGATCGAGTACCCGGTCGCCTTTTTTTATCAAACGAAAATTTTTTTGGGCCTCCTTTAGCTTAAACACCGATCGGGCCGGATAGCGTTCTTTTTTGGCCCGTTCCGAATAGTGATCCGCCCAGGGCTGATGTTTGGCAGCCATGAATTTCATTTCTTTGAGTTACAAAGTCTGCGGTTAAAATAAATAACCTGCTTATCTGGAAAATCCAAGTTGCCATTAGATAAACTCTCTGTGGGAGCGGCTTCCAGCCGCGAATTCGACTGTCGCGGCTGGAAGCCGCTCCCACATTTAATACCCTTGTTCTTTCTGGATAACCAGATTAAATAATTAAAAAAGCAGGTCCACGGCTTCTGACACGGTTTTTATCCCCGCAACTTTAATCCCTTCAATATCGCGAATGCGCTTAAAATTGCCGTCCGGAACCAGACAGCGTTTAAAGCCCATTTTTTTGACCTCGGCCACCCGGGTATCAACCTGACCGATCGCCCGGACTTCGCCGGTAAGACCAACCTCACCCAACACGACCGTACCGTCCGGAACGGGTTTGTCCAGAAAGCTGGATGCGATCGCCGAAACGATGGCCATATCCACTGCCGGTTCGATCACCTTGACCCCGCCGGCCACATTCATGAAAATATCATGTCCCATCAGGTGCATGCCGAGCTGTTTTTCCATAACCGCTGCCAGCAAGGCGACCCGATTGGGATCCAGCCCCAAAATGGTTCGCCGCGGCGTGCCAAAGACAGTGCTGCTGGCCAGGGCCTGAAGTTCGATCAGAATCGGCCGCGTGCCTTCCATGCTGGCGGTAACCGCGGAACCCGGCGCACTCGCCGGCCGCTCAGATAAAAAAACAGCCGATGGATTGGCGACCTCATCCAGGCCTTGATCTTTCATTTCAAACACCCCGATTTCGTTAGTGGGAGCCAAATCTATTTTTAACCGCGCGTAGAATCCGAAAGACATGATCGCGGTCGCCTTCAAAATACAAAACCGTATCGACCATATGCTCCAGAAGTTTGGGGCCGGCAATGGCACCATCTTTGGTCACGTGACCGACCAGCAACGTCGGTATGCCGGTCTTTTTGGCCATCAGCATCAAACGGACCGTGGATTCCCGGACCTGGCTGACGCTTCCGGGGGCTGAGGCCAGTTCAGCGTTGTACATGGTTTGAATCGAATCAATGACCAGGACCTGCGGGGGGTCGGCTTGAATCATCGTCAGAATCGCATCAATTTCGACTTCGGAAACCACCATCAATTCGGATGCAACCGTATCCAGCCGCTGGCTCCGCAAGCGAATCTGCTGATTGGACTCCTCGCCGGATACATACAGAACTTTGTGGCCTTGATTCGCCAGCCCGTATAGAGCCTGCAGCATCAGCGTTGACTTGCCGATTCCGGGATCTCCACCGATCAAAACCAGGGTTCCGGGCACCAGACCGCCGCCGAGCACCCTGTCAAATTCCCCGGATATCTGTTAAGAGACGGTTATCCGTTTCCAGCTCGATTGAATCTATCGCCACGGGGGTTGACTGCTGATTTACCAGCGAGCGGTGGGCATCTCGAAAAGACCGGCCGACCGACCTTTCCTCCACAATGGAATCCCAGGTACCGCAGTCCGGGCACTTGCCCATCCATTTGGGAGTCTGGTAGCCGCAGGTTTGACAGCAGTAGATAATTTTGGTGCTTTTTTTCACGATAGAAAATTATCAATAAGTATGTTATTATTGGGTTTAATTATTTTACTTAAATAACACGGGATATCGATGCAATCAAGCGGGTTCTATCTATACACAACGACTTAAATCCTTGCGCATACATACACAGCAAATTACAAGTCTTCCCGATTTCTATAGCTTTAATGTCGACAATTCGCCCGTAAGATACGCAATTAATGGTGATGCTGTGTATAACAGAACGAATGCGAATTTTGTGATTTGAGATCTCATCTGGGAGTATTTATGGTGCGACAATGCTATAAATGGGGAACGAATTGGATGATCTTCGCCGTCAGCCTGCTGGTTGTCGGATATTTAATTCCGGCTGAATCCAGGGCTGCTGTCGAATCCAGCAAGAAGCCACTTTCATCTGTTCAAAAACGGTTGATAGCCGACGGCTTTGACCCGGCAAAAATAAAGCGGCTGTATAGCCGGCCGCAAGTATTCTTCGAAGCCGATGGCGTCATACTGCTTTTTACCTATAAAGAAGCCCAGGTGGATTACGGACAGTTCACAAATAAATGGTCCATCCGCAAAGCCAAACAGTATATTCAGGAAAATGAGGCCGATCTGACGCGCATTGAAAAAGCATACGGTGTCGATAAAAAGGTCATTACCGCGATTCTGCTGGTTGAAACCGGGCTGGGGGCCTCGGTGGGAACGCGCTCGACCTTAAATACGCTTTCCACAATGGCGGCTTTGACGGATCCGGTGGTTCGAAACAAGTTATGGGATTTGATCCCGGATTCAAAGAAAATTTCAAGAAAAAAATTCGAAAGGAAGGCAGCATCTCGATCAAAGTGGGCTTATGCAGAACTTAAAGCCTTTTTAAAATATACCAACCGGGAAGGATTTGATCCAACATCAATTCCCGGCTCCTTTGCCGGTGCGGTGGGCGTTGCCCAATTTATGCCCAGCAGCATTCTGGCTTACGGCAAAGACGGTAACGACGACGGAATGGTTGATATGCTCAATCACACCGATTCGATGGCCAGTATCGCCAATTTTCTCAAAAGCCATGGATGGCGCCCGGGGCAAAGCCGCAAAAAAGCTGAAAAAATTATCTATCACTACAACCACAGCAGCTATTACGTAGACACCATCTTAAAAATCTCCAGGCGCTTGAAGGGCTAAACATGACTTTGAAACTGCTCGGCATATTCTTGGCTTTATGTATTCCCTTTTTGATCGCCACCGTCTGGGCCATCGTCGATGTGGCTCAAAAAGATTTTGGTACTGTCGGCAAAAAAGCATTGTGGTGGGTGATTGTATCGGTGCCCTTTGTCGGTTTCATTGTGTATTTAATATTCGGATTCCGAAAAGGCAAGAAGCCGGCGGGCGCAATTTAAGTTTTAGAGGTCACTGGCTACTGGCTTCTGGCCGCTGGTCACTGGCCTCTAAAAACAGGCAACGACCAGGAAGCGATAAATAACGATTGACAACAATCCCTTTAATTTAATATTTAGTTGCCAAACGCAATAAAATGGTCCCATCGTCTAGTGGTTAGGACGTCGGCCTCTCACGCCGGTAACGGGGGTTCGAATCCCCCTGGGATCACCATCAAACACACAGAGCCTCGATGATGGGGCTCTTTCTTTTTTAGGGTCAGGACGTCCCGCTTTTCAAGCGGGATAACGGGGGTTCGTTAGCCGGAGGCTAATAAAAATCCCGCTGGGATCACGATGAATAATATTAAGGAGTTAAAAGAAATTATAACTCCTTTTTTATTTACGTAGACTTTTATTCCCAACACTATTCCCAACAAATCCTTGGCAATTTTAGAATATTGATGGTTTCGTAAAAAGTCCTATCGCCGGTCATTGCGAGGAACGAAGTGGCGAAGCAATCCCATGATTTCAGAGACTTGGATTGATTGAGATTGCTTCGCTGCGCCCCGCCCGCCTCGCCTCAGCGGCTCGCGATGGCGGGCAAGTCGCAATGACAGCTTGGCAGGCTTTTTACGAGTAAATCAATATTAAATATACGCAATCAAATTTTTAGCGGATCGGATCAGCGCCACACCGGCGAGATCGCCTTGCGTTTGAAGTCCAACCCGTCCGATTATCCGCCCGGTTCTTTTTGGGCCGCAGATGACCGTTTACCGGCTTCAGAACCGGACGGCTCTGAAACCACCCGGACCTCCAGCGGGCCGGTTGCATCCAGATGCACATCTTGTTGGGGAAAGGCAATCTTCACCCCCGCTTCTTTGAATGCGTTATCAATTGTAAGGTTCAATTCATGCAGCATCGGGATCCAGTTCTCAATTCCGTTAATATATACCCGCAGTTCAAAACTCAGACTGTTGTCTCCAAAGCCCTTGAAGACGGCCTCCGGAGCGGGTTTGGAGAGAACACGCGGATTTTTCCGTGCGGCCTGCAGGAG
>PVMK01178577.1_pt1 | contig 27092 bp, 22 predicted proteins | sample 1853481 | NCBI WGS metagenome assembly PVMK01 (sample SAMN08533507, study PRJNA380276) | Marine sediment metagenome, whole genome shotgun sequencing project. | reverse complement strand
CCCATTCGCGAGCACGCCCGTCCCGTGCCGTCCTCCGGCGACTCAGTCGCACAATACCGTTGCTGACAGTGGCCTTAATCCATTTCCCGATACTGCTCCTCCTCTGGATTCTCGTCAGCATCCAGGAACGCTAGGTCTTTCTGACTGAAAACGCGCTCCAAGCCGCGACGGATCGGTACGAGTAGCGCGATGCACAGCGGGAACAGGACTCCAAAAGCAGACCCCTTCACGAACCAAAGCGCCGACAGGCACGCGACCTGAATCAATGTGAAGCTGTGAAGGACCGTGCGAGAGACACGTCGGATGTAGTGGGTGGGCGGGTACAGCGTTGGGTCGGTGACCCACAACTTGAGACGGTCGACGAATTGGTTGCCTCGGAGCGACGCGATGCCCATGAATAAGAACAAGCCGAACACGACGGACATGGGGATCTCGCGAAGCAGCCCTAGAAAAAGCAACGAGCCACCGATCAGCAGGTGAACCACCAAGGGCGTGAGGCGGTTCTCCATCACCGAGATGATGTGCTCACCCCGAGCGTGATGCCGAACGGTCGCCAAGCTTCGGACATGGTTCAACGACCGCACCGTCGCTGCGACGACCCACGGCAAACCGATGGCGGCGCACAGAGCGACCAGCACCGCAATGACGGCCATGTCGAGGTCGTAACCCGCACCCTTCTTCAGCCTGTGCTGAGGACTGTTGACGAGACGCACCGTGATGTTCTGATCCAGGAAAAGCAGCACAGCGGCAAGGACGGCGATGGGCATCGACGCGACCCAGAACCAAGGCGGTGCCTCCATCGGATTGACCAGCCAGGGCCGTCCGCTCGTGGTAGCGAACTCGTGGGGAACCGCGAGGTGCTCGAGCTCGATCGGCCGCATCGCCCAGGCCGCCGCCGTCATCGCGAAGATCGCAATGGTAGGCCCAAAGTCCGCCAAGAACTCTCTGACTGTTTTCGTGAGAAGAGGCTTCTGCCTCACGCGAGAGAGCTGCAGCGCGATCATGTACGTCCCGAGCGCCAGGATCAGCGCGAGCAGCTCGCCATTCGTCGGCACCTCTGGGCCGAAAATGTCCGAAAAGATATCCCGGAACGCCTCGGTGATGAAGATCAGTGCGATCAGCGCGCCGAAAATCTCGTCGGTGAAGCGCGTGAAGAAGCGGATGTAACGGCTCGTGTTGGTCAGCGCCAACACCATCATGAGCACGGCCGTCCACATACCGATCCAAAACAGGCCAGGCAGGAACGGCACAGCGAGCTGCCGACACAGGACATAGAGCAGAGCCAAGAAGATGGTAACCGGACCGGTGCTGCCGAGAAGCGTCAGAGGCTGCCCGCAGAAGAGCGCGTAGGCCACGCCGCCTACGGCTGTCGCCAAAATCGCCTCGACCGTACCGATCTCTCCGTCGGTGAGGAATGCAAGAAGGCCGCCGAACGCGATCGAGGGTGCGAGGCATGCGAAGAACAGGAACAGAATCGTTGCCAGGCCCTTGATGTTGAAGCCATCAACGAAGTCGCTCGCATAGAAAGGTAGTTTCCGCCGAACGTCCGCGACGAGTCCCGACGCAAACCCGCGCTGGGGAGGCGGAACGCTCGGGTAGGCGTAGACGAGCGAGGGCCTACGCTCGTCGGGGGGCGCCTCGACATACTCCAGATACAACTGGTAGGTTGCGAGCACCTGCATCGGGTCGTTGGCGCCGATGATCGACGCGCTGAATCGCTCGTCGTGCAGCATCCATCCGAACGGCTCGAGCTCCTCGTTGGGTGGAGTCGAGGCGCCATACGGGGCGACGATCAGCCAGACATAGTGGACCCTTCTCATAGTCGCTCGCGCGCACACCCTCGGGAACGCGGACCAAGGCGCAACGGTAGACGTCGCCAACCTGGGCCTCATACCGCACCCGCAGAACGCCCACGCCACCGCCGAGGTCGTGGAGCTCGCCCTCCCCCCGATCGCGGAGCGTGCTCCTGATCGCCTGACGTTGACGGTCGCTCAGCTTCCCGCAACGAACGAGCTCGTCCAAGGCCTGATGGACCAAACCGTGCAAATCGCTGGCAGCCAGGTCGAGTAAGATCTCGCTGTCGTGAAGACGCTTCTGCAAGCCCACCCCAATCGAAGTACGAGAGGATCATCGATCTCGGGGCTCCTGGGAAGAGCGAACTGCATCGTGAAGACCGGAAGCGCCCTTGTCCTCGTGCCTTTCCTTCGCGATGGCCCTGTTTTTGGCCGCTTCACCTAGCGCCGCCCCGTCGTCTGGCGACCCAACTTGATCGGTTCTCTACATTGCATCAGGGTCATCGCGCGGATGAGCCTGTTTGAACAGCTTGGTGGGGAGCCAAGGCTTCGAGCGATCGTCGACGATTTCGTCGACCGCTGCTTCGACGACATGATGATAGGGTTCCTCTTCACGCGCGCTGACCGCAACCGCATCAAGCGCTTCGAGTACCAACATGCAGCCGATCACCTCGGGGCATCGGTCGAGTACACCGGTCGAGCACTCGACCAAGCCCACCGCCCGCACCGTATCTTTGGCGGTCAATTCGATCGCCGACGACAGATCTTGCTCGAAACCCTTCGGGACCACGACGCGCCGGACGAAGTGGTCGAGGCTTGGCTCGCCCACCAGGACTCGCTGCGCGCTTTGATCACCAAAGATCCCGACTCGAACTGCCAGGGCTGACCATGGCCGACCCAAGGCAAGGCCTCGTTGTTCGCTCGACCGCCGGATTCGTCGACGTCCGTATCGACGGAGACCTCGTGCAAGCGCGCATGCGTGGACGGCTCAAGAATACGCCGCGGACGACGGACCTCTGCGTCATCGGGGATCAGGTGATGGTCTCGCGGCCGGACAAGCTGAGCCTCGTCGTCGTGGAGGTATTGCCCCGCACGAGCCGCTTCTCCAGAATGCAGCCAGGTAGGGGACCGAGAAAGGAGGACGTGCTCGTAGCGAATCTCGAGCAGCTGATGATTACGTTCTGCCACGGACGACCGCCTCTCAATAGGCGCCTTCTCGACCGGTTTCTGGTCATCGCCGAGCACCAATGCATCCAGCCCGTAGTCGTGATGAACAAGTCGGATCTTCGCGAACCGGGCGACGCGGACTGGCAGAAGACCTACGAGTCCGTCGGGTATCCGGTCCTCACCGTGAGCGCGACAACGGGCGCCGGCATGGGCGAGTTGGCGGGCGCCTTGCTGGGCAAAATCTCGGCGTTCGTTGGCCCCTCCGGTGTCGGCAAGAGCAGCCTAATCAACCGTATCTTGCCCGACCTCGAGCTCAACATCGCAAGCGTGAGCGATCACCACGGCAAAGGCCGCCACACGACACGTGTAGCCTCGCTGCACTCCCTCCCCCAAGGGGGGTTCCTCGCCGACACGCCCGGAATCCGAGAGCTCGGCACCTGGGCCCTGCCCATCGAGCACCTCGATCAATGCTTCCCCGAGTTCACGGTATACCGCCCACAATGTGCCTTCCGGAGTTGCAGCCACACGCACGAACCACGATGCGCAGTGGTCGACGCGGTGAACGCGGGCGACATCGATCGGGGCCGGTATGAAAGCTACGTTCGGCTGCGCGAAGAGGCCGGCGCCTAGCGCCGGACGTCGCTCAGGTCGAAGCGCGCTCGCGCGACACCGTCCGACTTGATGCGGACCCTGCGGCTGACGGTGCTGCCGTCGGGCAGTTCGAAGTCGAACGTCACGCGTCCTAGTGGCGCGTAGACGGTATCCATGGGTGTCCGGCCGATCAAATCGCCCGCCATGTAGACGTCCGACGGCGGCGTCGTTTCGATGTTGACACGGCCGAACGCGCCCGGTTTCGCTCCGCCTTGCTTGCCCAGAAGTCCGGCCATCACGCCCACGGTCTCGCCATGCGTAACCTCGACCTTGGTCGCCCAGGACGCAAAGCCAGGGGCTTCGACGCGAACCCGATAATCGCCATGCATCAGGCCCGTCAAAGCCACAGGCGTCACGCCCTGCTCCTTGCCATCCAAGAACACCTTCGCGCCGGGCGGCGAGGACGCCACCAGGATGCGCGCTCCGTGCTCGCGAAGAAGCGGATTGTCGTCGACCGCGACCTCGGGTGGCCCCTTGTCCTCGAACATGCCCTCGATGTTCCCAAACGCGTCTTTGACGACGTCCGTTTGGTCGTAGGCGACGGCGGTGCCGCCGAGTAGAAGTAACGTCAGCATCGCAAACTGCTTCCAACCCAAACGAGATGGCCGTTTCGGGCCCACCGACCCGCCCTTGGGTCTAGCCCGGTGGGGAACCGCCTTGGGCGCATCCCGCGTCGAGCGTTGGCTGAGCTGAGCACCCTCGGCTTCCGGCTCTGCGTCAGGCGAAGGCAACGGCTCGACGATCGGTGCATCGAGCAGATGCCCCAAGTCGAGGCCAGCGCCTGCTCCGTCGAGCTCGAGCTCGCGAATTGCCCCGGGCAGCTGCGACACATATGACTTCGACGAAGACGATTCATTCGCGTGATGCATGTCGAGCGTGATCGAGGCGCCGAAGGGCACGGTGTCGACGCGCGGACCTCGCGTGAACTCCTCGGGAAAGACCTTCCGGATGAAGTCGGCAACCTCACGCTGTGTCGCGAACTGCTGGTGCGACTTCCCGAAGCGCTCGAGCTCGTTGGCAAACTCCTCAGCCGTGGCGAAGCGATCGGCGGCCTCTTTTGCGAGAGCCTTTTGAAGGATCTGATCGAGCTCGTCGGGCACATCGGGCAATCGCTCTTTGAGCGACGGCACCGGATCCATGATCACGGCCCGCATCGTCGCGGCCTCGGTCTGCCGACGGTAGAGCGACCGCCCGGTGAGCGTCTCGAACAAACAGACGCCCAACGCGAAGATATCCAAGCGATGGTCCGCCTGACCTGCCGTGCATTGTTCGGGCGCCATGTACGCGAACTTGCCCTTGACCACCCCGGCCTGGGTCTTGTGCGCACGGTGGTCAGCTTTGGCAATGCCGAAATCCAGCAGCTTCACGGCGCCGGCGTAGCCGATCATGATGTTATGTGGGGACACATCGCGGTGAACGATGTTGAACGGCTCGCCATGCTCGTCGTTCGCGATGTGCGCGTAGTGAAGCGCGCGCGCTACGTCGACACCGATGCGAATGGCAATGGGCAGGCCCACTCCGCCGGATTTGCGCGCCTTACGAATCATGCGGCCCAACGGCACTCCGTTGACCCATTCCATGACGATGAAGTGCGAGCCTTCGTCTGCGCCGAACTGATGAAACTGGATGATGTTTGGATGCTTGAGCTGCATCCCGATGCGAGCCTCGTCGAGAAACATCTGGACGAAGTCATTGTCCTGCTCGAAGTGTGGAAGGATCCGCTTCACCACCATGAAGCGGTGGTCGCCGTCGGTGTTGGCGTGACGCGTGAGCAGGATCTCGGCCATTCCGCCGAGTGCGAGGCGCCCGAGAACATCGTAACCCGCGAACTGTCCGAGAACCGGAAGGTCGACTGGCGGCTTGGGTAGATCAGTAGGTTCGGCTGCTTGCGTCACTTCGTCCTATTCCCCCCGTCGGGAAGTGTCACAGGCCACAGCATAGCGGCTCCAAACAGCTGTCGCCTACTTAGGGATGACAAAACCCGGACGCCGCCCGGCGGATGTGTGGTTTCTCACAAAATGCGTTCGGTGCGACTGAGCTCCCTGCACATGTTTTTGTGGTGTGCTTCGAGCGTACCGCCGCCAATCTCGAGGAGCTTGGCGTCGCGCCACAGTCGCTCGACGACGTACTCGGCCACGTAGCCATACCCACCGAGTACCTGAATCGCGCGGTCGGCCACGTCCTTGGCCATGGTGGAGGTGAACAGCTTGGCGCCATCGGAATCGAGGCGGTGGCCGGGCTCATCCAAGCGCATCGCCGAGGCCGTGTAGTAGGTGTACGCTCGGCCCGCCATGTACTCGGCGTAGGACTGCGAAATGTAGCGCTGGATCTGTCCGAACTCGCGAAGTGGCTTGCCAAAGGAAGTCCGCTCGCTCGCGTAACGATTCATGACCTCGATCGATCGACGGGCAATCCCGAGGCTCATCCCGGCGAGAGTCACGCGCTCGAGCTCGAGGTTGCGCATCATGTGAAGTGTCGCGGCACCTTCAGAACCCACCAGGTTCTCGGCGGGGACTTGGCAATCTTCGAACACGAGCTCGGCCGTGGTCGACGCGCGCATACCTAGCTTTCCCTTGATTTTCTGGCCCAGGCTGAAGCCTGCGAAGCCCTTTTCGACGATGAACATCGAGAGCTGGTTGCGTGGGCTGCCCTGCACGCGAGCATACACGAGGAACGTGTCGCCTAGCTCGTTGTCCGTCACCGCCCCGTTGGTGATCCACATCTTGGCACCGTTGAGCAGGTAGATGTCGCCATCGCGAACCGCGGAAGTCTGCATACCGAGCACGTCCGTGCCTGCTCCGGGCTCGGTCATGCACATGCCGCCGACCTTCTTGCCTGCGCACGCGTCGGGCAGGTACTTGCTCCGTTGCGCGTCGCTCCCGTTGATCTGCAAGTTGTTCGCGAACAGCATCGAGTGCGCGAGATACGCCAACGCAAACCCTGGGTCGGCGGCCGATAGCTCCTCGTGTACGATCACTGCAGCGACGGGATCCAGGCCAGCGCCACCGAATCGCTCCTCGACCGTGACCCCGAGAAGGCCGAGCTCGCCGAGCTTCGCAAAGAGCTCGACGTTGAACCGCTCATCGCGGTCCGACGCCTCGGCTTGTGGGTCGACCTCTCGTTCGGTGAACGAACGGACGAGCTCGCGCAGTGCGCGATGCTCGGGTGTGGGATTGAACAGGTCAGTCACCCGGCGGGCCTAACATGCAAGCCCTCCGATCGGAAGCCGGCCCGTCGGGCAGCGTCCCCGTCAGGCAGCGTCCCCGTCAGGCAGCATCAGCGACGGGCGAGCTCGTTAGAATACTGGTGACGATCGCGCGAGAAGCGGTGGCAGTAGCGCGGTCGAGATCGTCGACTCGCCCGTCGAGGTGAGCCTCGGCCAGGCCAAAGACGATACTCACGAGCAACTCCGCGTGGAGCGCCGCCTCCGAAGGCGAGGCGTTAGGCCGCACCTGAACGACGATCTGTCGCATCCGCTCCCGGAGGCTTCCCGTGAGGACGCTCCACCGCCGGCCGAGGGCGGAGGTTTGGTCCCGACGATTGTTGAGAAAGACCTCCGCCATCCTGCGGTCACGGACGAGCGAGCGAGTGGACTCGCATACGGCTTGTTGGAGTACGTCGGCTGCCCGATCGAGCTCGGCCGACGCGTCCGGATGGAGGCCAGGGCCAAGCTCTTGCGCAACCCATTCGGCCACCTGCTCGAGCGCCTGATCCATACTTCGGAAGTGGACATAGAAAGTTGGCTGTGCGACCCCCGCAAGCTCCGCAACGCGCCCGGTGGTCAGGGTGCCATGTCCGTACCGCTGGATCGTTCTGAGGATCGCCTGAAGCAGGCGATGCCGTGTCCGTTCCTTGTTGATTTGGCGTGACATGCGGTCCGTGTAGCAGTCGAACTCACCTCGTTCCATCGAAAGTTCGGCCGCAAGCGTGCTAATTACGCAAATGAGACAAAGGTATGCTCGAGCAGGCGCAAAAATTGCGGTCGGGTCATCATGAACACACCGTCAGAACCCCACTCGAGGTCGAGCGAAAACACTGCTTTTGCACCGGGTTGGTACACCGTCGCGGCCAGCCAGGACATCGGAACGAAGCCCAAACGGTTTTTGTTGAATGGATTACCAATCGTTACATTTCGCGACTCGACTGGACAGAGCGTCGCGCTGCTCGATCGCTGCTCACATCGCAACGCACCCTTGTCCGCTGGCCGCGTCGTCGGCGGGAACATCGAGTGCCACTACCACGGATGGCAATTCGACGGAGCAGGCGAATGCAAGGCAGTGCCGGGTTTGTGCGGCAAGCCCGAGCACGCAGCCCGCCGTGTTCCGTCGTTTGCTTGTCGTGATTCACAAGGCTGGATGTGGGTCTACTCCGAAGCCGGCGTCGATCCGGATTCGGAGCCCTATGAGATCCCCTTCGCGGATCATCCCGGATACCTCACCATCCGGGAGCGGCTCGAGATGCCGGGGCCGCTCGAGGCCGTGGCGGAGAACGCGTTGGATGTTCCGCACACCGCCTTCGTGCACGCCGGTCTCTTCCGCAAGAACAAGGATCGCAAGCTGATCGAAGTCGTCATTCGAGCACTGGACGGCGGCGCCGAAGCGCAGTTCATCGGCGAGCAACGGCCGGAAGGTTTGGCGGGCCGCCTCCTCGCGCCGCAGGGCGGTGAAGTACTTCATTGGGACCGTTTCCTCCTCCCGTGTATTGCGCAGGTGGAGTATCGGCTGGGTGACCGCACCCACATCGTGGCCACCACCGCGCTGACGCCCCGAACGCCCAGTGTCACGGACCTCTTCGCCACGGTAGCGGTGAAGGCCCCGATTCCGAACGCGATCTTGCGAGGGGTCGTCAAGCCGGTGGCCATGCGAATCTTGCGGCAAGACATGGAAATTCTGCGACGGCAGACCGAGCAGGTGGAGAGGTTCGGCGGCGAAGCGTTCGCATCGACCGAGATCGACGTGCTTGGACTCCGTATCAAGAAGCTTCTGCGAGAGGCCTCGAGCGGCAAGTTCGGCCCCCTTCAGGAGGAGCGCCGGATCAAAATGCTCGTTTGACGTCGATTGGTGTACCCTGAACCGCCATGGGGTCAGAGAGCGATAGGGACTCGACCTACCTGATCAAGAACGCGCCCTCCGACCGCGTCGAGGCGCCGGGTCCCAGCGACGGTCCAGCGTCCAATCAGTCTGATCAGTCTGATCGTTCTGGGCCACCTTCGGGGACGCTCGAGTCGGAGCCTCCGGACGCCCGTTGGCGGACCTCCAACCCCCCGCCCGGCGATGGCCTCGACGCCGAGTGGTGGCCCGACCGTGAGCTCGGCAAAGCGTTTCGTCGCTGGACCGGGATCCCGCCGGCGCGAGGTGACCAAGCGCGAGCCGTGGCGATGAAGTTCCTGGTCGAGCGCTTGAACGTCGGCCAGCTGACCGCCGTCGGGACTGCACCCAGGACGCCACTGCCCACGATTCCGCCACCAGACTTCGCCGCCCGCGTCCACGCCATGGCGGTCCGGCTCGGGACGCACGGGCCGAACGAAGAGGCGCCCGACCACAGCGCGCTGCTCGCGATGGGGGCGGAGGTGCTCCCGGTCTTGCGAGACCTTTTTCCCGGGCGACTCTGGTTCAATCGCTGGGAGCCGCATATCCAGGCGCCCCGGGGCCGGAGCGTGTCGGGTCTTTGCAGAACTTTGGTGGCGTTCGGCGGCGCCGCGGCCCCGTACATCGGCGAGCTCCTCAAGTCCGACGAACCTGAAACCCGCTACTACGCCACCCTGGTCGCCGGGGAGTTGCCGCACCCGGTTCTCGCCGAACCGCTGGCTGCTGCTCTCTTCGACGACGATGAGGGCGTCTCCCGGAGCGCGCTTCATGCGCTGGAGGCCTTCCATGAACAGGAAGGCGTGGAGGAGCTCAAAGAGTCCCTCCGTGCTTTGGCGCTCGCGCCCGGCAACGACCAACGCTCACGCCTGCTGGCAATGCGCGCGCTGGCGGTCCTTCGCGACAAGCAATGCATCGAGCCGCTGATGGCAGCCTTGTCGGAACGCAGCGTCCTCGGTGAAGCGGCCTGGCGCGTCTTGCGCATGCTGACCGCGCAAGACTTCGGCGACCGAGAGGCAGATTGGCGCGCCTGGTTCGAGGAGCACGGCGATCGTTCGCGCCTAGAGTGGCTCATCGACAGCCTCGACCACGACGACCCGGAGATTCGTGCGATCGCCAGCCGCGACCTGGTTCGTGAGTCTGCCCAGGACTTCGGCTACCGCGTGAACATGCCGCGCGACGACCGCAGGGCGATCCGGGAACGATACCGTCTGTGGTGGTCGGGGTGGTCGGGGTGGTCGGGACGGAACCGCTAGAGGGTCAGCCGAGTAGCTGTCCTGCGAGCGAAGAAGCCAGCCTCCCATCGACTTGGCCGGGGTACCGCACCTTGACCTCTTTCATCACTTTCCCGAGGTCCTTCTTACTCGACAGGCCGAGCTCTTCGATGATCCCGGCGATCGCCTCACGAGTCTCGTCTTCGCTGAGCTGCTTCGGGAGGTAGCGTTCGATCACCTCGATCTCGGCTTGCTCCTTGTCGGCGAGATCCTGACGGCCCCCTTCGACGTAGCTCTTGATGCTGTCGCGCCGCGTCTTCACCGCGCGAGACAGCACGACCAACTCGTCGGGATCGTCGAGCGCCAGGAGCTCGGACTTGACCATGCGAAGGGTATCGCGGGTCACTTCGTCCCGTTCGAGCATCGCCTTTTTGAGGTCGGCATTGATCTGTTCCAGGAGTGCCATGGCCGAAGCCTGTGCGCGCCGGCCTACCCGCGCAACGCCTCGACGACCCGCAATGCATTGCCGCCGAGGATCTTCCGAATGCGAACATCGGACCAGCCTCGGTCGAGCATCTCCTGGACTGCCCGCGGAAGGGTCCAGAGTCCCGGCAAGTCCTTGGGTGGCGTGATGGCCCCGTCGAAGTCCGTGCCGATCGACGCATGGTCCTCCCCGACGGTGTCCACGATATGCGCGAGGTGATCGACCATGGTGGCCACGGTGACCGCACGTCGGCCGAGGAACGCGGCCTGCAACATGACACCGACGGTACCGCCGGTGTCCGCCACGACTCGCAACTGCTCGTCGGTGATGTTTCGCCAGTGCTCGTAGACGCCGGCCAATCCTGTGTGCGTGACCCACAGCGGCTGGGTCTTGTCGTGCACCTCGACGGCGTCGAAAAAGCCTTTGCGGCTGATGTGAGCGAGGTCGACCCCTACGCCAAGCTCGTTGAGCCGTTCGATGTATACCCGACCGAGATCGGTTAGCCCGGCACTACGCCTCGACCCAGGCGCGCTCGACGCCCCAAGCCGCGACGAGGTCAGGTGCATCACCGTGACGAACAGTACGGAACCGTCGGCGAGCAGGTCCAGAGACGCGATGTTCTCGTCGAGCGCGTTGCCGCCTTGAATCCCGATGAAGGCCGCGTGGTCGCCCGCAGCCCGTGCAGCACGGAACTCTCGCGCGGTGCGAACGTGTGTGACCCCGGGCGCATTGTCGAGCAACGAGCGAAGCACTTGCAGGTTCTTCTCGAGCGCGCGTTGGCGCCCGCCGGCCGACCGCAGCGGATTGGTGGTGATGAACCAGGCCGCGCCACCAAGGCCGATGTCGCGCGCCGTCGGGAAGTCGGCATGGCCGAAAAAGCTCCGCCCCAAGACCCCGCCCCGGTGCGTCCGATTGAGGTCGTAGCCGAAGACCCGGTGCCAGATGAACGACTCGATGTGGAGGTCGATCGCATCGGAGCCGTGGAACAACTCGACGGCCTCCTCGGTGACTCCCAGCTGTCGGGCGGTGTCGCTGACGTCCATCGGAACGCTTCCCTAACACGGCCCGGAGGAGATCGCTGTGATCCCGGTCAGTTGGCCGAAAATCCTCCTGAAACCTCTTTTGTAAAGTGGTTGTAAATGCTTGTTTTTGCACGCTTTCCGTTGACTCGGAGGTGCTTTCAACCCACAGTCAGCGTTCCCGGCTAGTTAACTTGTAAACAGCCGAGGCAGAGAAAGGACAAGAGATGTTGTCGTCGACCACAACCGCGGCGAGCGGCAAATCCTCGGATTTGCTGAGCTCACGCTCGATCAAACACGTGGTGATCCTCGGTGCCAATGGCGCGATGGGCCTTGGTAGCGGGGCACTGTTCACCACAGTCGTACCCAGGGTGACCTTCTTGGCGCGAACCAAGGAGAAGGCAGACGGCGGACTTGCCGCGGCAGTGAAGATGGTGCGGTCGAGCACCGTGGCCTCGAGAGTCGATACCGGAAGCTACGATGCAGACTTCGATCGCGTGGTCGCGGAAGCGGACCTGATCTTCGAAGCGGTAACCGAGCAACTCCCTCTCAAGCAGGAGTTCTTCGACCGCATCGACAAGGTCCGCCGGCCGGATTCGATCGTCGCCACCGTAACCTCTGGGCTGTCGATCAATCAGCTTGCCGAAGGGCGGAGCGATTCCTTCCGAAAGCATTTCCTCGGCTTGCACTTTTTCAACCCACCGAACGTAATCGTCGGCACGGAGTTGATCGCCGGCAAGGATACCGATCCGAAGCTGGTGGACTTCCTCGACGCCTTCTGCACGAAGCGCCTCGGGCGCGCGATGGTGCGGACGGCGGATACGGCGGGCTTCGCGGGCAACCGAGTCGGCTTCAAGCTTCTCAACGAGTGCGCGATCCTCGCCGAAGAGCACGGGCCGCTGCTCATCGACGAGCTGGTTGGTCCGTACACCGGCCGCGCGCTGACGCCGCTTGCGACGATCGACCTCGTCGGTTGGGACATCCACCGTGCGATCGTCGACAACATTTACGAGCTTGCTCCGGATGAGGCGCACGAGACGCTGAAGCTTCCGGGGTTCATGGCCGATTTGATGGCGAAGGGTGTGCTGGGCAGCAAGACCGGTGGCGGCTTCTTCGGGAAAGATGACGCGGGCGGGCGAATCGTGCTCGACCCCAAGACCCAAAATTACGTGGCAAAGTCCTCTCTCTCGCGCCCGGACCTCGGCTTCATCGAGGAGATTTCGAATCTGCACCGGGTGGGTCGCTACGTCGACGGTATGCGCGCCTTCGCGGCCGCCACCGGGCCGTACGCTGCCATCGCGCAGAAGGTCATCGCTGGATACATCAGCTACTCGTTCCACCGAGTCGGCGAAGTAACCGACGACATCTCCGGGATCGACCGCATCATGGGCTACGGCTTCAACTGGGCGCCACCGAGCGTCCTGGTCGACACGATCGGCCTCAAGCCGACCATCCAGATGATCGACAAGGCAGGCCTTCCCGTGCCGCCAGCACTTGCAAACGCCCAAGAGGGCACAACGTTCTTCGATGACCCACAGGTCAACGTGGGTAAGTTCTTCGTCGCCGCGTGAGCGAAAGGTTTTGGTGAAAAAGATGGCACAGGTTCCAGAAGTTTACGTTCTCGGCGGCTACCAGACAGACTTTGCTCGTAACTGGAGCAAAGAGAAGAAACACTTCGTCGCCATGATGCGCGAAGCGGTGCTTGGCGCGCTCGACGAGACACAGATCGAACCCAGCGAGATCGAAGTGGCTCACACCGGCAACTTCGCCGGAGAACTCTACAGCAAGCAGGGACACCTCGGTGCGTTCTTCTTGGAGATCGACCCGGCGTTCAGCGGCCTTCCCACCGCGCGCCATGAAGCCGCGTGCGCGTCGGGGAGCATCGCGCTCATGGCGGCCTCGGCGGAGATCGAAGCGCACCGTTACGATTTGGCCTGCGTGGTCGGCGTAGAACAGATGAAGAGCGTCGGCCCAGGCGAAGGTGGGGATTTCCTGGGCACGGCAGCGTGGTACGAGCTCGAGGCGAAGGGCGTCGAGTTCCCGTTCCCGAAGCTCTTCGGCAAGCTCGGCGACGAGTACGACAGGCGCTACGGCATCAAGGACGAACACCTCGCTGAGATCAGCACAATCAACTACGCCAACGCGAAGCTCAACCCGAACGCGCAGACCCGTACCTGGTACATGAACTACGACCACGCGATGAGCCGTGACGAGTTCAACGGCACCATCGGCGGCCGCATCCACATCTCCGACTGCTCCCAGGTGACCGACGGCGCCGCAGCACTGCTGGTGGCCTCGCCCGAGTACGCCAAGAAGTGGGCGGACCGGGTCGGCGTCCCGTTCGAGTCGATCCCCCGCATCAAGGGCTGGGGACACAACACTGCGCGCATTCGCTTCGACGACAAGATCGCCGAGAGCGCCAACTCCGAGTACATCCTTCCGCACGTTCGCAGCACGGTCACGTCGGCCCAGAAGCGCGCCGGCATTGCGGACACCAGCGGAATCGATGCGATCGAAACCCATGACTGCTTCACCACCTCCGAATACATGGCGATCGACCACTTCGGTCTGACCGCCCCCGGTGAAAGCTGGAAGGCAATCGAAGAAGGCGTCATCGCCTTCGACGGCAGCACCCCGATCAACCCGAGCGGCGGCCTCATCGGAGCCGGGCACCCCGTCGGCGCCACCGGCGTCCGCCAAGTCCTCGACTGCCACAAACAAGTCAGCGGCAAGGCAGGCGACTATCAAGTTGAAGGCGCCAAGAACGTCCAAACCCTCAATATCGGCGGCTCCGGCACCACCAGCGTGAGCTTCATCCTCGGAACGTGAGCTGAGGCGCCGGGGTCCGCGGACCCCGGTGGAACCTCCGCCTTGTGCATGTTAGGAGGGCGCCATGCGGTATTCGCGGGCGTTTGTTCCGACGCTGAAGGAAGTTCCCAAGGAGGCGACGATGCCTTCGCACGTGCTCATGCTTCGGGCTGGGTATGCGCGGATGGTAGGCGCGGGCATCTATGAGTTGCTGCCTCTAGGGACGCGAGTCCTCCACAAGATCGAGCAGATCATTCGCGAGGAGATGGACGGTGCGGGGGCGCAAGAGCTTCTCATGCCGACCTTTGTGCCCAGCGCGTACTTCAAGGAGACGGGACGCTGGGAGGCGTACGGCCCCACGCTCCTGCGCATCAAGGACCGCAAGGGCGGCGAGTACCACCTCGCTCCAACACACGAAGAGATCGTCACGGACCTCGTGCGGCGCGAGATCCAGAGCTATCGGCAGCTCCCGCTGAACCTGTATCAGATACAGCTCAAGTACCGCGACGAGCCGCGCCCTCGTGGGGGGCTGCTTCGCTGCCGCGAGTTCATCATGAAGGACGCGTACTCCTTCGACGTGTCGGAGGAAGCCGCGCTAGAAAGCTACGCGCACATGCGGGCGACCTATCACCGCATCTTCAAGCGACTCGGCCTCGACTATCGGGTCGTCGAGGCCGACAGCGGAGCGATCGGCGGCAAGCTGAGCGCGGAGTTCCAGGTGCTCGCACAGACCGGCGAAGACTGGATCGTCGCTTGCGGCGCCTGTGACTACGCCGCCAACGTCGAGGTCGCCCAAGCAGGCCGTGCCAAGCCACCCACGACCTTTTCGAGCGAGGCGGCCCCGCTCGAAAAGGTCGAAACGCCCGATGCGCGCTCGATCGATGAGGTGGTGTCCTTTTTTGGCGGTGAAACCACGGCAGCCCACACACTGAAGTCGCTCCTCTACGTCGCCGGCGAGGAGGTGGTGTTGGCGATCGTTCGCGGAGACCACGAGGTCAACGAAATCGGCCTCGCCCGACACCTCGGCGTCGAAGAGGTCCTGCTCGCAGCCGACGGCGCCGTGAAAGAAGCGACCGGCACCGAGATCGGCTTCGTCGGCCCCGTGGGATTCGGGGGGCGCATCGTTGCGGATCCGGACGCCGTTGCCGTACCGAACGCGATCGCCGGCGCGGGAGAAACGCCCTATCACTACAAGAACGTCAATCATGGCCGCGACTTCGAAGCAGAGGTCGTTTCGATCCGCCAAGCCGCATCCGGCGACCCTTGCCCCAACTGCGACGGCGCACTCGAGGTCTACCGAGGCATCGAAGGTGGGCACATCTTCGTCCTCGGGACGCACTACACGGACAAGATGAACGCGAGCTTCCTCGACGAGGAAGGGAGTAGCCGCTCGATCGTCATGGGCTGCTATGGCATCGGAGTAACTCGCCTGATCGCCGCCATCATCGAACAGCATCATGACGAACACGGTATTCGCTGGCCGGTGAACGTCGCCCCCTACCAGGTGATCATCACCCCGATCGGCAAAGACGAGGCACCCCTCGCGAGGGCCACCGAACTTTACGATTCGCTGCGTGCCGAAGGCGTCGAAGTCCTTCTGGACGACCGACCCGAGCGACCGGGGGTCAAATTCAAGGACGCCGATCTGCTCGGGATCCCCGTCCGGATCACGATCGGGTCTCGCGGCCTGAAGCAAGGCACCGTCGAGCTCAAGAAGCGGACCGACAGCGAGTCCCAAGACGTTCCCATGGATGGCGCGGCCGCCGCGACGCGCGCCGCGTTGGCAGAGCTCGGGGCCTGAGCGCATGCCGGGCTACGACGACGCGTACCACACCGCAAAGTGGCGCACCCTGTGGCTGATGATCGGCTTCGCGGTGCTCGTCGGTGTCGGCGTCTTCGCGGTCCTGCGACCGGAGCTCGAGGACGAGCCCCAAGAGGAATCCGAGAGATCTCCGGCCCAAATCGAGACCGACGAAGAGCCACAGGGTGGGGAGTCTCTGCAAGAATGAAGCGTGGGCGGGCCGATTACGTATAAAGAGGCGTGTCAGCAACTCAACCTTTGCGTCCCACTTCACAGGTTTGTCATCCTATAGGGGCCGTGGCTCATCGTGGACTCATCGTAGTGGCGTTCGCGGCGGTGCTCCTCGCATCGCCTCCTGCGCCGGTCTACGCATCGCCCGACGTCCCGATGTGCATTGCGGATCAACCACAGGTCAGCATCGCGCCGATCGAGCGGATTCGGTGGCGTGCTCCCATGTGCGGGCCGTACCCGAGCCCATTCCGGGTCGCGGACGCCCAGCCAACGGAGGCACGCGCGATCGAAGCCTATCGTGCCGCTGTCCGGCAGATGGCGGCGGTGAACTACGAGGAGGCGCGCCTACAACTCGATCTGGCCTATCGGGGGCTCCCACAGATCAGCGACCACATCGCCCTGCGGAGCGCCCGGCTCGAGCTCCTGCGGGGCCGGCCGGGCCGAGCGGTCGAGTTCTTCACGGAGGCAACACAGAGCCCTCATGAGGCCGTGCGGGTCGAGGCGAGCTTCGGTCAGGTTCTCGCCCTCCTTCGCGCGGGCCACCCGACCGCCGAACAGGGCCTGCAGGACCTGCTGTCGACCTACCCCGCGATTCCCGATCGCAGTGCGCTTCTGTTCGAGCACGCCCAGCACCTGATCCGTCAATCACGGTACGACGAGGCGATAGCGGTGATGCACACCGTCCGCATCGAGCATCCCGGGAGCTACATCGCGCCATGGGCAGAGTCCGAGCTCACTCGCCTCGGAACGCTGGGCCACGAGACGCCGTCCATGACCGGCGAAGAACGCGTGCGTCGGGCACGTCAACTGGTGCGCACCGGGCCGCTCCCGGAGGCGAAGATCACGGTCGCCCAGCTCCTCGACACCCCGCTCACCGGACAGCAGCACGCAGAGGTTCACTACCTCGCTGGGCGCCTCGCACGTGACGCGGGTCGCTGGAAGGCGGCGGAAACCTATCTTCGAACCGCTCAGTTGTTTCCCATCGACAGCGCAGCAACTGCTAGAGACATCGAGCAGCGGGCGAACGACATGGCGGCAACAGCCGCCGCACGCGAGCCTGACCAAGCGCTGCGGCGGCTCACGGCGCTCCGTGCGGGCCGCGCGACGGGGTCGATCCCGTCGAGCCGACTCGTGGACATGATCCGCGTGGCTTCCGCAGCCGGACTCGTGGAAGAGGTCGACGACATTCTCGTTATTCTGGGCGCACGAACCGGGACGCCGGCGGCGCTGCTTTTCGACGCAGCCATGGCGGCCGCCGGAGCAGGCAACGAAGATCTGATCATCGAGGTGCTGCAAGACATCGCGAAACGTCCCAACTCCCGCCACCGGGCAGCCACCCTCTACCATCTGGCTCGAGCGCACGAGCGCGCGGAAAGGCCCGCCGATGCGGTCCTATTTTTCGCAGAGGCGAAGTCGACCGCAGAACGAGGCGGAGACCTCTATTACGCGCTTTGGGCAGAGAACGGCCTCGGGCGGGTAGAGCGTAGTAATCATGACTCTAGCGAAGAGGGGCTCGCCGACGCGGAGGCGCAGACGGCCCCCCGACCTCCACGGGCGTCCAACGGCGCACTCGCCAAACAGCTCCGGCCCATCGGCGCGCTTCACCGGGACAGCTATCCATGGATTGCTCGCGCAGCGATCTTGCTGCAGGTCGACGAACGCGAGGCCGCCACCGCCGAGCTTTTCGAGACCTATCTGACCTGGCGCCACGCCCTCGGCAAACCCATCGCGAGGGCGGGACTGGCCTGCGTGGCACGCGCCGACGGCCGAAGGCACGAACCCATCGCGAGCGACGTTCGTGCCGCACGCCGCGAGCTCTCCGACGAGGACCGCGCCACACTTGCCGCGGTCGCCGCAATGCTTGGCGACACGGGGACAGCCGGCGGGTTCCTCGGATCTGACTTCATCGACACCTTGCCACGAGCGTACGAATGGCTCGCGGTCCCCGCCGCCAAGCGATACGGACTCGACCCGAACCTGCTGCTTGCGGTGATGCGCGTCGAGAGCGCGTATCAGAAACACATCGTGTCGTACGCCGGTGCCGTGGGCCTCATGCAGATCATGCCACGCACAGGACAACTGATCGCGCACAGCCTGGGCCACGACGACTTCACGCCAGCCGACCTTCTCGACCCCAGCCTCAATCTCGAGTTCGCCGCCTGGTACCTGAGCTCCTTGATTCGCCGGTTCGACGGGCGGCTCCCGCTCGCCATAGCCGCCTACAACGGCGGGCCCCACAACGTTCGACGTTGGATTCAGGAGAACGCCGACGGAACGCCCCTCGACGTACTGTTGGAGCGGATTCCCTTCACGCAGACCCACCGCTACGTTCGCAAGGTGTTGGTGCACTACGAGGCGTACCGACGACAGCACGGGCTATCGATGCCCCAGCTATCGGTCCAGCTCCCACCTCGGCGGGTTGATCCGGTGGCGTTTTAAGGAGGGTGGCCGTGCCGGAACAGGTGGATGCGGTCGTAGTCGGCGCTGGGGTCGTGGGCCTCGCGTGCGCGTACGCGCTTTCTCAGAAACTCGACTCGGTCGTGGTCATCGAGCGCGACGTCGGGCCCGGCCGGGAGATGTCGAGCCGGAATAGCGGCGTGATCCACGCAGGGATCTATTATCCGAACGACTCGCTCAAGACGCGCTTGTGCATCGAAGGCAACCGGCGCCTCTACGAATGGTGTGAAACTCACGAAGTGCCGCACAAGCGCACGGGGAAGCTGATCGTTGCGACGAGCCCACACGACGAGGAGCGACTTCAGGCGATCGCTCGCCATGCCAAAGAGGTCGGCGCCGCAGACCTGCAGCTCGTGACCGGGGCGGAGGCGAGTCAGCAAGAGCCCGAGCTACGCTGCGCGCTCGCTCTGCACTCCCCGAGCTCCGGTGTCGTCGATGTCCACGAGCTCATCGCGAGCCTGGTACGCGAGATCAAGGAGGCCGGTGGCGCGGTCGTGTACCACACCGAAGTCGAAGCAATTCGGAAGTCCCGGGACGGGTGGATCGTTCGGACCGCCGACACGACCGGAAGCGAGGCCGAGCTGCACACAAAGCGGATCGTGAACGCCGCCGGGCTGTCCGCGCTCGACGTCGCCGCTAAGTCGGGGCTCCGGGACGGGCAATGCCCGTGGCGCCTGTATCCCTGCAAGGGATCGTACTTCGCGCTCGGCCCCGGGGCGCCACCCACCCGCAACAGTCTGCTCTACCCACTGCCCGAAGGGGGTGGCCTGGGTGTACACATCACGACCGACATCTCCGGCGCGCGGCGTGCTGGTCCGGACGCCGAGTTTGTCGACGTCATCGATTACTCCGTCGACGAGTCGCGAGCCGAGCAGTTCGCCGAAGCGGTCGCGCGCTACCTCCCGGCGATTCGCCCCGAGCACTTGACGCCGGACTATAGTGGTATCCGCCCAAAGCTCGTCGGCCCCGCCGGCGGATTCGCAGACTTCGTCATCGCCGACCCGGCCTCACAACCCGGAGTGATCCACTTGATTGGCATCGAATCTCCAGGGCTTACCGCTTCCCTTGCCATCGGCGCCCGGGTGTCGGATGTGATCGGCTAGAGGTTGCGCACCCGCCTCCGGGTATGCATAACCCCGCCCTCAAAAGGAGTGTCATGAGCCATCGAGTCTTGATCATCGGGAGCGGCCCCGCAGCCCACACCGCAGCCATCTACGCGGCCCGCGCTGAACTGAGCCCCGTGCTCTTCGAGGGGTTCATGGCAGGTGGTGTTGCCGCCGGCGGCCAGCTGACCACCACGACGGATGTCGAGAACTTCCCCGGCTTCCCGGAGGGCATCATGGGGCCGGACCTGACCGATCGCTTTCGCGCGCAGTCGGAACGGTTCGGAACCACGATCCATACAGAGACCGTAAACGAGATCGACCTCTCGAGCCGCCCGTTCCGTTTCAAGGCGGACGCCCAGGCAGGCAGCGCCGACTCGGTCATCATCGCCACGGGCGCGACGGCCAAGCGCCTCGAGATCCCCGGCGCCGGCGACGGCGAGCTCTGGCAGAAAGGCATCTCGGCCTGCGCCGTGTGCGATGGCGCGCTACCCGCGTTCCGCAATCAGCCACTCGTGGTGATCGGCGGAGGTGACTCCGCGGTCGAAGAGGCTTCGTTCCTGACGAAGTACGGTTCGACAGTGTACATCGTTCATCGCCGCGACGAGCTGCGCGCCTCGAAAATCATGCAGCAGCGCGCGCTCGACAACCCGAAGATCGAAATGCTCTGGTCACACGTCGTGACGCAGGCCAAGGGCGCGGACTTCCTCGAAGCCGTCCGCGTCAAGGACCTCAAGACCGACGAGGAACGGGATATCCCGGCGGCGGGGCTCTTCTTCGCCATCGGCCACACGCCGAACACCGCGTTCCTGAACGGCCAGATCGACACCGACGAGCAGGACTACATCGTCACGAAACCAGATTCGACGCAAACCAATATTCCAGGCGTCTTCGCCGCAGGCGACGTGCAGGACAAGCAGTGGCGGCAGGCGATCACCGCCGCCGGTAGCGGGTGCATGGCCGCTCTAGAGGTCGAACACTTCCTGGCCGCGAACCCCTAACTGCCGCCGAAGGCGTCCACAAAGAATGCGGACGATTCTCTTCTTGCTTTGCAGCTGAAAAGGGAATGTCCCCTTTTTGGAGCGGTCAATGGCGGAGACTTGGCGGGGTGCCGTTGCCGTTTCGGCGGTCACGGCGCTCTTGTTTGCGCCGCACGGCCTCTGCACGCCGCTCTTGGGTCTTGGTCGAGGGCACACGCCCCGGATGTGCGGGCTGCTCTTGGTGGTGCTCGTCGAAGGCGCCGGGCTGCATGCCGAGCTCGAAGAACGCCACCTCGCGCTTCGCCCGCTCACCGACGCGCAACGCAACGAGTGCCGCCCCTACCCCGGCGCCAACGTAGACCGCGCCCTTTGGGTCGTCGATGCCACGGGAACCGTACAGCCCGTGTATGTACTTGTGGCCGGCAAGCTTCCCGACGGACAGTTCGTGAAGCCGCGCGACAGTCACCTGGCCGGCATGGGTGTGGCCCGAGAACACGAGTGGAACTCCAGACTCCCAGAGCGCGTCGGCCTCCTCGGCGATGTGCGAAAGCCCGATTACCGGCTGGTCCGGGCGCAGGCCCTTCAGGGCTGTCCGGCGATCGGCATGTCCCGTGTAAGCGTCATCCAGGCCGAGGACCTGCAGCGGCTGATTTCGAATCGTGATCGTAGTGTGCGCATTGTCGAGCACCTCGGCGCCACCCCGTCGAAGTGCCTCTCGCACGGGTTCCGCACCCGCCCAATGGTCGTGATTCCCGAGGACGGCGAACACAGGCGCGTCGATCTTACTGATCACGTCGGTTAGGTCGGCAAGGTACACCTGGCTGTGGCACACGAAGTCACCGCTGATGACAACGATGTCTGGCTTGCCGGCATTCGTCATCGACACCGCGTCGTACTGCACCTCCATCGGCGTGACGCGGCCCACGTGCAAATCGGTCAGGTGCCCGACCCGCAGGCCCTCGAGGTGTTCGAGGAAGCACTCCGGACCCGCAAACCTGCGGATACGAAACCGGCGCGACGTATCGCGCCAAGGGTCACGCTCGCGCAAGAGCCTCTTTCGAAAGTTCCGAAGCCCTTCGATGGTTGCGAATCGGCCCATATCTACGCCAGTGTAATCATTCCGCTCAATGCCCGCACGAACCTGGGGGCGGGCGTTTGCGCGTCAGTCTCGAAACGGGCACGTCTGGGCCCCGAGAGCGGCGCGGGTTCCTCTTACGGCGGAACCGCCAGACGACATAGGCGCCGGCGGCTGCGACGATCAACCCTGCCATGATTTGCTGCCACGGCATACCCGAACCCTATCCGAAACCCAAGAGCTGCCCACCCTGATAGACGGCCAAAGAGGCCATGTACGCTAGCGCTGTCATGTAGGAAAAGAGGAACACCGGCCACTTCCAAGACCCGGACTCCCTCCTGACGACCGCAAGTGTGCTCATGCACTGACAGGCGAGCAGGAAGAAGATCATGAGGGAAACGCCACTCAGAGGCGTCATCACGGGGGTGCCGTCCGCGTGGCGCGCGTCCCGCAGAGCTTGGCGCAGAGGCGTGTTCTCCTCGTCGGCCTCGCCAATGCCGAAGACCACACCAAGTGTGGAAATGAAGACCTCGCGAGCAGCAAACGCGCCGATGATCCCTACCCCGATCTGCCAATCGAAGCCGATGGGCCGGAGCGCGGGTTCGATCGCGTGACCGAACCTGCCGCCGAAGCTGTAGCCGAGCTGCTCCGCCGCCTCCTGCGAGTCGAGGGACCGGAGCGCTTCAGCCATGTCGGTTTCGGATACCTCTGTCTGTTCGAGCCGCTCGCGCTCTGCGGCGTAGTGCTCGGTGATGTCGGCCGATTTCGGAAACGACAGGAGCGCCCAGAGAAGAATGGTCATCGCCAAGATGATCGTCCCCGCGTCGACGAGAAAAACGCGCAACCGACGCCAGGCGTTGAGCCATAGGATCTGCGCCGAGGGCCACCGGTACGGCGGCATCTCGAGCACGAATGTCGGCGCGGGACCGGGGAAGCACGGTGCGACCAATGACCGCAGCCGCCGCGAGCGTGACCAGGACCGACAACGTGTACATCGAGAAGAGCGCAACCGCCCCAGCACTGAACCATCCGAGCGACTGCCCCGCGAAGACGGTGCCGACGACGAGGATGTAGACAGGAAGTCGGGCACTGCAGGACATCAAGGGCAGCGCCAACATCGTGACCAAACGGTCTCGGCGGCGTTCGATCGTGCGCGTCGCCATGACGGCGGGAATCGCACAAGCGAACCCGGACAGCAGGGGGACGAATGCCTTTCCGTGCAGCCCCACCCCTTTCATCACGCGGTCGATCACGAACGCGACGCGCGCGAGATACCCCGAGTCCTCGAGAAATCCGACGAAGAGGAAGAGTATCAGGATCTGAGGGGCAAACACGATGACGTTTCCGACGCCCGCGATGATGCCTTCGACAACCAGGTCTTGGAGCACCCCCGCGGGGAGAACCACCGCGGCTTGCGCCTGTATCAACCCAGTGAAGCTCTCGATCGCGGCGATCAACGGCTCGGCCCCAGCGAAGAGCGCCTCGAAGATTCCGAGCATCACGGCCGCGAAAACGACCAGCCCCGCGACCGGATGGGTGAGCACGCGGTCGATGCGCTCGCTCCATGAGGGCCCTCGCTCCTGCGCGGAGCAGGCTTCGCCCAACGCGTCGTCGAGCCAGGCGTAGCGAGAGGAGATGATCTCCAGGTCGATGTTGCGGCCCAGCGCCCGGGCGGCCTGCCGAATCTCTTGGACGGCTCGCCGCACGTCGTCCGGGATCCCGCGAAGACGGTCTTCACCGAGAGAAAGGAGGCACCAGAGTGCGAATACGCGTAGCTGGCCCGGAGCCGTCTCAGGGCGCCACTTGGCGACGACTGGAACGAGCTTCGCCACGTCGGCTTCGAGCTCTGGCGGGTAGACAAGCTCTGCCCGCTTTGCGCTGCTGCCGCGCCCAAGCTCCTCGTCGAGTGCGGCGAGCAGAGCATCCAAGCCGCGCCGCTTGGTGGCGACCACCGGAAGGACGGGCGCGCCAAAGAGCTGTGACAATCGCTCGGTGTCGATCTGAAGGCCGAGACTCTCGGCGGAGTCCATCATGTTGAGCGCAACGACGACCGGAACCCCGGATTCGATGAGCTGCAGCGCCAGATAGAGGCCCCGCTGCAAGGTCGTCGCGTCCACGACGCAGATCACCGCCCTGGTTTCCCCTTCGAGCAGCGCGTCGACCGCAAGTTGCTCCTCGGGAGACCCCGCGGTCAGGCTGTACATCCCCGGCACGTCGACAAGCTCGATCTCCTGTGCACCGAGCCGCAGGCGCGCACTGGTCCGGTCGACCGTCACGCCGGGATAGTTGCCCACGTGAGCGCTGCCGCCCGAAAGAGCATTGAAGAGAGTGCTCTTGCCGCAGTTGGGGTTGCCCGCGATCAAGACCTGCGCGGGGGCCGCGTTGCCGCTCACACCGTTTCCTCGGAGCCCACGGCGATGTTGGCCGCCTCGGCGCGCCGCAACGACAGGGCATAGTTGCGGACCCGCAGCTCGATCGGATCGCCGAGCGGTGCCACGCGGACCACCCGGACCGGGGTTCCGGGGAGAAGGCCCATCTCCATCAAACGCCGCGAGAGGTGGCGCTCACAGTCGATCGACACGATTTTGGCGAGTTGCCCGAGGGGCAGATCGGCGAGGGAGGACTTCACCGCTTACTGATAATGAATTTCTTTATCGTCGGCAACCGCTTGGAATTTCCGGCAAAGTCCCTATAGAACCGGCCTACCCGCGCCTCAGAAGGAGAATCATGGCCACCACCGCGCTCAAGGGAACCCCGGTTCAAACCAATGGCGATCTGCCTGCCAACGGCAGCGCCGCTCCGGACTTCCTCCTCATCGGAGTCGACCTCAGCGAGAAGACGCTCGGGAGCTTCAAAGGGAAGAAGAAGATCCTCACGATCAACCCGAGCTACGACACGCCCGTCTGCGCAACCACGGCGCGCGCTTTCAATGAACGCGCGGCAGGCCTCGACAACGTCGTCGTCCTCGTCGTCAGCCCTGACCTTCCGTTCGCACAGCGGCGTTTCTGCGTCGCAGAGGGCCTCGAGGGCGTGGTTCCGCTTTCGACCTTCCGCGGCAGCTTCCTGGACGACTACGGCGTCAGGATGGTCGACGGCGCCATGAAGGACCTCGCCGCCCGCGCGATTGTCGTCGTCGACGAGCACGACAAGGTGGTTCACACCGAGCTCGTTGCGGACATCGTCCAAGAGCCCGACTACGACGCGGCCATCGCCGCCGTCAGCTAGACCGCTCTCACCCCGAACTGATCCGCCCTCGCAGCGCCAGAGCGCCGATCCGACCGCCCCTCATCCTCGAATATGCTGTGCATGTCCTTCGTCTTCGTGACGGCCGCCTCGGCGCTCTGGCGCCACGATCATCGAATCAGTTCAAGGTGAGAGCGGTCTAGGACAACAGGCGCTGCGCTTCGGCAACGACGCGCTCGACCGTGAGGCCATACTTCTCGTAGAGCTGCTTGTACGGCGCCGACGCGCCGAACTGTTCGATGGTGACGAACGCAGCGTCGTTGCCGACCCAGCGGTCCCAGCCTTGGCGAATGCCCGCCTCGATGACGACCTTAGCGGCGACGCCGCGCGGCAGGACCTCCTGCTGGTAGCCTTCGTCTTGCTGCTCGAAGAGCTCCCAGCACGGCATGCTCACCACGCTCACGGCGGCGCCTTCCTGCTCGAGCACGTCGGCTGCCGCAAGCGCAATCTCTACCTCGCTGCCGGTCGCCACCAGGATCACGTCCGGCCCGCCACCGCCAGCTTCACGCAGGGTGTAGGCCCCGCGCGCTGCCTTTTCGGCACTCGCGACCGTGCTGCGATCGAGCACCGGCACATTCTGTCGTGTCAACGCGAGCGCCGCTGGACCGTCCCATCGAAGGGCCGCCTTCCAGCACTCGCGCACCTCGTTCGCATCCGCGGGCCTGAACACAGCAAGCTCGGGAATCGCGCGTAGCGCGGCGAGCTGCTCCACGGGCTGGTGGGTCGGACCGTCCTCGCCAAGCCCGATGCTATCGTGCGTGTAGATGTAGCGGGTGTGGAGCTTCATCAGCGCAGCGAGGCGGATCGAAGGCCGCATGTAGTCGCTGAATATCAGGAAGGTCGCGCCGAATGGGATCACGCCGCCGTGAAGCGCCATCCCGTTCATCGCTGCACCCATCCCGTGCTCACGAATGCCCCAATCCACGTTGCGCGGGATCCCGTCCGCCTGAGCCAGAAAGCTCGAGAGACCCTTCATGTGGCTGTTGTTCGACCCCGCAAGATCGGCAGAGCCTCCGACCAGCCCGCCGATTTTCGATGCCAGCGCGTTGAGCACGGCGCCACTCGCCTTTCGCGTCGCGGTGCCCTTGGGGTCGGCGTCGAAGACCGGTAGATCGGCGTCCCAATCCGCGGGCAGCTCGCCAGCCAATGCCCCCTCGAGCTCGTTCGCTGCCTCGGGAAACTCGGCCCGGTACTCTGCGAGACGGGCTTGCCATGCCTCGTGGCTCTTCGCCCCACGATCCCGAATCGCTTCCGCCGCTGCCGCGAGCTCGTCGGGCACGAAGAACAACGGCTCGGTTGGCCATTCCATGATCTGCTTGGTGGCGATGACCTCGTCTTCACCGAGCGGCGCTCCGTGCGCGCCCGAGGTGTCGCGCTTGTTGGGCGAAGGATCGCCAATGATCGTGCGTACCCGGATGAAGCTTGGGCGAGCGTCCGTGACCGCCGCGTTCGCAGCCCCGATCAGCGCTGCGAGGTCGTTCCCATCTGCGACGCTTTGCGTATGCCAGCCGTACGACGCGAAGCGCGCCAACACATCCTCGCTGAAGCTGAGGTCGGTCCTGCCGTCGATCGTGATCTCGTTGTCATCCCAGAACACCGTGAGCTTTGCGAGCTCGAGGTGACCGGCGAGCGACGCAGCCTCCGAGGCCACGCCTTCCATGAGGTCGCCATCCGACGCGATGACCCACGTACGGTGATCGAAAAGGACGTGCCCCGGCTTGTTGAACCGTGCGGCAAGATGCCGTTCCGCCATCGCCATCCCGACGCTGTTCCCGACGCCCTGCCCGAGCGGCCCCGTCGTCGTCTCGACACCCGGCGTGACGTGCGACTCCGGGTGGCCCGGCGTGAGACTTCCCCACTGCCGGAACTGGCGAATGTCATCCAGCGAAACCTCGTAGCCGCTTAGATGGAGCAAGGCGTACTGAAGCATCGACGCGTGCCCGCACGACAAGACGAACCGATCGCGGTCCGGCCACTCGGGA
>PVMK01150154.1_pt1 | contig 27093 bp, 21 predicted proteins | sample 1853481 | NCBI WGS metagenome assembly PVMK01 (sample SAMN08533507, study PRJNA380276) | Marine sediment metagenome, whole genome shotgun sequencing project. | reverse complement strand
AACAGCCCTTAACCCGGATGGCATCCCGTGCCCTGCAATTGAAGCAAAATATGGAGAAGGCGGGTCAAACCTACGGTCACTCGGAAATCGAGATCGATACCAAAGGATACCGGGATTATCGCGGGGTGCCGGTTTTCGGCGCCTGTCTCTGGAACGCCGACTCGGGGCTTGGCCTGGCGACTGAAATCGATGTGGCTGAAGCGCTGTCCAATTATTATCAGATACGACGGACGGTTTTCGGGGTTTTGGGATTTACCCTGTTTCTGTCTGTGGGTGCGATATTACTGGTTCTGATACTGGGCGAACGCACCAGCCGGGCGCTGATGACGGCGCGGGACAATCTGGAAGCAAAGGTTGACGAGCGCACAGCCGAATTGCAGGAAAAACAGGCGCAGCTTAAGACGGCCGAGGAACGCTCTCGCCTGTTGCTGGATTCCGTCGGCGAGGGTATCTTTGGCGTCGATCTGGAGGGGAAGGTCGCGTTCACCAATCCGGCCGCCAACCGCATATTGGGATACGAAGCAGATGAACTCATCGGCCAGGATGTCCACCAGAAAATTCACCATTCCCACGCGGATGGCTCCCGTTATCCAAAAGAAGAGTGCCCGATGTACCTGACCCATGTTGATGGCACCGATCACCATGTAACCGATGAGGTACTCTGGAGCAAGGACGGCACGCAGTTTCCGGTGGAATACACCAGCATGCCGCTAAAGAAGGACGGCCGGGTCGTCGGTGCCGTGGTCACATTCATGGATATCGCCGAGCGCAAGAAAATGGAAACCGCTCTGCTGGCAGAGCGCGAACGACTGCAAAAGATCCTGGACACCAGCCCGGTCGGTGTCGGCATATCCATCGAGGGCGTGGTTCGCTTTGCCAACGCGCGTTTTAGCGAACTTTTTGATCTCAAGGAAGGGCAGTCGTCGCTGGACACCTACGTCAACCCGGATGACCGGAAGTATATCGCGACCGAACTTGAACGATCGGGAATCGTTCGTGATTACGAGTTGCAGGCCTACGGCCGCAATCGCGAGATTCGTGACACACTGGCGACTTTCATCAGTACCGAATACGACGGCCAAACCGGTATTCTTTCCTGGCTGGTGGACCTCAGCGGCCTAAAAGAAGCCGAGAGAGAACTGAAAGCCAAATTCGATGAATTGGCCAGATTCAGACGGCTGGCAATTGGCCGCGAACAAAAGATGATCGAACTGAAAAAAGAAATCAATGAACTCCTGAAAGTGACCGAGAATTCAGAAAAATATAAAATCCACTGAGGGAGGAACCGTAAATGAGAATCCTGGGTTACGTCGTTTATTCACGAACCTTCGATAGACTTAAAAGCAGCGCCTGGGTGCTTTGCAGCCGATACTGCTACGGCCTCGGCCTGGCACTGCTGGCCATGCTCGTGGGGCTGCCGGTAGTGTCCTCCGCGAAAACATCGGCAACGCCGATGAAGTTCGAGTACGCCTTCGACATCGGTGGAGAACCCGGCTTCTCCATCATCCAGGATCGTGACGGGTTTCTCTGGTTCAGCTCCTTCTACAACGGCATGGTGCGTTTCGATGGCTCGAGCAAGTGGATGATCCGCGAGGGACCGGACGGGATCTCCAGCGATTTCGTAACCCAGCTGTTCGAGGACAAGGATGGCCATATCTGGGCCGGCACGAACCACGGTCTCAACCGCTATGACAAGCGCACCAACACGATCACCCGTTTCCTGAAGGACCCGGCGCAGCCCGGGTCCAGCCTGGTTGGCAACATCTTCAACCTGGCTTCACGCACCATCATTCAGGACCGGCAGGGCTACCTGTGGTTCGGCACGCAGAGCGGGCTGTCTCGTTTCGACGCGGCCAAGAACACCTTCACCAACTATCAGCACGACCCCGACGACCCACACTCGCTGTCTGATAATGACATCTTTTGCGTGTTCGAGGACCGTGACGGCTTCATCTGGGTGGCGACGAAAAACCATGGTGTAAATCGCTTCGACCCACAATCCGGACGCTTTACGCGGTTCACCCACGACTCCGAAGATCCCGAGAGCCTGCCCGACAACGCCATCCAGTCCATCGCCCAGGACCGGGACGGACATCTCTGGTTCGCCACCCGCGAAGATGGCCTGATTCGCCGCGACCGTGACAGCGGCCGGTTCAGCCATTTCGAACACGACCCGGACGATTTCGACAGCTTGCCCCAGATGAGCATCTGGGATTTGGTGTCACTAAACAGCGGGGAGATCGCCCTGATCAGCGACGCTTCCGCCGTTGGCCTGGTGCTGTTCGATCCACGCACGGGCAAACACCGCCAGTACCGGAAAAAACCGGGCGACCCATTCAGCCTTGCCACGGACACGGTGCACGGGGTATTTGAAGATCGCGACGGCACGCTCTGGATCATGCATAACAACGGCAAGGTGGATAAGGCAGATCCGCGCGCACAGCAGTTCACCCTCTACCGTCACAACCCGCTCGATGAGCACAGCCTGGCCAGCGATGCGGCCGTACCCGTGTATCAGGACCGCCATGGCCATATCTGGGTGGGCCACTTCGGCTCGGGCCTGGACCGTTACAACCCCGAAACCGACGACTTCACCCATCACAAGCCTGATTCCAAAGACCCTACCAGCCTTCCTCATGGCTATCCGGCAGGTTTCTTTGAGACCCACCGCGGCGAGTTCATTGTCTCCACCGCCGCGGGCATGGTGTATTTCGATCCCTTCAAGGGCGAGGTGACGGAGAAGATCACGGATGACACCTGGTTCTACACCATGATCGAGGACAGTGAGGATCCCGATGTCATCTGGGCCGTGGGCTGGGAACAGAGTCTGAACCGCTTCAATCTGCGCACCAGGGAACGCAAGGTCTACCGCCACGATCCCCAAGATCCGAACAGCTTCGCGGCCGTCACCGCAGTGCGTTTCATCCGTGACCGAGACGATCCCGACATCTTCTGGATCGCCACCTGGGGCGGTGGACTGGAAAAGTTTGACCGCCGTCAGGAAACTTTTACTCACCACCAACACGACCCTGAAGACCCGCAAAGCATCAGTTCCAACACCGTCTACGATGTCATGGAAGATTCCAGGGGCAATCTCTGGGTCAGCACCGACAAGGGGCTGAACCGCTTCGACAAGCGTAGTGGCAAATTCAAGCGCTTCGACAAGGCGGCCGGCTTCGAGGCCAAAATCGTTCACAACATTCTCGAAGACCGCAGCGGCCGCCTTTGGATGGGCACCAATATCGGCCTGGTGGTATTCGATATCGAAAGCGAAAAAGTCGTCAAGCGCTATACCACAGAGGACGGCCTGCACAGCCACAACTTTTTCTCCACCGCGCGCGGCCAGACACGCGATGGGCAGCTGTGGTTCGGGGGATTCAACGGACTCAACCGATTCGATCCGGAAAATTTGCAAGAGAACCCGGACCCGCCGCAAATCTATCTCACCGCCATCAAGCAGGGTGGCCAAGCGATCAAGCCCTTGACTGCGTTCGAGCATCTGCGCGAGATCAACCTGGGACTGGCGGGAAAACTTCTTCGAGTTTGAGTACGTCGCACTCAACTACACCATCGCCGGCAAGAACCGCTACCGTTACAAGCTCGAGGGCCGCGATCGAGATTGGGTACAGGCAGGTAAACAGCGCACGGGGCGTTATTCGGGACTGCAGGGCGGGACCTATACCCTGCGGATCAACGGTACCAACAACGACGGCGTCTGGAACACATCCGAGCAGGAGGTGCGGCTGGCGGTCAACGTCCAATCGCCCCCCTGGCTGAGGTGGTGGGCGTGGATGCTTTATGCGCTGAGTGGCGGCCTGATCTTTTACGGGGTTGTGCGCTTGCGTCTAAGTGCGTCGGAGCGTGAACGCGTTCTGCTCCAGGAGGAAGTGGCTGCTCGAACCGTCGAGCTGCGTAAGCTCTCGCAGGTAACTGAAAACAGCCCGGCTTCGGTGGTGGTTACCAATAAAAATGGAATTATTGAATACGTCAATCCAAGATTTAGCGAAGTTACAGGATATTCCGCGGATGAGGCCATCGGACAGAATCCAAACGTATTAAAATCAGGGGACCTTCCCGAATCATATTACCAAGAACTCTGGGATACGATTCTTGCCGGGAAAGTTTGGCGGGGAGAGTTTAAAAATAAAAGGAAAAACGGTGAGGAATTTTGGGAAAGTGCTTCCATTTCTCCCATCAAAAATGAAGAAGGTGAGATAACCCACTTCGTGGCAGTGAAGGAAGATATTACGGAACAAAAGAAGATCCGGGAATCACTTAGGGAAAGCGAAATTCAATCACGCACCATTTTTCAAAATTCGCCTGTGGGAATTCTGCATGTCAGCAAAGACGGTACAGTTCTCGACTGCAACGCAAGACATGCCGAACTCATGGGATCAACCCGCGAAAAAATTATCGGAATGAATTTGCCGAATGAACTTAGAAATGATGAAGTGCGTGCTGCCGTACTCGGGGCGCTTTCCGGTGAGCAAACTGAGTTTGAGGGAGAATATTCTTCTGTTAGCGGGGGAAAAACCATCCTGGTTCGATCTGTCTTCAACCCAACCGAACCCGGCACCTCTCCAACGGAAGTTATCAATACGACTGAAGATATTACCGAGCGAAAAAAAATGGAGAACGAGCTGCAAAAACGTGTCAACGAACTGGATGAGGCCCAATCGGCTATGCTCAACATGATGGAGGACCTGGACGAGGAAAAGTCCAAGGCCCAAGACGCCACGCGGGCCAAAAGCGACTTTCTGGCCAACATGAGTCACGAGATCCGCACCCCCATGAACGCAGTTATCGGCATGGCCCACCTGGCGCTGAAAACCGAGCTGACGGCAAAACAGCAGGATTATTTGAACAAAATTCAATCTTCAGCCAACTCTCTGCTGGGGATCATTAACGACATACTGGATTTCTCTAAAATCGAAGCCGGCAAGCTGGATATGGAAGCTGTGGAATTCGATCTGTCAGAGACAATGGATAACGTCGCCAATGTGATCAGTGTCAAGGCGCAGGAGAAGGAGAATCTGGAAGTTTTGTTTTACCTTGATTCCCGGGTACCCAACTTTCTGGTCGGAGATCCGTTAAGGCTCAATCAAATCCTGGTCAACCTCGGAAATAACGCCGTAAAGTTCACCGAGCACGGCGAGATTGTGCTCACGACGAAAATGATAGAAACGTCGGATGATAAGGTCACCCTCCAGTTTTCAATGCGAGACACCGGCATCGGCATGACCGCGGAACAGCAGGCCAATCTTTTCCAGGCCTTCTCCCAGGCCGACACCTCGACCACGAGAAAGTACGGCGGCACCGGGTTGGGGCTGACCATCAGCAAACGCCTGGTGAATATGATGGACGGAGAGATCCGGGTGGAAAGTGAGTCCGGGCAGGGCACTACATTCAGCTTTACGGCCAACTTTGGTCTGGGAAAGGAAACGGTAAAAAAACGCTTTGTGCCCTCGCCGGATCTCAGGGGGTTGAAAGTGCTGGTGGTGGATGACAATGCCACTTCCAGACAAATTTTTCAGGATATTCTGGAATCGTTTTCCTTTGAAGTTAATCTGGCAGCATCCGGAGAAGAGGCCCTGGAAGAGATCGCAAGGGCCGACAGGGATAAACCGTTTGAGCTGGTGATCATGGACTGGAAAATGCCGGGTATGGATGGCATCGAAGCTTCCGAGCGAATCAAAACCAACAGAGCCTTGAGCAAAATTCCAGCCATCGTCGTGGTAACCGCCTACGGTCGGGAAGAAATCATGCAACAGGCCGATGAAATTGGATTGGAGGGCTTTTTACTCAAACCGGTGAGTTCATCGGTGCTGTTCGATGCCATCATGCAGGCCCTGGGAAAAGAGGTTCAAGACGGAACCCATGTGAGAAGGAAAAAAGAACGAAGGCCTGATGATTTAAAAGCAATCCAAGGGGCTCGCGTGCTCCTGGTAGAAGATAATGAAATCAACCAGCAGGTGGCAAAAGAGATTCTGGAAGGGGCAGGACTGGTGGTAACCATAGCCAATGACGGCCGGGAAGGCGTCGATCTGGTGCAGTCATCGGAATTCGAGGCCGTGCTCATGGACATTCAAATGCCGGTAATGGATGGATACGAAGCAACTCGCAAAATACGCGAGTGGGAGCTCAAAGCTCAAAGCTCAAAGCCCAAAGCAACGGAACCAAAAGACAAAAGTCAGGACTCAGTCCTCAGCCCTCAGTCCTCAGCACTTCCAATTATAGCCATGACGGCGCATGCTATGGCCGGAGATGAACAAAAGAGCATCTCGGCCGGCATGAACGGCCATGTCACCAAACCGATTGATCCGGATCAGCTGTTTGCCACTTTGCAGAAATGGATTAAACCCGATAAAGAGAGAATTCATACCGAGCAACCGAAAGTTTCCACAGAAGTAATCGCCACGGGTGTATCTGAGCCAGACGCCGAAGAATTTCCGAAATCCCTGCCGGGATTTGACCTGGAAGACGGGCTCAAACGATTACAGGGAAACGAAAAGCTTTATCGCAAGCTGCTGGTGGACTTTGGTGTTAAATATGCCGGCACAGCCAACGAAATCCGGCAGGCGCTGGATACCAAAGATTTTGAGCAGGCCCACAGCCTGATACACAACCTCAAAGGGCTGGCCGGAAACCTGGCGGCCACCGATCTTCAGGCGGCGGCCGTGGAAATAGAAAAACTGGTAAAAGGCGGCCTCAAGAAGGGGTTGCCCAAACAGAAACTGAACCAGACTTTCGTTGAACTGGAAAAAGCGTTCGATGAAGCCCTGCAGTCAGTTCAAACCCTGGGTTCCCCGGCACTTGAGAAACCTACCGAGCCATCTTCCGAGACCCTGGCGGAAATTCCGCCGGAACTGGCCAGGGAGGCGGCCGGTCGGATCCGGGATGCTGCCGAGATGGGAGACGTCACGCGCATAAAGTCGATTATTGAAGAGCTGAATTCGAAATGCGATGCCTTCGCACCATTTGGAGACAGATTTGTCCAGCTGGCGGAAGATTTTGACTTCGATGCAATTTTAAAATTGGTTTCTGAGTTAGAAAATTGAGGAGTCGGTGAGTTATCTGATGGGTAATTGTATATTGTAATGTGTAATGGGGTCGCCCACGATAATAAATTGATTCCAAGAGATTTATTGTATAAAAAATATTTTTCAATTTTTTTATTTATTTTCAATTCCTTAGTTTGATCCGATCCAAATACAACAATCTGGTTATCCAGAAAGAACAAGTGGTATTGAATGTGGGAGCGGCTTCCAGCCGCGAAAGTTGAATTCGCGGCTGGAAGCCGCTCCCACAGAGAGTTTATCTAATGGCAACTTGGACTTTCCAGATAAGCAGGTACAACAACCTTAACTTTAGACTATGTCAGACAAGGAGTGAAAAGATGAATCTCAGTCGACCCAATGCAAACGAAGCGCTTCAAACGAAAAACAGATCTCGCGACATCGCACCCCAATCCGGTATCTGCAGCAGATGTTTAGATGGTTGCAAAGGAAATTGCGATATTTTCAAAGCCACTTTCCGGGGACGGGAACTTCTTTACCCGCAGCCCTTTGGCAGTGTTACCGCCGGTGCGGACAAGGACTACCCGGTGGATTACTCCCATTTAAATATTATGGGATATGCTCTTGGTGCCAAGGGGATTGAAGCCGATCCTGATAAAGCCACGTTTCCAAACGTCAATACCGAAACCGCATACGGCGTTACGGATAAGGTGAAGATGAAAGTGCCGATATTCACGGGTGCCCTCGGCAGTACGGAGATTGCGCGTAAAAACTGGGATCATTTCGCTATCGGTGCCGCAATCAGCGGTATCAGTCTGGTGTGCGGGGAAAATGTCTGCGGGATTGATCCCGAATTGGAAATTGGCGACAACGGTCTGATCAAAAGCTCGCCGGAGATGGATCGTCGCATCAAGGAATATCGCCGCTACCACGAAGGCTATGGCGATATACTGGTTCAGATGAATGTGGAGGATACCCGTAATGGCGTGGCAGAATATGTCATTGAAAAGCATGGGGTGGAAACCATCGAATTAAAGTGGGGCCAGGGAGCCAAATGTATCGGAGGAGAAATCAAGGTGAACTCTCTGGAGCGCGCCATTGAATTGAAAAAACGAGGTTACATCGTAACACCGGATCCGGAAGATCCTGCGCATCAGGCCGCTTTTAAGGCCGGACCTTTGAAACAATTTGAAAGGCATTCGCGCCTCGGTTTCGTGGATCAGGAAAGTTTCATGAACGAGGTGCAACGCTTGCGCAAACTGGGCGCCAAACGCGTTACCCTCAAGACCGGAGCCTATCCGATGAGAGAACTGGCCATGGCGATCCGCTGGTCCAGCGATGCCGGTATCGATCTGCTGACAATTGATGGGGCCCCTGGCGGTACCGGCATGAGTCCCTGGCGCATGATGACTGAGTGGGGCATTCCTTCTATTTACCTTCATTCCATGGCCTTTGAGTTAAGCGAACGGCTTGCCAAAAGCGGCAAGCGCGTTCCGGATCTCGCTTTTGCAGGCGGCTTTTCCTCTGAAGACCATGTTTTCAAAGCCTTGGCCCTGGGCGCACCGTATTGTAAAGCGGTATGCATGGGCCGGGCATTGATGATTCCGGGCATGGTCGGCAAGAATACTGAAAAATGGCTGCGCGACGAAGATGGTGGTCTGCCAGCGACCGTATCAAAATTCGGATTTACCAAAGAAGAAATCTTTATGAATTATGAAGTCCTAAAGGTAAAATACGGATCAGAGATAGACAACTTACCGTTGGGCGCTATAGGGCTTTATAATGTCGTGGATAAAATCAAAGTGGGACTTCAGCAACTAATGGCAGGATCTCGCAACTGGGAAGTGGGCTATATCAGCCGAGACGATATATTCTCTTTGACGGAAGAATGTACCCAGATCACCGGTATAAAGTATGTTATGGATGCGTATCGGCAGGAAGCTTTAGAGATCATCGATGCTTAAATTTTTAGAAATGGTTTTATTTAGAAGTGGTTTCAAAACCTCAGATCGAGGTTCAAGGGCAAGGCGTGCCCCGCGGATTGAAAACGGAGCGTACACGTTAGTACGTGAGTATTTCAATCCACGGGGCAACGCAGCCATTGGGCCTCAGATGGGGTTTTGAAACCACTTCTAGCTCAGTGTCCCAATTGAAGGAGGTTAAAGATGGCAGATACTATTTTGAAGCAGATCTTGGCAAGAGATCCGGAGGAGAAAGAATTTCACCAGGCTGTACAGGAGGTCATTGACACCATAAAGCCGGTTTTAGACCATCACCCTGAATATCGCCAACTGGGTGTTATCGAGCGAATCACGGAACCCGAACGCGTGATTTTGTTTAGGGTACCCTGGATGGATGACGAAGGATATGTGCGGGTAAATCGTGGATACCAGATAGAAATGAACAGCGCTCTGGGTCCTTTTAAGGGAGCGCTAAGATTTCACCCCTCAGTCAATCTTGGCATTTTTAAATTTTTAGCCTTTGAGCAAACGTTGAAAAACGCACTGACGACACTCCCAATGGGAGGCGCTCAGGGCGGATCCGATTTTGAACCCAAAGGGAAATCAGATAATGAGATCATGCGGTTCTGTCAGAGTTTTATGAGTGAACTGTCCCATCACATCGGCCAGGATACGGATATCCCTGACGGTGGTCTGGGCGTGGGGGTCAGAGAAATCGGGTATCTCTTTGGCATGTATAAAAAACAACGCAATGAATTCACCGGTGTATTGACCGGCAAAGGGTTGCAGTGGGGCGGAAGTTATATTCGTCCCGAAGCAACCGGCTACGGCATTGTCTATTTTGCAGCAGAGATGCTCGCTACCCAGAATGAAACCTTTGAAGGCAAAACCTGTCTGGTGTCCGGGTCCGGGAACGTGGCGCAACACACGGCTGAAAAAATTATTGAACTGGGAGGCAAAGTTCTGACCCTCTCTGATTCATCCGGCTATATCTATGATTCGGAAGGTATCGATAAACAAAAGCTGGATTTCGTCAAACGCTTAAAAAATATGAAACGGGGTAGAATCAAAGAATATGTCGATAAATATTCTGAAACGGTTTACACGGAAGCCGACACCTTACTGGAATACAATTCTTTGTGGAATCAAAGGGCCGATTGTGCATTTCCCTGTGCCGTGGAAAATGAAATCTCGGAAAATGATGCCTATAACCTCCTCAACAATGGCATCAAATTGATCTGCGAAGGTGCCGACATGCCGTCATCGCCGGAGGCTGTCAAAATCTTTTTGGATAAAAAGCTTCTCTATGCACCGGGCAAGGCCGCCAATGCCGGTGGAGTGGCTGTATCCGGATTAGAAATGGCCCAGAACAGAATGCTCCTGAACTGGTCTGCAGAGGAGGTCGATCACCGTCTTAAAACCATCATGCAAAACATCCATCAAAACTGTCTGGATGTGGCGGCACGATACGACGTGCCGGACAACTATCTGGCGGGCGCCAACATTGCCGGTTTTGTGCGTGTTGTCGATGCCATGCTGGATCAGGGGTTGGTCTAAAAGAACGGATCTATAACCCAAAAGAAGGTAATCCATCGTGGGAGCTTTCAATAATTTCGAAGTATCGGAGTAAAACCGATTGCGGATTTTAGATTGCGGATTGCGGATTGAAATATCAAACATATCGCACATTTAAAATCCGCAATCTAAAATCCGCAATCCGAAATCTTAAGTGCTTAACCGTTGCCTTAGATACGTGTAAAGATCGATCACCTTGAGATCCGAGAGCGTGCCGCTCTGGGCACACGTGAGATGAATCTGACATTTAGGACAGGCAGTGATCAGGGTTTGCGCTCCGGTTTGGACGGCTTCCTGCATGCGCTCAACTTGAATGGCTTTCGAATAGCTCGAACACTCCATCCAGGCGCTGGTCCCGCAGCAAAGCGCATTTTGGCGATTACGCTCCATCTCCACCAATTGGGTATTGGGAAGAGATTCCAGCAGCTGGCGGGGCGGTTCGTATATTCCTGCCAGGCGACCCAAGCGGCACGGGTCATGATAGGTGATCGGGCCGGCAGCAGACGGCTGAAAGGTTAAGCCTGCATCCGGCAGTTCGCGCGCCAGAAATTCCGTCATGTGCAGGACTTCAAAAGGAAGCTTGCCAAAATATTTTGGATAATATTTTTTAAAGGTGACATAACCCTCCGGGCAGCTGAAGAGCACGGTTTTAGCACCGGAGGACTTGATCACTTCAAGATTCCATCCGGCCAGCTTGTGGAAAGTGGTATGATCTCCGCACCACAAGGCATCGTGTCCGCAACAGCGTTCATGATTGCTGATGACCGGTTCGATCCCCATTTTGTTTAGCAACGTGAGCACGCTGCGTGCGGTCTCGAGCGGAGACAGATTCAGATATCGAAAAGTCACGTCAAAGAACGGCAGACACCCCACAAAATAAAAATATTCCCCGGTATCACCAAAAGCGCCCGCTTCATGGGCCCACTGTGTGCGCTGCTGTTTTAGATCGCGGGTTTGCAGACCGGCGACGGCCTGAAGGATGCCGTGGTGACTTTCTTGAGGAAAATTGCCGGCTTTGCGGGCTTCCTGTCGGTGGGCACTGATAAATTCAGGGAAATCAATCTCTGCCGGACAGCGTTCGCTGCAAGCCCCACAGCTCAAGCAGGCCCAGATTTCGCGGGCTCTGCACCAGGCCACCGTCCGGATCCAGCACGGACTGTTTGATAATCTGTCGCGGTGAAAATTTTGACAGTTCACGGCTGATGGGGCAGCTTCCGGTACACAGGCCGCATTCCATACAGTAGTCGATTTGTTTTTGGCTAAGATGCATATTTTTAAATGATTGAATATTGTCGATTGAATATTGAATATCGTTGGAATTGAATATTGTCGATTGAATATTGAATATTTAAGGTCCGCCTCCGGCGCATCAATTATAAAAAAAATACGGAACTATAACCACTAAAAAGGCTACCTTTAACTTCATTGCCGATGAGATCTGTCGTAGGTTGGGTTGAGACCGTTTAATCTGATGTTGGGTTTCATCCCTCAACCCAACCTACTAGAATCGGCGCTGTATGATGCCCGTTGAGGCGCGGTCGAAACCCAACATGAATATTGTCTTTGTTTAGGTTATAGGTCCGAAAAAAAATATAATATAAATGACGGAGCGAAGCGACATCCACAAATATTCAATTTTCAATATTCAATAGTCAATCCTGGCATTTCCCCAAGCTCTTTGAGTAACTGGACAAAATTGTGAATTTCTTCGGCAAAGGCGGCCCCTTCCGATGCTGAAATCCATTTCAGCCGCAGGCGGCGCTCATCAATCCCCAGCAGTCTGAGGATTTCCCAGGTTTCTTCAATTACCTTCTGGCATCTTACATTACCTTCCAGGTAATGACAGTCGCCGATGTGTCAGCCGGATACCATCACGCCGTCGGCGCCCTGAAGAAAGGCCTTCAACAGGAAGCCGTGGTTGACCCTACCGGTACACATCACGCGGATCAGGCGCACATTGCTTGGGTACTGGATGCGGGAAACACCTGCCAGATCGGCTCCGGCGTAAGCGCACCAGTTGCAAACAAAGGCTAAGATTTTAGGTTTTTCGGCAGAAGCCATGGGATTCCCTATAAAAATTGAATATTGACGATTGAAATTGAATATTTAAGGAATTCTGTCCATTTTATCTTTTTTGCTTGCAGTCATTCTGGAAGAGACGAAAATTGCTGTTAACTCTTGTGCTTCCTGCAGCAACGGTTCAACTAGATTTTTTTTCAACAGCGTTTCATCGATGATAAATTCCAACCAGAATGCAGTCTCATCTGTTTCCTCCAAAACGATACTTATCTTCGCTATAAAGCTGGCTTTTGATTGTGAAAGGCAAGTTGCTCGATAGTTAGCAGCAACGGACGTAGCGCACTTGATAAGCTGTCCCCGGATATGCTTTCCTAAGGTGGTTTCCGGCAAGGCCGTCACCAGCTTAACGCAGCGATGGGCAAACGCTTTGGTCCTTTTTATCAACTCCTCACTTTTCATTTTCGCAACGGTCAGAAATTAATTATTCAATATTCAATCTTCACTATTCAATTGAGAATGATCTTCAATCATAGAATCGATTTGCTCATCTTTAAAATGAGACAAGGAGGCCGCTCCGGTGGGGCAGGCTACATTGCAGACGCCGCAGCCGGTACATAGCGCCTCTGTCACGATAGCCTGCTCCCGGCCTGCGGCGACTTGCGTGACCTTGATGGCCTCAAAACAACAGGCCTTTTCGCATTCACCGCACGCCCGGCAAAGTTCGGCATCCACACGATTGATCATGCCTTCAGCGACAATTTCTTTCCTGGAAAGCACGGTGACTGCCCGGGAAACCGCACCACGAGCCTGGGCTATGCTTTCGCTGGCAAATTTAGGGCCCTGTGCCAGACCGCACAGATAAAAGCCGGGTGTCGCAAAATCAAGCGGCCTGAGTTTCGGATGGGCTTCCATAAAGAATCCATCTTCATCCAGAGGCAGGCGCATGGCATCGGCCAGCTGAAGGCTTTCTTCCCGGGGGCGAATGGCGGCACTCAATACCACCAGATCTGCTTGCAGTTGAACCGTCGCCTGTAAGTGTGCATCAAAAACGGAAACGCTGAGTGCATCGCCTCGATGCGTTACCCGGGGTTTGCGTTCAAGCTCATATCGATAAAAGCGAACACCCTGCCGGCGTGCTTCCAAATAGTAGCCTTCCTTAAAACCAAAGGTGCGCATATCCCGATACAGGACCGATATCTGAGCATGCGGGTTAATGGTTTTTAACTTCAGGCTGTTCTTAACGGCAGCCGTACAGCAGACCCGGCTGCAATAAAGGTTTTCCGGTTCACGCGAACCGACACATTGAATCATAGATACCTGCTGCAGTTGTTTGGCCCGGTCAGGTTCGGTTACCAGCAGCTCTTCAAATGCTTTTTGGGTGATGACCCGGGGATGCTGTCCACAAAGATATTCCGAGGGCGTATATTCCTGGCCGCCGGTGGCGACAACGACAACTCCGTGAGAGATGGTTTGGGATTGACCCTTTAGCGAAATGGTTGAAGTAAAATTCCCGCAACTTCCGGTAATGGACCGCACTTGCGCTTCTTTGATTATGGTGATCAAGGGTTGATCCGCAACTTTCTGAACAAGATCATGAACATACTGGGCCGGGCTGGCACCGTCTTCCGTATAGTAAAGGGTGCGGGCGTTGCCGCCTAGCTCGGCGGTTCGTTCAATCACGGTAGTTTCGAATCCCTGCTCTGCAAAAGCAAGGGCAGCCGTAAGACCGGCCAGGCCCCCCCCGATGACCAACCCGCTGGGGACCACCTTATAAGAAGTTTCATAAAGGGGTTCCAGCAATCGCGCACGGGAAACAGACATTCGCACCAGCTCTTTGGCTTTATGTGTTGCCGCCTCCGGTTCTGCCTGATGCACCCAGGCATCATGTTCGCGAATATTGGCCAGTTCAAAGAGATAGGGATTGAGGCCGGCTTCACGCAATGTATTTCTGAAAAGCGGCTCATGGGTTCGAGGGGTGCAGGACGCCACCACCACCCGATTGAGGTCATGATCTTTGATTGCCTGTTTAATTTCCTGGAGTTGGTCGGTGGAGCAGGCAAACATGCAGTGGGTTGCATATTTTACATTAGGCAGGGCGCGGGCAAACTCGGCCACCGCCTCCACGTCAACTACACCGGCAATATTGATACCGCAATGACACACAAAAACACCGATGCAAGGTTCTTGGCCGCTGACGTTGCGTTCCACATGAGCGGGCGGGGCCGTCACCAGTGAACCTCTCGTATCGGCCAGCAGGGCTGTCGCCTGGGCTGCTGCGCTGCTGCCCTGTTGGACCGAGTCCGGAATATCTTTGGGCCCCTGAGCGGCACCGCAGACAAAGATGCCGGGCTTTGAAGTTGCGACGACATCCAACGGGTCGGAGGCGCAGAAGCCATGCTCATTTAAGGATACGCCGATGCGTTCTGCCAATTGCGCAGTAGAAGCGTTTGCGCAAAGACCGACGGAAAGAACGACCATATCATATTTTTCTTCTTTGAGGTGCTGATCCGGCCCGGCATAAGAAATGTTCAAGGTATCATCTTCGGGGTTTGGGATCACTCTGGAGATCAAGGACCGTACATAGCGGACATCATTTTCTGATTTGGACCGCTCATAAAACCGATCGAAACCTTTACCGTGGGCCCGAATGTCAATAAAAAAAATGGTGGTGTCAATCTGCGGGGCATGCTCTTTGGTAATCATGGCCTGTTTGGTGGCGGACATGCAGCACACCGCAGAACAGTACGTCTGCCCCATATGACTGTCGCGGGAACCGACACACTGGATCCAGGCGACACGGCCGGGCATTTTACCGTCAGAGAGGCGTTGGATATGGCCCTGGAAAGGGCCGGCTGCTGAAAGTATGCGCTCGTATTCCAGGCTGGTGATGATATTGGGCCACCGTCCGTAGCCATATTCTCCTTTCAGACGCGCATCAAAAGGTTCAAATCCCCCGGCCAAAATCAGCGCCCCGGTGTCCAAGGTGACGATTTCATCTTCCTGATCAAAAATAACCGCCTTATTTTTACAAACCTTTTCGCAGACACGGCACTTTCCTTTTGTAAAATAGGTGCAGTGTTCTTTATCAATAGTGTAAACCAGGGGAACCGCTTGAGGATAGGGAATATAAATGGCTTTGCGTTGGTTTAGATTTAAATTAAATGGGTCGGGTACTTTTTGAGGACACTTCTCTGCACAGATGTTGCAGGCGACGCACCTTTCCGGATCCACCGCGCGGGCTTTCTTTTTGAGGGTTAACTGAAATCGGCCGGGGTCCCCATTAATTTCAAGCACATCGGTATAGGCCAGGATTTCAATATTAGGATGATTGGCCAGTTCCGCCAGCTTAGGGCCCATCATGCAGGAAGAGCAATCGTTGGTGGGAAATGTTTTGTCCAGCTGGGCCATGACACCCCCCACATTGGCCTTTTCTTCTACCAGATGCACTCTAAAGCCGGAATTGGCAATATCCAGTGCGGTCTGGATACCGGCAATGCCGCTGCCGATTATGGTGACAGCTCCGATTTTTTGTATATGCTGCGTTAATGCGTCTGCGGTCATCAGTTATTCAATAAGTTTAGTTTTTGAAGAAGAGCAAAAGGGTCGGTAATGTGCCGGGAGAGCCAATTTGGCAGACCTTTGACAGCACATGCCAGCCCGATCAGCTCGCTGAAATAATAAACCGGTAAAGAAAATTGTTTTCCCCAATCCGCTCCGATCTTACCTTGATACATATCCAGATTGGCCTGACACATCTGGCAGGATACGACAATGGCCTGGGCGCCGACCCGCTGGGCCATATCGTAAAGTTTGCCCACCAGCTGAGAAACAATGTCCGGGCGCGAAAGCACCTGACTGGCTCCACAGCAGTCGGTTTTGTAGGGCCAGGGGATTGCGGTTGCACCCAGGTTCTGTATGATACGGTCCAACGCTTGAGGATCTTCGAAGTCGGTTGCTTCTGTAATCTCCGGTGGTCGGTTGGCCATGCAGCCGTAATAGCAAACGATCTTTAAGCCTTCGAGAGGTTTTTTTATGTGCGTTGCCACGGTTTGAAGCATTTCTTGTGTTGCAAAGAAATTCGCCAGATCCCATATTTGCGGCAAAGGTGCTTTAAGATGGATAGCGTAACGGGAAGCAGAATCTTGATTTAGAGCCCGGGCAGCTGTCTTTAGACGATTAAAACACATGGGGCAAGGAACCAGCATGTCTGAATTCGGTAGTTTGGTGGCCAAATTCAACGTTCGACCGGCCAGCTCGATGCTGGCCTGCTGATCAATGCTATGGGCGGCGGTGGCCCCGCAACAGTTCCAGTCGGGAATTTCTTCCAATTGAATATCCAAGGAAGCGCAAATTCCCAATATAGATTCAGCATAATCTTTTGCTGTACCTTCCAGTGAACAGCCGGGATAATAGGATACCTTCATGACGTAATTTGGGCCTCGGAATTTCTAAAATTTGTTACAAATAAGCTGGTTTTTTGAGGTTCCGATCTTTGCCTCACACATGGAATGATGGAATGGTGGAATATTGGAATGTTGGATTATATGCAAGCGTGTCATTTTAATTGTTCCGGCAAGTGCAAGGTATAGCAATAGCCTATTCTCCCATCTTCACTAAACCCATTATTCCATCATTCCAGGATTCCATTATTCCGATTGTGAGCGAAGCGTTTATGACGATCCAGAATTTTGCGAACTTCTTTTTTTCCTTTGATTGTTTTGGGAAAGAGAGGAAAGCGTCCTTTGCGAGCCATGTGCCAACTCAGTTTCATCTCATCCCGCCATGTCCCCGTATGCCATTTTTGCAGGAGCTCGCCGCTTTTGAGAAAATACGTCGGGAGAAAGGTTGTCTCAAAAACACGCCCCCGCTGTTTTACATTGGTCAGAAACGTTTCGTGCAAAGTAAGAATCTGAGGTTGAGGTGCAGGCATGCCTGCTTGAACCGCCATTTCTTTCAGGCAATCCATAAGCTCGCATATTTTGACTTCATTCGGGCAGCGGGTGGTACAGGTTTCACATGCCGAGCATACCCAAATGGTATGACTGCGCAAGACTGTTTCCCTCTGCCCTAATATCACCAGCCGGATCACCTCGTCCGGTAACAGATCCATGGCAAAGGTGACCGGGCACCCATTGGTGCATTTTCGGCATTGATAACATGCGCTTGCATAAAACGGTCCGGTCGCTTCGAGTTTTTCGAGAAAAAGATAATCCGGTTCTAAAGTTTTTTTGGACATACGCTTTGACCGACTTCCCCTGTGCTTATGAGAACTTGCCCTTGAATACCTTGTCAATGGCTTAATGAGAGGCTTTTTGAGGCAGAGTTAAAGGGACTTGAAATGACAGCTGTATTACAATGGATGCGCTTGTTCCTGTCAAGGGAAAAGCGGGGCAGCCGCCTAAAATATAGGGGGCTTCGTAAGGCTGCTTCCCATCAAAAAATAAATTCGAACAAGCCCCTCCGCTGGAGTTTCAGTCGCACACGATAAATGGTGCTGCACCGCATCTTTTTGTTTGGCTACCGATCTAAATCTGTGATAAAAACGGCGAAAGACAGGAGGTTGGTTATCATCAAATATTTATATTTCTGCCTTTTCATGATCTTGTTACCCTCAGCGCATGTCGCATCGGGTAATGAACTTCCATCCTACTGCCGGGAAGATCTCGATTTGGCCCGGGAGTTGTCCCGGATGGGGCCCGTTATGGGGCTGGGGTCCTCTGTTTCCCATGGCCTTATGGCCCGCTCAGCTTCTGAGATTGTGGCCGATCAGCTGTGCCTGGGCAATAATGGGCATGTTTTTCCCTGGTACTTTCCGGCCTCCTACCAAAAAACGGCCAAATTTTATTATAAACGCAGGCGGCCCGGTCTGGTATTCGCGCTGGATGTTACCTATCACGATATGAAAGTTCTGGAATATACCAGCGATAAAAAAAAAGTGCTTGATGCCCTGGTGTCCGGTCTGGCGCTGGATTGTGAGAGTGAACTTTATGACTGCTCCGAAAAGGGAAATGAATCCTATGCCAAAAAGGATGATTACAGACCGACGGTTCTTCTGGGGGATCTTTTTTTTGAAAATCTAATTGACTGCACCGGGGGCAAACCGCCCAAAGAATACCGCATAGAGAACAGTAAACCCAGGCCCAAAAAACTTTGTTATGAGGAATACCAGCAGCTCAGCCGCCACTTAAGAAATCTCGCCGCCCGCTATCCGAATGTTCATATATTTCCCGCAAATCGCCTTTTTACAGCACTGGTCAAATATCCCTACAGCATTTTTTATGATGAAGGTACCCGTCAAACATTTTTCTCCAGGAAAGAGCTTACCTGGGACGGCTGGCATCCGTATACCGATCCGGGCAGTTATGTCTTTGCCAACCTGGTAATTATGCGGATCAATCGATTGATTGAGGAAGGCAAAATCAAAGGCAGACCGATTCCGTTAAGAAAGCTTTCCGATGAATATTTCGGCCCTCCATCCGGCCTGATAATTTTGGTCCCTGACGGGTTCCCGCCGGTCACAAGGCCTCAAATTGTGGGGCCCGCCGGGGGAAAAATTCCATTGCGTTTTTCGCTATCAAAACAATGGGCAGAACGCCATGGTGTCTTCAGCGTTGGAAAATCATATTTTCGAGACCTGGCATTGTCATGGGAGCGCCTGGGTCCAAGGCCGCTTGTCATTCGAGCCCGATCCTTTTCGGGGACGACCCTGGTTCTTACAAAACAGGATCAGGACATTTTGGCCGCTCACCATCGAAATGGAACCTCTCTAAAAGGGGGCCTGCTTCTTTGGGGCGAAAATCTGAATGCAGAAATTATCTCCCGGGAAGATACGTTCTTTCTCAATCAAATTGAAAAGGACCCCGGTATTCTGAAAACCCTCTCCCCACCGCCGGTGACAGGGGATGTCTCTCCGTGGGACTACTAGAACCCATCTCAAAAAAAGCGTCTAAGTGCCCATGGCGGTGTTGCGGATCGGCTCAAAATGCTCACATACTACCGTGTATGCTCCGCTTTTTCGCCGAACCGCTCCTTGCCATGAACCCTGATCCACATTTTTTGAGATGGGTTCTATTGTCATGTCCCACAAGCTCCTTTAATAAATCTGCAATGCCAAAAATGTCATTGCGAGCGAAGCGAAGCAATCTGATCCGCCATGGCGGGCTCTAGTCATGAATTGGGGGCTCGGGATTTGTTTCCCAAACAGGTAATTTTTATCAAGACTGCAAGTCGTTTATTGTAAACCGCAGAACCGCAGCCTGCGACGAGCTCGGCCGAGCCGGAACGAAGTGACGAAGCAAACCCATGATTTCAGAGACCCAGATTGATAGAGATTGCTTCGCTACGCTCGCAATGACAGCTTGGCAGACTTTTTACGAGTTCATCAATATTGTCTTATTTCTTTTAAAAACTTCTGCTGTTCGAAATTCCTTGTTCGATATTCGATATTCAAAATCTAATCTTTGTGAGTTTCGATTTAGGAAATAGTTCCGATAGATGAATACGGGAACTTAGTTCGCTTCACTCACAATTGGAATAATGGAACAATGGAATGATGGAATATTGGGACCATTCGTGTTCCATACACTGAAGTTATGCGTTTTTGAGCATTATTCCATGATTCCAACATTCCATCATTCCATATCGGCGGCATAAAACCAGTGTCGTTAAAAGCTGCATGATTTCAATATATTATAGAAATTCCGAGACGTTTTTAAATTATTCCTGCGGCCTGCCATGATATCCGGCACCAATTCCTCTTTACCGATGGCCATGATGTGCACACCGTCACACATCTTTTCTTCATGAATGCGTTTGATCATGCGACCGGCAATTTCGATGCCTTTGGTTATGGCCTGCCCCTTGGGTGCCGATGCCATTTCATCGATCAGATCCTGAGGGACGAATACCCCGGCGATGTTTTTATTCATGAAACGGGCCATGGGGGCGGATGTCAGCAGAATGATGCCGGCCAGGATTTTTATATCAAACTGCCGGGCGTAATCCATAAATTCTTTGAATTTGTCCAGATCATAAACCGCCTGGGTCTGAATAAATTCGGCCCCGGCCTCGATCTTTTTCTCAAATTTAATCAGCTGCGGTTCGAGCGGGTCGGCCTCGGGCGTAACAATGGCCCCGGCACAGAACGAAACCGCACCGTCCAGTTCGTTGCCGCCGAGATCTTTGCCGCTTTCCAAAATCCGGACGGTTTCCAGGAGCTGGCTGGAGTCCAGGTCAAAAACGCTTTTGGCATCCTTGTGATCGCCCAGGATGACCGAGTCACCGGTTAAACACAATACGTTTTGAATTCCCATATGCGATGCAAACAGAAGATCGGCCTGCAAAGCGAGCCGGTTGCGGTCGCGGCAGGTCATCTGCAAAATGACTTCTCCCCCCCGCTCTTTGACCTTAAGGCAACCGCCCAGAGAAGGATAGCGCATCACCGAACTCTGATGGTCGGTGACATTCATGGCGTCGACCTGATCTTTTAGAAGATCGATATGGTGCATAAATTTTTCAAGGTTTGTCCCTTTGGGGGGCGCAACCTCGCTGGTGACCACAAATTTACCGGATTCAAGAGCCTGTTTGAATTTCGTTGGCATTATATTGTCCTTTCACTTACCTGAGTTCACTTTAAACCTCTGATCTGCTCTTTGTCAGAGTCGAATAATAATCTGGAGTGCTGGAGTTATCTTGATTTTGGATTTTGGATTTCGGATTGAAACTGCTGGAAGTTGATGCTCAGCCGTTTAGTCGGTCGTTAAATCCAAAATCTGAGATCTAAAATCCAAAATATGAATAGCTCCATTGCTCCATTACTCCAAGGGGCAAACTCAAGCTTCAGGAAGCTTGAATTTACCCGGCTTGGGCTCTCCCTGGTGATTGCGGGGTTTTTGATATCTTCGCATGGAATCCAATCGCTGCAGTTCCTGGAGGCGATTATAAATCAAGGTCCAGACGCAGTCTTTGGCCACGTCAATTTCGCATTTACCGTGGTTGGTTCCGCCGCAGGGCCCGTTGACCAGGCCTTTGTGACAGTTGGTTACCGGGCAGATGCCACCGGTTTCCCCGATGATGCAGGTGCCGCACTGGGTGCAGATCTCATCAAATAAGCCCACGCCGGTTTCTTTGCCGATAAACAGGGTATCCAGGGCCGGAATCACCATCTTTTTTAACTGCCGGGCAATAGTTTGAACGCCAAAGGCACAGGTCATGATCAGCAGGGCATCGGCCTGGTCGATCTGCTCGCCGAAAGTCGCTTAGAAATTCGCGGGTCAAATTATCACAGGCCACTGGAACCACCGTTTGACCGGTGACCATCTTACCTTTTGCGGACAGCTCTTCTTGCATGGCGCGCACTTCCGGCTCACCGCCGGTGCGTGTGAGCGTCACACAGGTCCCGCACCCAATGATGAAAATCCGATTGAGTCCCTTCAGAAGGCGCTCAATTTCTTTTTCCGGCTTTTTTTGCGTTATGGATCGAATCATATCCCATTCTCCTCTTTTTCCAGATCACAGCGGAGGCAGCGTATGGCTTCGCGATAGGCCTCCTCTTCGCTAAATCCTTTTTCAACTTCCCGGAAATCCTTTATGCGTTCTTCGGCATCCGCGAACTCGACGTCGACCCGGGGTTTGTCTTCCATACTTTCATTTTCAAGCGCCAGTTTGGTGCCCGTATGCCTGGGGGACTTTTCATCCGGGATATACACGCGACTCTTGTCACCGCCCAGGTATTTGTCGATGGCGATGGCGGCACGTCTGCCGGATGCAATGGCGCGGATCACAAAAGTCGGGCCGGTGGTAAAGTCCCCGCCGGCAAAAACGCCCGGTACATTGGTGGCCAGCGTGTTGGTGTCCACCACCAGCGCACCCCAGAGTTCACGCTCCAGCTTGCTGTCGGCGTCTAGAAATGACATGTCGGCCGCCTGGCCGATGGAAATAATCACATTGTCGGCATCCACAAACCGGGTGTCGTCGAGATCACAGGTCGGATTGAAGCAGCCCTCATCGTCAAATACACAGATGCAGCGCGTGAATTCAATTCCGGTCACGTGCCCCTTTTTGTAGGTGATTTTACTTGGCGACAGGTCGGGATTAATAACGATGCCCTCATCGATGGCCTCTTCCACGTCTTTTTCCCAGGCCGGCATCTCGTCACGAGGTTCCAGACAATATAGCTGCACCTCCTGGGCGCCGGCTCTTAAAGCGGTGCGGGCAACGTCCACGGCCACATTGCCTCCGCCGACAATCACCGTTTTGCCGCTCAGGGGCACCTTTTTCCCCATACGGACCTGGGTTAAAAAATCAAGACCGTAGGAAAGGCCCTCGAGGCCCTCTTCTTCGCCGGGGATGCCGATTCGTTTGCTGGCCTGGGCTCCGGCGGCAATAAAGACGGTACTGAAGCCCTCATTGAGCAGGTCGTTAAAGGTGTGTTTGGCGTCAATGGGTGAGTTGTAGCGGATTTCAACCCCGCAGTTTTGAATATACTGGATCTCCTCTTCGATCACCTGGCGCGGCAGTCTGAACTCGGGTACCGCAATGCCGAGCATACCGCCCGCCACGGGCTGGGCTTCGAAAACCGTGGCCTGATAACCCATTTTGGCCAGAAAATAGGCGCAGGTTAAGCCGGCCGGGCCCGGCGCCGACCACGGCGACTTTTTGGGGGCGGGTTACCGCAAACGGCTCTCTTTGCGGGCCGATATTTTCAAAATACCAGTCCGAAGCCACGCGTTTGAGGGCCCGAATAGCAACCGGCTGGTCGAGTTCCCCCCGCCGGCATTTGTATTCGCAGGGGTGGATACAGATACGCCCGCAGACCGCCGGAAACGGATTGCGTTCCCGGATGATCTCAACGGACTTTGCGTAATCCCCCTTCGGCGATGGCGGCCACATAGTTGGGCACATCAATGCCGGCCGGGCAGGCATGCTGACAGGCGGAGATGACCATCGAATCGCACACCGCTCCGGCACAGCGATGCTCCTTGATGTGGTCCTCATACTCTTTGAGGAAATATTTAATGGTGGAAAGGGCCGGTTTGGAGCAGGCCTGTCCCAGGCCGCACAGGGACGCCTCGGTTATGGTCTCCCCCAGCTCGCGGATGGTGTCAATATCCTGCATGCGGCCTTCGCCGCTGCAGATGCGCGTAAGGATTTCCAGCAGCTGGGTCGTTCCCAGGCGGCAGGGTGCGCATTTGCCGCAGGATTCTGACTGGGTAAAACTCAAAAAGAATCGTGCGATTTCCACCATGCAGTTGTTTTCATCCATGACCACCATACCGCCCGATCCCATGATGGCCCCGATACGCTGGACCGTGTCGTAATCTATGGACAGATTCAAAAACTGGGGGGGCACACAGCCGCCGGCGGGTCCCGCCCATCTGGACCGCTTTAAAGGCCCGGCCCTTGGGTATGCCGCCGCCGATATCATAGATGACCTCTTTGACCGTGGATCCGATGGGCACTTCTACCAGCCCGGTGTTATTGACCTTGCCGGCCAGGGAAAAGATTTTGGTGCCCTTGCTGTCTTCGGTACCCACTTCACCCGTACCAGTCCGCTCCATTTTTGATGATCAGCGGGGACATTGGCCCAGGTTTCCACGTTATTGATGTTGGTGGGTTTGGCGTCGATGCCGGCCTGCGCAGGAAAGGGCGGTCGAGCCCGGGGCATGCCGCGCTTGCCCTCGATGGAGGCCATCAGGGCGGTTTCCTCGCCGCACACAAACGCGCCGGCGCCCAGTCGCAGCGAAAGATCGAAGTTAAAACCGGTGCCCAGAATGTTTTCGCCCAGAAGCCCGAGCTCACTGGCCTGTTCGATAGCCAGGGTTAAATGATCGATCGCAATCGGATACTCTTCGCGGACATAAATATAACCGTACTCGCTGCCCATGGCGTAGGCGCCGAGCAGCATGCCTTCTACCACGGCATGGGGGTCGCCTTCTAAAATGGCGCGGTCCATAAATGCGCCGGGGTCACCTTCGTCCGCGTTGCAGACGGTATACTTGGGTCGACCCGTCGGCCTGGCGGGCGAATTTCCATTTGAGGCCGGTGGGGAATCCGGCGCCACCGCGGCCTCTCAGTTTTGCCGCCTGAACCTCATCGATCACCTGTTCGGGCGACAGCTTCGACAATGCTTTGACCAACGCCTGATAGCCGTCGGCGGCAATGTAATGTTCGATGCGGGTGGGATCGATACGGCCGCAGTTGGCCAGCACCCGGCGCTCCTGTTTGGCATAAAAGGGGATCTGGTTGCGGTAAAATATCGGCTGCAAGGTCTTGGGCTGGCGATAGGCCAGGCGGTCGATGAGCTGGCCGCGTTTCAAGGTCTGAGCGACGATCTCGGCCGCATCATCCGGTTCCACTTCCTGGTATTGAACCCCCATGGGTTCAATGGCAATTACCGGCGCCTTGGCGCAAAAACCGTGACAGCCGGTGGCACGGATTTCCACCTGGCCGGAGAACTTCTGGTTCTTGACCTCGTCTTTTAAAGATTCCAGCACTCCGGCGGCACCGTATGCCCGGCAGCCGGTCATACATACATGCACTTCAATGGTCCCTTCTTTTTTGCGGGACAATATCTTGTTGCGGAGCCACTCCAGCTTTCCAATGGATGAAAGCTTCTCCATATTGCACTTTCTCCCTTTTTCGCCTTCGCTCCTTTGAGCTTCGGCGCGGTATGCTTCAATGCGATTTCGCTCGGATATCCCGTCTACCTCAGATCCGCCTGCGGCAGACGGAGAGCTTCATTTTTTTTGATACTCTCCCAGGACGCTGGTTACCTTGGTCGGGGAAAGTCTACCGAAATAATCCCGGTTGATCATCATGGTGGGTGCCAGAAAACAGGCCCCCAGACAGGCAACCGTTTCCAGTGTAAATTGATAGTCCGGGCTGGTTTCACCTTCTTTGAGTCCCAGCTCTTTTTGCATCAATCGGAGAACACTGCGGCTGCCCTTGACGTGGCAGGCAGTGCCGCGGCAGACCCTCAGAACATATTTCCCTTTGGGCTTCAGGGTAAATCCGGCATAAAACGTGATGACCCCCTGAACTTCAGACGGGAACATATTCATGGCCTCAGCGATCGGTTCGATCGATTCAGGCGGAATATAGCCGGTATGCTCCTGTACTTCCTGCAGCAGGGGAATGAGACCCCATTTGATACCTTTATGCTTCTCAATGATTTCGTGGATTTTGTCCCAATCAACCGCCGGTGGTTTCATATTCGTTGTCCCAGTGTTCTTTTAGTTGGATTTATATTTAATCGATCATTTTGTTTGAGTTGCCAATCCCAATCAGGTTTCAGTGTTCAGGTGTCAGGTGTCAGGAAGACGGGGGACAGAAAATCAGAAGTCAGATAGGGGGGTGCTCGGTCAATGTCTTTTACATGTCCTGTCGCTGACCTCTGTGCCCATGACTGAAACCTGACACCTGGTTCTGGAAACCTGACACCTGGCATAACCCCTTATGCCTTTTTTAATCTGACCGCACAGGTTTTCCAGCCGGCTGAGTTCGGGTCGGCCAGGTCGCTCAAGTCGATGAGATTCATGGCATCATTGGCGTTGACCGCCAGCGGAACAAAAAGCTGTCCGGGTCCGATGCGGTTACTGCAGCCGAGTTTTCGTTTGATCACACCCCAGCGGGATTCTACCTGTACGGTATCACCCTCTTTTAATTTGAGCCGGTCTGCATCCTTTGCACATATAGTCACCTCAGCGCTTAAATCAAAATCGCGAATACGCCCGGAAGCATTCGTACGGGTGCCGCTTCCCAAATGGTAGCGCAAAGATCCCAATATGGCCTTGAACGGATAGTCGGCATCGCTTTTTTCATCTGCGGTTGAAACCACCGGTGAAAAGGATATCATTTCTTCGGCGCCGTCAGCGTGAAAGGCGGCCATCGGGCTGGATGCTTTGAGCCAGCTCTGCCCGGCACCATTCATTTTGGCATAGGGCGGAACCAGACGGCAAATCTCTTCGCGGATTTTTTCCACGGTACCGTAGGGTTCAGGAGCCCCCAGCCGGGTGGCCAGCAGATCCAAAATCTCCCAGTCGGGTTTTGCCGTACCGGGCGGCGGCACCACCGGCGAAAAACTCTGGATTCGGCCTTCCATATTTGTAAAGGAGCCGCTTTTTTCACTGGCCGCAGCCCCGGGTAAGGCCACATCAGCCAGTTTGACGATCTCATTATTGAGAATATCCTGCACCACGACAAACTCCAGCTTTTCAAGCGCGGCCTTAACCCGTTCAGGTTGAGGTAAAGACCGCAGCGGGTTTTCGCCCATGATATACAGCGCTTTGAGCCGACCGCTTTCGGCCGCTTCAATGACGCGGCTCATATTGAGGCCGGGATCCGGCGAAATTTTTACCTTCCAGTTCTTTTCCCAGGTTTTTCTGGGCCGCATCTTCATCCAAGGGCATCCGACCGGGAAGCAGGTTCGGGACCGTGCCCATGTCCATGGCTCCGGCCTGGTTGTTTTCTCTGGCAAGGACATAAATACCGGCACCTTCAGTTCCCAGGCTGCCGGTCATCAA
>PVMK01124785.1_pt1 | contig 27094 bp, 22 predicted proteins | sample 1853481 | NCBI WGS metagenome assembly PVMK01 (sample SAMN08533507, study PRJNA380276) | Marine sediment metagenome, whole genome shotgun sequencing project. | reverse complement strand
CAGATGACGAGTCGTTGACTGATGCAGGTGTAGCGGAAGACGATATCCTGAGTCTGTTCCCAGAAGTAACAGCTGGTTAATCCAAAGATAGCTACTCGATTCGAGAGGACTGGCTGCCAAGGCAGTCCAGTCCTCTGTTTTCGGCTATTTTGTTCGAGGTAGTACATGTCATTTGACATCCGAGAGACCAGGTTGCGGAATGATTACAGTCGGATTCGCGATCTGGTAAATCGCAGTGAGTTAATACACATTCTTCGTACTGAAGGGGATCCTCCCGAGAAATATCTGATCCGCTTCACCTGTCGCGGTATACATAAACTTGGTTCAAACGGCAAGCCTGTCATTAGGGAACAGCATGAGGTCAGCATCTACCTGCACGCAGAATATCCGTTAAAACAACCACAGCTTAAGTGGCTGACACCGATATTCCATCCAAATATTCATAGCACTGGAGCAGTATGTATTGGAGCCTGGTGGCCTGCGAAGACGCTCGATCATTTGTTGCTCACCCTTGGTGAAATGGTTCAGTACAAGAATCTGGGACCCAAGGATCCGATGAATTCTAGAGCCGCAGCCTGGGCTTTACGGAATAAGAGATTGTTTCCAGTAGATTCCAGACCTCTCAAGGGTGAATCTCTGGAAGATAAGATCATAATCGTGATCGATGAGGAGCCAGATGACCTCGGCATCAACATCCTCTGATCCTCCCGTGAATGCAGAAGCGAAGCAACCAAGAAATCATGAGAAAAATGCCGCAGATGCATCGAATAGAGTCGGCACGAACTATCAGGTGCCATCGGACCAGATTAGTGCTTCCATTCTTCATGGCTCGGATCCTGGAGAGGAACAGGTTAGGATCGTTCTGACACAATCGGCTCTGAGGCAGGTAGAAGGTCACGCCTATCAGGTTTTGGATGCAGAGCTCGGGGGAGTGCTTCTTGGAAAAGTCGAGCGCCATGATGTCGCGAACTTCGTCCTCGTAAAAGAGATACTCCCGGTCCATAGCGACGACTATGGTCCCGTCCACTTTAAATTCAGCGCGGATTCGTGGGCCATTCTTCATAAGGAAAAAGCTGAGAGATTTCCAAATTTGGATATTGTCGGCTGGTACCACACACACCCCGGACTCGGCGTTTTTTATTCGTCCGACGATGTAATTGTCCATTCAGCCGCTTTTGTCTTGCCCTGGCACGTCGGGTTGGTCATTGATCCAGTCCATCGTGAGGGATGCTTCTTCGGCTGGCAGAATCCGCCGGCTGAGCACGGAGAGTCTGCTCTCAAGCCTCTGGCTGGCTACTATGAGCTTCAAGATGAGCAGAATGGTAGCGTTGTAACCTGGCAGCTCGCCGAGGGTACTGTTTGGCAATCGGGGTCATTCTATCCACCAGGAACAGCCGTGAGCGATCAGGTCTTTGTACCCGCGAATGAGTGGCCAAGTTTGCCTCCTATTAACCCCTGGTGGGGTGTTCTTTTAGGCGGCACAAGCCTGATTCTGACTTTGTTGATTCTTTTAGATCGCATCCTGGGCTAGATCGGGTGAAGTTGCTAATTGAAGCGTTAGATATGAGCGATACTAATCTGGTAGAGTTTGCAGCGGTCATCACTGTCACGTTACCCGGTAATGGAGATATGACCGATATTGAGGTAGTGCTAACCTCTAACGACTCTCTAATCGACGCGGATGGTGTTCTAAAACCTTTGGGTGATTGTACGCTGGGAGATCTCAAGCGATTCGCAGAGAAATTGGAAGACGATATTTGGTCTGAATATTGGGCTACTACCCTGTTCGATCTAGTTGTCGACGGACAGGCTGTGATATCGGTTCAAGATATGACCGAATCAGGGGAGGATCGAGCGCAGCCTGATTTATTGCTTGAGCATCTTGTGATTCTCCCGCCAGAGGAACCGGATGATTCTGAAAGATTGGATGGCGAAGCTCAGTCAGAAGAGCCTGTTCAGGAAATCGATGAGGAGTTACAGGAAATCGATCTAGAGTTGCAGGATGGGGACGAGCTACAAAAGGTCTCGGTTGCCGAGAGTCAATTGGTATTTGAAGAACGTGACGCGGAAGCTCCGGCAGAGGTAGGAGTTCCGCTCACTCGAGAGGAAAAACTAGCATTTCGTATACTAGGAAAACGGCGCCCACTCAACCACCCTACCTGGACCGCAGTAGACATATTAATAAACGAGCCGGCGTTTAGGGATGCTCAGGCCCACGCTGTCAGCACTCCTGGACGAGAGGTAGCCGGAGTTCTTGTCGGACCTCCACCCGAGAAGCAACCCGATGGCAGATATGTCGTTCATATTAGTGACGCAATTATCGCTAAGCATACCCGGATGCATGGCGCCAGTGTTACCTACACTCCTGAAAGCTGGCGTTATGTCAATGATAAACTGGCCGAATTGTATCCAAACGAAGAGGCCGTGATTGTTGGTTGGTACCATACGCACCCCGGATTCGGCATATTTTTGTCTGGAATGGACCGATTTATTCACCAGAATTTTTTTACCCAGATTTGGCACATTGCTCTGGTGCTTGATCCACATGGCAGGCGAAGTGGTTTTTTCTGCTGGGACCGAGGAAAAGCAGAGATTGATAATTATGAATTCCCATGGCCTCTATGGGCTTCATCATCCTGGTAGGATAATATTCGAAGGGAGTAGTATATAATATTCATAATGGGTAAATGGGGAACCGTAGATTTTCCCAATCCCATGTCATGTTGATCCTATTTGAGTTTGCTAGAGAAAAAGATGGAAGACGGCGAGTTTATCAAAATCACAAATGAAGATGTCACGGAAGCGAATAGATTGAGCCTTGGTTGTCCAATCTGTGCCAGCGCCGTCGAAGATAACACAAACATCCAGGACTTGAGACCTGTGGTATGTTCCAAATGCCAAACGCTTTATCATAGAACTTGCTGGGAGCAGAACGATAATAAATGTGCAACCTTAGGCTGCGGCTCCACCAAAAGCTTCCCCTATGGCACTGAATTAGGACCTCGTCTTAAGATTCGATATTCCGACCTTCCCAAACACGCTCCACAGGTATCTGCTTCACCAAACGGTCGCTTCAAGGAATTGAAAGAACAGCAAAAGCGACTACAGAAACAGGCCGTCGGAGGGGAATTTTGGAAAGGTCTCTATCGAAGGATTCTGAGGGCTGTCGGATGGCGATAAGGCCAGTATTGGTCGACAAGCGTTCCCCGTTTATTGGTGAAGCCTGCGCCCTATGTAAGGAGCCATTCGCCCCTGGCGATGACCTGGCCATATGTCCGGAGGACGCAACCCGACACCACGTCAGGTGCTGGCGCGCATATGGGGACAGATGTTCTGCTTATGGCTGCACTGGTCACGGCGAGGTTCTAGAATCGGCCGATTATGGTGACGCTCAGATTCGTGCCGTGCGCGATTCAGAAGGCGGTGTAGCTAAGGTACAAACACTGCCGGCAAGAAGTTTCCATTGTGCCCAGAGTTGCCTGCTGATCGCTATTGCAATCGCAATATTGTTGTTCGCAGTCGGTTGCTTCGGCCTGTGGGCCATTGCCGACTACGTGATGATCGATATTCTTGGCTGGCAATATCGCGACCCTATCGCCGAAATCATCCCCCTTCTCGACCCGCGGTCGCTTTCCTTGGGTATTGCAGCGCTCGTTGGAGTTCTGTAACTTCGACGACCACTTGCTTCGTCAGCCAATATTAACGCGTTATGTCAACTAGCGATAAGATTGTACAGTGCTGTCCGTGATGAATCTATAGCAGCTCCATCGGTCTTACCGATGTTTTAGGGGGGTCGAGCCAGGGGTATGAGACCCGGCAGTTACCTTTGAATGGCACAGTTTAGAATGGGCTTCTTACCTGTCTAAAGACGGGTATTTCAGCGATATCCCGGAATTAATCGTCAGTTTTGGCCTTCTCGGCCGGATATTCTACTTTCACTCTGGCGACCGCCAGTCCATCGATATCAAGTACGGTAAACTTGACTTGGCTTAACTCTGGAGCCTCAATTGTGTCACCGACCTGGGGAGGACGGCCAAGCCAGGTATGTACCAGCCCACTTACAGTTTCAACATCCGGGAGATCTTCCTCATCGCCAAGATAGACATAGTCCAGTAGATCATCGACGAGATAATTCCCGGCTAACTCGAGTACACCAGCTCCCAGTTCGACTAGCGGCTCGTTCTCGAGATCAAACTCATCCCATACCTCTCCAACTATCTCTTCAACTAAGTCTTCTAAAGTCACAATTCCGGCAAGCCCCCCGACTTCGCCCACCACGATTGCCATATGGTTGCGCTGACTTTTGAAATCCGCGAGTAATCGTTCAATAGGCAGATCCTCAGGAACAGACGACGCTGGACGAAGTATATCGGTAAGTTGCATATCGCCATTCGGTTTTAGTTGCTGTTGAACCAGGTCCTTTACGTGAAGAATGCCGATCACGTGGTCAAGATCCCCTCGAAAGACTGGGAAACGACTGTGCCGGCTTGAGATGACAACATCGAGGAGTTCGTCGACAGGCATATCATAGTTTATCGACTGAACTTTTGGTCGAGGAGTCATTATCTGGCCCGCCTGCCGATCGCTGAAGTCGAAAATGTTGCGAATCATTTCCTCTTCCTCTTCAAGCAACAGACCTTCATCAGCGCTTTCGCTGACGATAAGCTCTATCTCCTCGGCTGTATGCAATCTCGCATGGCCTTCAGCGGCCGGAATCTTGAAAACCTGCAGCAGCAGGCGACCGATCGAATTCAGAGCTCGAACCGGAATACCCAATATTCTTTGGGCCACTGCCATGGGCCGGGAGATTGTCAACACAGCTTTATCCGGTGTTGACAAGGCAATAGATTTCGGAACCATCTCGCCGATTACCACATGTAGATATGTTAGAAATCCTAAAGCAATCACCGTGCTGATGGTGTGGAGCAGAGTCTCACTGACCTGGGTCCCGAACAATTCATTTAGATATGGCTCGACGAATTCCGCTAACTTTGGCTCTCCGTACATTCCCAGGCCAAGAGAGGCCACGGTAATACCAAGCTGGGCGGTGGCTATATACCGATCCTGCTTGCCCGATGAATCTAGTATCTCCTGCACGGCTTCAGCTTTCGTCTCTCCTTCTTGCACCATCTGGTCGATTCTGCTCGGACGAACACCGATGATGGCGAACTCAGCAGCGACGAAGAAGCCGTTTAGTAAGATCAGCACCATTATGATAATCAGAGGAATGATAATACCGGTAATATTGGGCAACTCTGCTGCAGGCGCGAAGGTTGATAGCAACACAAAGGCCGGGAGAGAAAACATGAATAGTTTTCTACGCATGATTGCCCACTTCCCACTCACCTACTTTAATACTGATGTCACCGGTTGCCGTTTGCAGCGACACAATTGAGACGCCGAGATCAGCCATCACCTCGACTCGTATCACAGTTTCACCAATAGTTATCTCGTCTCCTACCCCAGGCAGGCGACCAAGTTCACTTATGATGAGACCACTCAATGTATCAGCCGCTTCTGGCAACTCCAGTTCCAGATACTCATTCACGTCTGTTACCAATAGATCGCCACGAAGATGTACTCTTCCTTCGTCGTCCAATGAGATTAGGGCCCCTTCATCGTCGAATTCATCCTGCAGTTCTCCGAATATCTCTTCAATCAGATCTTCAAAGGTTATCAAACCGGCAGTTCCCCCGAACTCGTCAAAAACGATGGCCATATACTGGTGCTGTCTACTGAGCGTTTCCCACACGTCGACTACAGGAATCGACTCTGGAACATGGACAACGTCGCGCATGATTTCAGCCAAATTCGCCTTGCCCTCGACGTGTAGCCTAAATAGATCCTTTATATGTACAAAACCGATAATGTTATCTACGTTCTGTTGATACAGGGGGATACGAGTGTGACCGGCATCGAGAGCGATTTCCAATAGCTCCAGAACTGTACTGCCGATCGGCGCGGCGACAATTCGAGTTCTGTGAGCCATAACCTGGCGGGCCGTCAGATCTCGCAGTCGAAAGGCGTTGCGCAGCAACTGACGCTCCTCGTCGTCCAGTAGCCCGCCTTCGTGGCTCTCAGATACGAGTATCTCGATCTCTTCAGGAGAGTGAACCCGGGCTCGTTGAGCGAATGTATCAACCCCAAGCAACCTGAGAACGAGATTACCGCTTCCATTAAAAAACCAGATGAACGGGCGAAGGAGAACCAGCGACCACCTTACAGGGATCACCGTCATCATTGCCAGGCGTTCAGGATATTGAATCGCTACTGATTTTGGAAATAACTCGCCAAAGATCACCTGTAGGATCGTAATGACAATAAGTACGCCGATAACGGCAATGGAGGTTGCCACTGCGGTGGCGATCTCTTCAGAGGTAATGCCAACTGTGTCAAGCCAGGGCAGGAGGTAAACCAGCAGGGACGTAATCGGATCGACCAGCCGCGAAGCAATAACGTTTTGCCCAAATGCACCTAGCACCAGGGACGAAGCTGTTATTCCGAGCTGACAGGCCGCAACATATCTATCAAGAGCCTGGCTGTCGTCGACAATAGGAAGCAACAGGCGGGCGAGGCGATTATCACGCGAGGCCAATTGGCTTACTCGAGTTCGCCGGGAGGAGACGGTGGAAAATTCGGCCGCGACGTAAAGACCGTTCAGGAAAATGAGAAATCCGAGCGCACCGATGATCAGGAGAATGATCATTTCAATCTATATCGGCCGTGAGCCCTCCCAGCTATCAGACCTGAGAAGGCCTTCGGCTTAATAGCGAAAGATAACCCGTCGGTAATAAGACAGGCTGCCGTGTTAAATACCCCGGGTACAGGCTTCGGCTCACGTAACTGGATTTGGGAATGTTCTCGGCTAGAGTCAGGTAGGTCTGGATCTGGCTCTGTCACTGTTTCCGCTCTCCCACCTGTTTAACTGCTTGATACGAAAAATGTTTACTACGGTCCGTAGACATTTGACCTCGTTCTCTTATCCCTGTATCCACTGTTCTCTGCTTGAGGATCGGGCGGATTATAGATCACCACCTCTTTTTGGTCAATCCGTTTCTGTAATTGACCTGCCAAAAAAGCCGCAGTAGTCGACGAAGCCACTCCATGGTTTTTCAAGGGTTATCACGTCGAATTTTGGTATTGTACCACTGCCTCCGCCTCAGCTATCGGATCAGACGGAATACGAAGGTGTGATGGGATCTCAATCATACGGCACCTGTTTCAGGCTGATTTCTAACTTGTGATTTGACTCACTCGATATTGAATTGCCTATTTCTAGGACCATCAATATTTGCTACAATGACTTAATGAGCGAAAGCGATCAATCAGAACTGCCACTAATTTTAGCATTTGTTTCCGATTTTATGTCCTCAGCTCGCATAAAGAGTACTGCTGAGAAGCTTGGATACAAATATAAAAGCGTTGAGAATGCGTCGCAGATTGCACCTGGAAACGCCTCTGATAGCAAAGTTCTACAGGCTGAGCCGGTAGCTGGAGTCGAGTCGATTCTCTTCGATAAAATAACTAGATGGAGTCCGGTCTTAATCATCTGTGACCTTGGAAATGAGGAGATACCCTGGCGCAGCTGGTTGGGACTGCTGAAATCCTCACCGGCAACGAGAAGGCTGCCGGTTGTCTGCTACGGTCCACACGTGGACGTTGAGGCCTTGGAGGCAGCAAAGGCACTGTCGGTCGAGCAAGTACTGTCGCGCTCCTCTTTCTTTTCTAATATGCCGGCAATTATCAGTGAGCATGCTCGATCGGATAATGTGCTACTTATTGAAGAAATCTGTCTGGAAGCTCTTCCGAGTTCTGCCAATAAGGGGATATCAGCCTTCAACAAAGGGGATTACTTCGAGGCACATGAACACTTGGAGGAAGCCTGGAATGAGGATCAATCGGAAGCTCGAGATTTCTTCCGAGCTCTTATTCAAGTGGCAGTCGCCTATCTGCAGATTGAGCGCTCGAATTACCGGGGGGCGTTCAAGATGCTTCTTCGTGCCCGGCAGTGGTTTCGTCCTCTACCCGATGTTTGCCACGGTATAAATGTGAAGTCGCTTCGCGAGGATGCTGAGATTGTTTATAAGACCCTGGTCACGTCGGATCCTGACAAGATCGCTGATTTTGACAGGTCTTTGTTTCGACCAATCCAATTTTCTGGCGAGGACTAATCTTCTGAAATTCATGCTCGGAAATCAACCAAACGGACAGCCGTATGTAGTTCTTCTTCAAATGGGAGATTGGAAGCCTTGAATCGCCCTTGGACCACGTCGACGCGGATCATAGTAGTAGTCATCAGCCTACTGCTAATAGCCCTATTTTTCTATCGTGCGCTGCCTTTGATCGGACCCCTAATCTTCGCGGGTCTCGTAGCCTACATTCTCAATCTTGTGGTCCGATTTTTGCGAAACCGGACAAATCTCAAGCGGAAACATGCGGTCAACATCGTCTATTTCGTTTTCATCGCCTTTTTGATCGCCACCCCAAGTACGCTCGTCCCAATTTCCGTCCGTCAGGCAGATTTATTGTCGACGGAACTTCAGGAAATCGCCGAGCAAATTGAATCTCTGGTCGAGACTCCTATTGTCATCTTGGGTCGGACGATTAGTCTTGTCGAGTTGTGGAATGAATTGACAAGTGTATTCACTGACTTTGATGTCGCTGTTGGCAGTGCACTCACAGTTTTGGAAACGACTACCAACAGCATATTGAGAATAGTCATCGTCATTGTTGTGACCTATTACCTGTTGATGGACTGGCAAGGTCTTGAGCGATGGTTAGTCAACTTGCTGCCCGAAAACGGCCGATCAGATTTCAAGCGACTCGTGGTGGAGATCGATCGTATATGGCGTGCTTATATCCAGGGAACGCTGGCTTTGATGATCATAATGGCCATCGTCTTCATTATTATTGGCTTTATTATCGGCTTACCTGGAGCTGTCGCCATCGGAATATTAACCGGCATCTTGAGCATGATACCTGAGATAGGACCTTGGATCGCCGGCGCTCTTGCGGTATTGGTGGCCTATATCCTAGGATCGAACCATCTTCTCATCTCGAATTTCTGGTTTGCCGTATTGGTTGCGGTGATCTACTTAGTTCTTACCCAGGTGAAGGCCATTTGGCTTCGTCCCCAGGTGATGAGGCGGTTTATGCATATGAACACGGGGCTTGTTTTTCTGGCAATAATCGGCGCCGTCATGCTCGGTGGAATATTGGCTGCCCTAATCATCTTGCCAATAATCGCCTCTGTAGGCGTAGTTGGCAGTTTCGTGCGTGCGCGCTTGCTAGATCTGGATCCCTGGCCTGACCAGCCGGTCTCTGAGGATGCTGGCGCCGCCTCCGGTGCCAATTCTGATACCAACAACCCTGCGAAAGAATCCAATTAAAGCCAGCAATCAGAATCTAGCCAATCATCGGGCATTCTGACGGCAACTACCTCTCCCCTGGCACGCTCTTCATCACCGGAATAAAGGGCGCTGTTAGCAACCACCTTCCGGCTCATTAATATGAATACACGGGCTCTTATTATGATCGTTTTGTCAATAGACGCTGGTCTCATATAGTCAACGTGTAGCGAGGCGGTTACATTCCGAATTCGTGGCTCTGTGCCCATCTCTCGACTTTCGGCTTGATATGTGCAGCGGCCGCGGCCGTCCCTGTACCATGGCAATCAATCAGAGAAGCGCTAAGCCCACCGCATACTGCCCCGGCACCGCGGTGCAATATGGCTTCGGATTGAACGTGCAAATCATTGCCATCCCAGTAACTCTTGATCTGCGGCCCAAGCTTATTTAACCACCCACATCCATAGCAGTGGCCGACTTCGTCTGCTTAGTAATCTTGAAAGGCTTTCAGCTCCGTTTCCAAAGTCTTCTACCAGGGTTCCGAAAATGAACTGACGATCATGATGCCGGTTTTTCCTCTATTTGAGACCAGCTATTCGCATGCCATCATCAAGGATTTGATCAACAGCCGTTTCGTGTGTCGTTTCGCAATACACCCGAATAATTGGCTCGGTGCCACTGAAACGAACCAACAGCCAGCCGCCATCCTCCATGACAAATTGGAAACCGTCGATGGTGACAATATCGGTTACCTTAAGACCGCCGATTCTCTCTGGTCTCGCGTTGGCGACGTTGTAACGGATTTCAGCCCTTCGACTCTGGTCGAATTTCGAATCAATGCGCTCATAATAATGTGGCCCAACCTTATCAAACAATTGCTGTAGCAATTGAGCAGGCTTAAGACCGGTCTGCACCATCATGTCCAGAAAGAAAAGACCGGCCAGGATGCCATCGCGCTCCGGTACGTGTCCGGCGAACGCATAGCCACCACTTTCCTCCCCACCGATTAAGGCGTCGACCTCGACCATCTTAGGGGCGATATACTTAAAGCCGACGCCCGTCTCATAGACCGGAACGTTGTATATCTCTCCTAATTTGTTTAGCATCTTGGTCGTCGATATTGTCTTGACAATGGGTCCTCTTTCGCCCCTGATCTCTAAAAAGTAATAACCTAAAAGACCGAAAACACGTAGCTGATCGATAAAATCGCTATGTTCATCACCAAATCCGACCCGGTCTGCATCCCCGTCGTTGATAATGACAACGTCTGCGTTTTTCTTTCGGGCAAAAGCAAGACCATGGTCGATATTAGGAGGGATGGGCTCGGGTCTTTGCATATGAGGAAATGAGGGATTTCTCCTATTATGAACCTCAGTTACAACTGTCTTCCCGCCTCCTAGTAGCTTTGGAAACCAACCTGCTCCATTGCCCCACATGCAGTCGACGACGACGTTAAATCCGGCCGAGATAATTGGATCGATGTTGATAAGTCGATTCAATTGGGCTATGTAGGCTGGATCCGGATCGAATCTCTCGACCAATCCTTCCTCCAGCGCGTCATCAAGCTTCATACGCTGGACACCTGCCATGTTTTCAGGTATGAAAGCTTCGATAAGTTTGAGATCATTGGGTGCAATGGCCCCGCCTCCCGAATCACGAACCTTAAATCCGCAATCCTCAGGAGGGTTGTGACTGGCGGTAATGTTGATACCACCCCCTGCTTTCCGGTCGACGACCGAGTAGGAGATGGTGGGTGTCGGCGAGGCGCCATCGGTCAACCAAACCTTTATTCGGTTTCCGGCGATTACCTCTGCTGCTGCAGCGGCAAAATGCTCGGCACTAAAGCGCTTGTCATGGCCAATTACTACTCCACGGTCTTCGATTCCTTGCCGTTTCAGATAGTTGGCGAAGCCTTGAGCACAACGGCGTACATTATCATAGGTGTAATCCGCCGCGATACGCCCGCGCCAGCCGTCAGTTCCGAAACGAATTGTTGTCATCAAGCGACCTCCCATATACCCTGAGAAGACAATCAAGTAAATAGTTGCTATCCGCCCTCGTTAACCGAATTCTCTTCAGTCTCAGGCCAGACTACATCGGTGTAGTGCCGTCCTGAACCAGCGTTAAATCGGCGTCCACCATCATCTTAACCAATTCTTCAAAAGAAACCTCAGGCTCCCAACCTAGCTCCTTTTTTGCCTTTGTAGCATCTCCAACAAGCTCATCAACCTCAGCCGGGCGCACGAATCTCGGATCTTGAACGACGTAGTCATGCCAATCAAGATCTACATAGCCAAAGGCTACCTTCAGAAACTGTTCCACGGAATGCGTTTCGCCAGTTGCGACGACATAATCGATCGCCGGATCGCTCTCAAGCATTTGCCACATCGCTTTGACGTAGTCGCCAGCAAAGCCCCAATCTCTGCGTGCATCCAGATTGCCAAGCCGAAGCTCATTACTCAAGCCATGCTTGATCCGGGCCACCTCATGGGTGATCTTTCTGGTGACAAATTCCAAACCTCTTCGTGGAGATTCATGGTTAAAGAGGATGCCCGAAACGGCATGCAGGTTATAGCTCTCCCGGTAGTTGACAGTTATCCAATGGCCATACACCTTGGCCACGCCATACGGGCTTCGAGGATAGAATGGAGTTTTTTCCCTTTGTGGAACTTCAACCACTTTGCCAAACATCTCGCTGGAGCTGGCCTGATAAAAGCGAATGTCCGGATCGACAATACGTATAGCGTCCAGAAGCCTTGTGACACCCAGGGCCGTAACCTCACCCGTGAATACGGGCTGCGACCAAGAAGTCTGAACGAATGATTGGGCCGCGAGATTGAATACCACATGGGGACGATGCTCTTCAAGAACGTGAATCAGCGAAATCTGGTCTAGTAAATCGCCTGGCGCCATCGTGATCCGACTCTGGATGTGGGCCACACGGTGAAAGTTGATCGTACTGCTCCGGCGAACCATACCAACTACGTCATAGCCCTTCTCTAGAAGAAAATCGGCCAGGTACGAGCCATCTTGTCCAGTGATTCCAGTGATTAATGCTTTTGGCAAAGTAATTCCTCTCTTTATTGAATGATCTCGCGGAATTATAACGTAGCCGCCTAACCTCGTAAACCGGGGACTAACCCCAGTTCAACCAGTTGCCTCGCTGACATTCTTGCGACTTCTGGCAATCATAACAAGGGCTGCTATCACTAGAAGGATGAATACCACTGTAATAATAGCACCGATGACTATGACGGTGGGTACGAACTCCCATTCGACAATGTGCTCCCCTGCTGGAAGACACACGCCGCGCAGCGAGGTGTACGCCGTGAGAGGGCCGGCCTTTCGACCGTCGATCGTAACTCGCCAGCCAGGATACGCGTTTTCGGCGATGATGAGGACACCTTCGGCGTCGCTGCTACTCCTTATCTTCCAGTAGCCAGGCCTGGATTCGAGGATCTGTACCTCATCTGCCAACGACGCGGTCGAATCAGATGAGCAAGCAGATTCTTGATCGAGAATCACCGTTGTTCCGGGATCGAACTCAGGGTCGTGAATCCTGCTTATGGCCTGATCCTTTTCTCGAATCACCTCCACCTGATGCACGAGGCGGACAACTGGCAAGGCACTGGGTCGTCTGTATACCCAGACAGAATCGCTATTGTCAAGAAGCTCCAATCCGGAATCCCCGTCATCGAATTGAGTAAGTTGGCTTTCAGAGATCACGTATTCTGTGCCAAGGACGTCATACGCGGTAGATCGGGGATCAGGAATGGATGATGCAAGCGCCAAATGATCCCTAGGCTCCAAAGAATTATAGCCGAAGACACTTCGCAGCCCGACTTGCATACCTCCGTTCTGAGAGAAAATCGGTATACCCCAGGGTAGTATCCCCGAGTCGGTCTGGCCGATGATATCTTTGGCGTCTAACCAGAGCTTCTCAGGGCCCGTGGTTTCAGTACGAACGTACTTGTAGGAAAAAGTCCACAGGTCTATCAGTACGATGGCAACCAGGGCTGCTGGAATCAAGAAGACCACCGGTCGCCGATTTGGTTGCCTGACGAGGTAAACCCAGAGTAATGCACAGGTAAGTAAGGCAACTATCAGAGCGAGCGAGTACCCCCCGATTTGGTGCCATAGACGCCCACTTGTATCCGTTGGGTGAATGGACATGAAAGTCGCCCCGGCTGCAGCGACTGCGACCACTCCGCTTACAACAAATACCACCACAATCCAACGAAGCGTCGGTCCGAGCACCTCGTTGCGCAGCTCGTCAGGACTATTCAGCCACTTTGAGAGGGAATGACCCAGAAGCGCTGACGATGAAAAGAAAAGGAGAAATCCAGCCCTGGCAGGTGCGCGCATGTATCGGATCGGGGGTAGCACATCATAAAGGACTCTGTGAAGAAAACTGTAGCTGCCCATAGCCAGCAAGATGCCAAAGACAATTAGAACCACATAGAATAGGGTCAGGCGGTCTGGTTTTCTCAAGGCAATAATCAAAGCTATCAGGGCTACTATTCCCGCGTAATAAGTAAGCTCCTCGAATGTTGGGACGCTCCAATATCCGATCCGCAATGGCTCGCCAAAGAATTCGGGCACGATGAAGGTCACTAGATGAGCAGGTGGAAACGAGAATCTGGTGGCGAACTCATAATCGGCCACAGAGGTCCGTTGGCTCAAAAGTGTAAGTTGTGCGCTCGGTATCAATTGGATGGCCGATAGTCCAGCTCCAACCACGAGGGCGATAGTCGCCTGACGTATTACCATTAAGCGTCGATCTTTTTCTGTGATTAAAAGAAATGTCAGGTAGGCGGCCCAGACCATCAGGATGTAACCGAAAGAAGGCAAATGTCCCACCAGAATGGCCAGGCCAACAGGTACACCGGAGATAATCGCCGACCAGAAACTCCTCTCTTTGATGCTCCAGGACAAGCCAAGTAATATCCATGGGGTCCAGGCGAATGTGGCGTAAACGATGCTGTGCCCCGCCCACAGGCGGCCTGAAATTACTCCCCCAAAGGCAAAAACAAGGCCGGCCAAGAACGAGGGCAGCCAGCGCCCACCCTGGTAGCGAACGAAAGCATACATTCCGAATCCCGCCAGCCAGATATGGATAAGAAGATACCAGCTTATGGCTACGTTTACCGGAAGAATCAGACTCAACCATGACGGCGGGTAGAATACGCCTGCCTGGGGGTCGGATAGCAAGGGAAAACCATTAAATAGGTATGAGTTCCAGAGTGGTAGTGAGCCTTCTTTTATAGATTCCGAAACTGTGCTGGTGAGTACGTGGAAAAGACCACGCATATCGTAGCCCCCTAACACCTTATCTGGCGCTGGGACTAAGACCGTATTCAAGAAAACGAGAGCAAGCAGTAGAATCAGCAGAGCAGCCGAAATATGCTTATGCCTCAGAAAATAATACTCAATTCTATCCATTGACCACTAAATTGTTACGCACCCTGACTGGTTTAGCCAATGCGGTCAAGCTTTTCAAAATGATAGGCCCAACTCCAGTGAACCAGTTATCTATTCTCGAACTCGAATCACCCCATCTGTTGGGAGGAATAATACAGAGTAGCCCAATTTCTATTGAAATTCGACGTCGGTCAAATATATAAAATCCTTTCCATTTTCGGAGACGATCAACCTGTCATCTGAGATGAGATCGTACATCCCTACCAGCAACGGCACATTGTTAACGCTCAAGTCAACAGGCAGCGATATAATGTGGGGATCCGCGATTATTTGACCCGGTTCCCATCTTGTCGTCGGATTAATGCCACACTCTGGCGCACCATCATGTTGCGCCCACATGTAACCATCGTAAAGATGGACGAATACCTGTTTGTTCACTGGAATAGGCAGTAATGCCTCCCAATACAGTGTTACGACAACCTCTCCTCCTGGCTCCGCGTTAGATGTGTCAAGGTCATAACCAATCAGGCGGACCTGGTCATCAAGTGTATAACTGGCAGAAAAATCTCCGCTGAGTTTGGGTGGGGCAACGTCTTCCGGCTTGAGCCAGCGCTGGGACCCAGATGAATCTACCACTCCAGCGTCGTCGACCGCCTCGCGACCGTAGATCTTGAGAGTCGGTTCATTGCCAACGAATATTTGCCCCTGGAGCGTATAGTCCACAAACCATTCAGGATCGAGAAATACTTCATCCTGCGTATCGGTTGCAATCAACACAGTTTTAGCGTCTGCACAATGTGTGCGGGCTCTTTGGGACATGTACCAATTTGTTATCTCTTCTTCCTCATTGCTGGCATATGGGTAGCCGCCGGAGGGCACCACGTCCAGCGCCGCTCGCCAGCCGGCTTGATGAGGGAAACCAAATAGACCGTATAAAGGTGGCTCGTCCCAAGTTGCTGGATAGAGATTTGGTAGTGGTCGATTCTCTGTCCAGGTGCGCTGTCGTTCAACCTTTATGTCAACAAACATCAGGTATGGATATATGATTACGATGACTAACCAGAGGATGGAAACTCCAATCGCGGCCGTTTTCAAGAATCGATTTCCACTCCGACCTACTGATCTCCAAATCTCAATCGCTCCGAAACTGGTCAGCATTAACGCGCCTGGAACCATTGTGTACACATGAGTCCGCGGATCTCCTACAATTATCAGATAAAACAAAGCCGGTACCAGGAAGTAGACGACCGCAGCTACCTCCTTCCGCTTATATAGCGACCGGATCAGCCCGATTGATCCCATAAGCAGAATCCCGAGAACGTACCAGATACTGTCGTAGAAGGTAATCATCCGCCATACGGCAGACCCGCTCCAACCAAAGACAGATGCGCCCTCCGAAACGGTAACGCGGTCCCCCAAAATATAATCGATAGTTCGGCTGGCATTTGGATTTAAGAGGAAGGGAACATAAAAAAGCCCGGCAATGATCAATACGATTCCGATGGTGGTTACAACAGCACCCAATCGGAACTTTCCGGGTTTACATAACCTCCCACACAAAACCCAGACGATGGCGGGGATCACCAAGACAGCATCATAGTGCGCTAACAGTCCACCACCAATCAGGGCTGCCGTCAGCCATAGATAGCGAGACCGGCCGCTTTCTCGATACCGTGTAGCCGTGACGAGAGCTACTGTTCCCCAGAGCATCACCAGGCTTTGATATTGAATGATGCGGCTAAAGGCGATGCCAAAACCGCTTAGGGCGAACAACAACCCTGCGACTAATCCCGCTCTTCGTCCAAACCACAATCGCGCTAACCAATATATAGCAACTACTTCGAGCACTCCGGCCCAGGTGAAGGGAAGACGGGACCAGTAATCGTCTATCGTCCCCGTAATTGCCCACGTTGCTGCCGGCACAAGGATTTCAACCGGTCCTTTTTGGTGGAGAAATATCTCAGCTTCGTCTCCGGTCAGGAGCGAGGCAGCCCGCGTCATAATAATGCCTTCATCGCCCTGAAACTCCTTATAACCGAGATTTGATAGTCGAAGAAGGAGCGCAAGAACGACAATAAGGGCAATAGACGACCAATGCAGGGTTGAACCGCGGAATTCTATGGCGGCTACAGATCCTCGTCTCCAGATCGCCAGGAGGATCGCCGCCGTGATCGCCAACAAGCCGGCGAGTACGATCCAGGGAGAGCTCGGCCCGGACAGGTAACCGGCCAAAAGCATCAACAGTGCGACCAGCAGGTATGATAGACCAGAGCTAATCAGGAGCCGTTCGATAAAAGGTCCATCGAACATCAAAATCATGCTTATTGCAGGCCAGACCCAGAGCAAGAGGAAAGCAGGAATTTGAGCGGCCGGTGAATTGCGAAGAAGAACAAGGCCTAAAACAGTCAGCGCGATTCCGGCAGCGACGCCAAGAACCGCTTTTTGAGATTTGCTAGGCATCTTCATTTACATAATATATGTGAATTGAATACCCGATGCGATCATCTGGCTCCCTCTCTCTGAACCAGGCAAATACAGTTTTATCCTTGAGTGGCAGCTCCCACAGCATACTGGCGCTAATCACGTAAACACCTGGCTCAGGCGCTTCAGGATTGAAGGGTAGATCCCACCAAAGCTCAAAGTGGTAGGGCAGCCCGGGCAGCGGTTCGTACTCTATATCATAGAAATCGGGATCCGATGTACCGAACCAGGAAAGGCGTATAACGTCAACCTCGTTTTCCTCAATCCAACGCTCCAGGCGAAGCATATCCTGTCCCCAGTCCAGATTGCTGTCGACCAATACCTCATTGCCCCTGGCAGGTCCACCGGCGAGAAGATTGAAATAGCTAAGATAATGAGGATGGATTAAAAGATCGATGAGGATGACGACCAGGAGCGATCCACCGAGAATGCCGGCCGCATAAGCAGGTTTGAACCAGGGAACAACTCTCCATTCTTCTTTGTCCTGAGCGAGACCACAAATAAGTACGATGAGAAAAGGTACAATCGGAATGAGATGACGATAACCAATATTCAATGCGCTCTGTGAACTTATTACCATATAGATGATAGCTGGAAACAACAAGTAGATTGCATTGGACCTAGTCGCTCGATTCCAAAGCAGGAGGACCGAAGATACCCCAACCAGAACAAGGAGTATTATTGGGGTCTTGACCAGATATGTGATGGGGAAATAATACCACCAACCTGAGTCTGAAAATTCCCCTAGCAAATATGACGCCCGGCCCCCCTCGCTTATGGTTAATATCTGTTCCAGCCCAGCCCAATAGGTTGGCATTGGCAACTTGATATCGCCAATGGCTGAAGCCCATGATCCGACGAATCGATTAGAGCCAAATTCGAAGCCATAGAGAGCCCATAAAACAATAAGACCAATTAAAGTCGCGACGATCAATTCGGCAATTCGCCGGCCAATATTCTGCCACCGCCACTTTGCTTCGTAGACAGGTAACAGGGCCATTGCAGCAAAGATCGGCAGGAATATCACCGTCGACAGCTTTGCTCCAAAGGCCAATCCGAGAACAACTCCGGTTACGAATAAACGCCCCCAATGCCAGGTGCCACCTTTCCAAAGACGCCACAGGAGATAAGCTGACAGCAATAAGAACGTCGTGCCACCTATGTCGGTCGTCGAATATCGTCCGTGGGCCAGGATATTAGGTTCGAATAGAAGCAACGTGAGAGCGAAAAGCGCGGCCAGTTTTCCCCACATCTCCCTGGCGAAATGGAATCCCACCAGGCCAAGAGCCAAAGTGAGCATGAGGATTGGCATTCGGGCTAGAAAAATCAATCTTGATACGTCATAGCCGCGTTCCCAAAACAGTTCGTCGGCAAACGCGTACCAGCCTTCGCGCTGCTCCCAGCTTGGATGATCAGTCGGTAGCTCAATGTTCGACTCTGTAAGCAGCGGTAAGGCGCTTAGAGCATTAATTAGCGGTGGGTGCTCCAGACTAAATCGGGGATCCCCAGTTCGAAGAAAGGCCAGGCCACGCGCAACATGATTCTGTTCATCCATTGTCGGGCTATCACCGAGCACGCTGTTGAGAGCCAGAAAATAGAACAGTAATATGAACGGGACGACCAAAAATACTGCCGGCGTTCGGGCAAGACGCGCCATAGCGGCCGATTATAGGACACCACTATGGGCCCAGGCAATGTGAGTCACATGGTGGACCAGACACACCAAGTGACGTTTTTGGTACTTTGCAATAGAATTTGGCTCGATGAGCAAACGCCTGTCAACACTGCTGAAGGTGGGGATTACCGTCGTTGGGCTGGCCATAGTACTCTGGCGAGTTCCTCTTGACCAGATACTCGAGGTTCTCAAGGAAGCTAGCTGGAACTGGATAATAGTTGCGTTCCTTCTAGTAGTCGCCAGTCTTTTTCTGAGAGCGTTTCGCTGGCAAATCTTGCTGCGAGGTCTCAATGCCTCAGTCGCCTATCGTCGTCTAGCCGAGTTGTATTTTGCCGGCAACTTCTTTAATGCATTTCTTCCGAGCGGATTTGGCGGCGATGCGGTCAGGATCATTGAGGTAGCCAGGGATGTGCCGGGCAACATCGCCGCTGGCACAGTCATCGTTGACAGGTTGACTGGACTGATGATGCTGTTCGCAATGGCCCTGCTCACCTTACCTTTTCGACCTGAGGGGTTCTCATCCCAACTATCTTGGCTGATACTAATCAGCTGTGTTGCCGGTCTGCTGGCTAGCTTAATTCTTCTCCAGGGCAGCTTGATACGTCGATTTGGCGCATGGCTTCCTGGCAAGCTGTCTCCAGCAGGTGATGGACCAGTGGCCAAGACGCTGCAAGCCGTTGAGGGGTGTGGCTGGAGGGCCATCGCCGGCGCACTCGGTATATCCACAGTGTTCAATCTGATGCTTGTTGGCTGGTGGTACGCGGCTGGAAGAGCACTGGACTATGAGATCCCGTACACTCACTATCTCTTGGTCGTCCCAATCCTTTCCATGTCCTTATTGGTTCCATCGATAGGCGGTCTCGGCGTTCGAGAACTATTTGCTCCCTTCCTCTTCAATTCGGCCGCGTTAGGTTCTGGAGAGGCGGCTGCTCAGGCAATCGCCCTCTCCCTTCTTGTCTTCTTCATCCTGAGGGTAGCTAGCCTTCTTGGCGCTCCGGTCTACATCTTCTCAACATTGCGAAGAAACCGCCTCAAATCCGAAAAAGCTACAGAAAACCATTGAAAAGCGGGCGAATGAGTGTCCGTCAAGTTACCAATGGTCGATAAATATCTACGACGCTCGAAATCCGAGCGAAAGCGCTACTTAGAGGCTAGTGAGGATTCTTTGACTCGACTGACCAAAGAAGGACCTTCGCCCGAGGCACTTTTCATCACTTGTTCGGACGCAAGAATAATGCCTGAACGGCTTCTAAACGCTAAACCCGGGCAGTTTTTCATTTTCAGGAACATAGCCAACTTAATACCACCTTACTGGCATATTGATTTAGCCGTTTCCTCTGTACTGGAATATGCTGTTTGCGATCTGTCCGTGGCCGATGTAATCATCTGCGGTCACACCGATTGCGCAGGTATCCGGGCTTTCGAACGTCCCATGGATTTATCAAGCCGGCCTGGATTCACCCGTTGGTTAGAATTTGCGCGTTCGGCTTTCTTGACGAGAGAGGTGCCGCCGGAGCAGAACGCGCCGTTTTGTCTTCAACTTTTAAAACATGGGCATCCTCTGGCTTGACGCGGTCCCGGCTGGGCTCGTTCGTATTCAAAATAGAAGGACCTCTACCCATTCCCCAGCCTCAAGTCCAGCTTTGTTTATCGGCACTCTCAATAATCCGTCGGCGTTTACCAGAGTGTAAATCAGATTGCTTTTACCAAACACGGGATCTACGGTAAAACCCTCGTTCGATTTGCGCAATCGGGCAGGGATAAAATCCTCACGGCCGGATTCACTGGCAACATTGCGGGAGATACGCGCCCAGACTAGCCCCCTATTAGGAATATCGAATACGCCCTGCAATCTGTAGACAGCAGGAACACCAAGAAACATAAATTGAACCATGGCTGACACAGGATTTCCGGGAAGCGCCAGGATCGGTTTCCCGTCAACCGCGCCAAGGACGGTCGGTTTTCCAGGTCTCGTAGCCACTCCGTGTAGGAGCACGCCGGGTTTCCCTAACCTGTCGATTACATTTACGGTCATGTCTCTGACGCTAACCGAGGAGCCGGCTGTTATCACGAGCATGTCATGATCTCTGACAGCCGAAGAAGCCGCCTCGTACAAGGTATCAAAATCGTCGACAACGACTCCCAGGAGGTCCGCCGTTCCGCCACTCTGCTCGACCAGGCTGCCGATGGTGTAGCTATTAATATCTCGCACTTGTCCAGGTTTTAGGGAACTGGAAGGGTCGACTATCTCATCACCCGTGGCCATGATCGCGACATTAGGCTTCTTTGCCACCCGTACCTCTGTGACGCCGAGGGCAAGCAGTCCTCCAATATCCTGAGCTCGAAGAACGTGCCCAGCAGGCAAGACTTCGCTACCCTCCTGAACGTCCTCCCCAGCGATCAAGAGATTCTGACCGACTGAAACCGGTTTGAAGACCTCAATTTCGAATACACCCTGCCCCATGTCGCCGGTTCCGATCACCTGCGTGTGCTCAACTTGTACGACCGCATTTGCCTTTTCAGGAATCATGCCGCCGGTGTGGATCTCCACCGACTCTCCAGCCCCAAGTGTGATCTCGGCTTCCCTGCCCATGGCCACTTCGCCAATCACGGAAAGGACGGCCGGTAGATTTTCTGACGCTCCAAATGTGTCGGCCGCTCTAACAGCATAGCCATCCATGGTGCTGCGGTCGAAAGACGGCAAATCGTGCGGAGCATATATGATAGATGAGGTTACCCGGCGGAGGGCCCGGTATGTCGAAACCACCTCGGGTGAAGTTCTGATCGTAGTGTTTTCGACGAGCAATTCCCGGGCTTCGTCGGGCGGCAGGACGTTGAAGAACTCGGACATCGATTAGCCTTCCACAAGATCACGCAGCTGTTGCTCGCTTAAAACTCGAATGCCAAGCTTTTGAGCCTTATCCAGCTTGCCGCCGGCGGCCTCGCCTGCCAGCAAATAATCAGTTCGTCCGCTGACAGAGCCTGTAACTCGCCCCCCGTATCTTTCGATATACTCTTTTGCTTCGGTTCTACTCATCGTGGGCAGAGTCCCAGTAACGACAAATGTTTGTCCGGACAGCGTGTCGTTGGTCTCGGACCGCTCTTCTACGACAAAATTCAAGCCCGCTGTTCGAAGTTTTTCGAGAAGTTTCAAATTGTTTTCGTCTTTGAACCAATTAGTTACCGCAGCCGCTGTTCCTGGACCGATGCCGTCTATCGATTCCAGCTGATTCTCGGTCGCCATTGAGAGCGCATCAATACTGCCAAGTTCGTCAAGAAGCAGCCCGGATACAACGCTACCAACAAATCGAACTCCGAGGGCAGTTAGGACGCGTTCTGCGGGCTGTTGCCTGCTGGCCTCTATGCCGGCGAACAGGTTATCGGCCTTCTTGGCTTTGAAACCTTCAAGTTCTAGCACGCTTTCCGGGTCGAGAAAATAGATATCAGCCACATCTTCGATCAACCCTGCCTCGATAAGCAATGCTCCAGTCTGCGAACCGAAATTATCGATGTCCATTGTTCCACGAGACACAAAGTACTCAACACGGCGCACAAGCTGTTCAGGGCAGGTAGCGTTGTCGCAGTAGATGGCTACCTCTCCTGGTGGCCTGACCGCTGGCTCACCGCAAAAGGGGCAGATAACTGGCGGCTCGATCTTTTGTTCTGTTCCATCGCGGAGGTCCACTACGGGACCGATCACGTAAGGTATAACATCACCCGCCCTCTTTACGAGAACGGTGTCGCCAATTCGAATATCCTTTCGAGCGATTTCATCATAATTATGCAAGGTGGCGTTCTTAACGATTACACCCCCGATTTCAACTGGTTCTAGCACCGCGTTTGGGGCCAGGATTCCAGTCCGGCCGACCCTAACATCGACCTGAAGCAACTTTGTGGTTTTCTCCACTGCCGGAAACTTCATGGCAATCGCCCCTCGAGGGTCCTTGCCGACATAACCAAGACTGGATGCCACTGGCTGGTTATCAATTTTTACGACAATGCCGTCTACTTCGTAGTCAATCTGGTTCCGTTTATCAATCCATTGGCCGTAATTCTCGGCTACACATTCGAGATCGTTGCAATATGAAACGTCCGAAGAGACCGGAAATCCCAATTCCTTTAGCAGGGTCAGCCTGTCCCATTGAGTGTCCGGCACCTCTCCTCCTTCCCAGGCAATGAAGTCGTAGCAGTAGAGCATCAATGGGCGCTGGGCAGTTATTTTTGGATCCAACTGTCGTAGTGAGCCGGCGGCCGTGTTCCTGGGATTCATGTATACTGGCTCGCCAGCCTCCAGGCGCCGGCGATTCAGAGCTTCAAACTCCGCCAATGGAAAAAACGCTTCACCCCTTACTACCAGATACGGTGGCGGCTCCAACGTGCTCTCAGGCGAAATCGGTATCTGTTTGGGCAAGGAGTACATAGTTCTCAGGTTCAAGGTTACGTCCTCGCCAATCAGTCCGTTTCCTCTTGTCGCTCCCTGAACGAATGTCCCATCACGATAGGTAAGGATAACAGAGAGACCGTCGATCTTGGGTTCAACTACGTAATTCAGGTCAATGTCCTGTGGAAGAAGTCTGTCGATTCGAGTTCTCCAGGCATATAATTCCTCGACATCGAATGCATTAGATAGGCTTAGAATTGCCGCAGGGTGAGTTACTTTCTCGAAGCCATCTATCGGCTCTGCCCCAGCTCTCTGAGTTGGCGATTCGGGTGTAGCAAGTTCCGGATGCTCTTCTTCTATCGCTAATAGCTCTCGATATAGGGCATCATATTCGCTATCGCTGATAACCGGAGAGTCCAGGACGTGATACCTGTAGATGTGGAAGTTGATCTCTTTTCGCAACGCAGTTGCGCGCTCGTTCGGCGTCATCTATTTCCTCGTTCTGATGGGTTGGCGAGAGTATTAGATACCCTCGAATGAACAATACAATTGAATAAATTGACGTTCAGTATTATAGAGATAAGATGCGATCTTCACTCGTCCTGATACCGGGATTCTTCCAGTTGGCGGCGAAGTTGATCTTCGCTCGATTCGCGATCCTTGCCAGGTGTATCAGCGGGCTCCACGCCGTCCTCGACCTGTTCGGCCAAAGTCAGCGCTTCAACCGATGAACGCTGGACCATTTTCCATTTACCGCAGTGAGGGCAACGGTCCATGCGTCCCATCCCCAATCTGAGGCTCCACCAGTGAATTCCGTATGGGCGACCACAATTAGGACAAATTGCGCCTCCCAGAAATCCGTAGCCCCGACTCTCTCCCGAGCGTTTTGCTCGGGTCAAGTAACGGTAGCAAGAATAAATACCACGACTAGCACTACCAACGCGACGACAATCAAGACCACATTCTGCCCAGAGGCAAACTGCCTGGTAACTGTATTCGACCGTAGCTCCGGCCCCTCGGCCGGGTAACCAATGGCCTGTAGCTGGTGAACACCCAAATCGTAATCGCCCGTATTAAAGACAAGACTGAACGGTGATGAGCTATCCTCACCAATTAGCTGCCCATCGATGTAGAACTCAACCCGATCCAGATTTTCTGGACCATCCACCTTCATGGAAAATCTTCCCTGAATCTGGCCTCCGAGCCCGTACCCAAAGTCGCGCCTTAGGCGTAATTCAAGTGGCTGATCCCCATCGGACTGAGCGAAAACAGTTGGCTGCCACAATTGACTATAAGCAAACAGCGTTGTTAGAAATATTAATACGCGGAATTTCGTCATCAGCAACCTTAACAACAATAATATCTAATTGTAGATTATGTAAAGTACAGAACTAACTTGGGCAATGTCGCCTGCTGAGATTAAGCGAGGTGACCAGCAGCTATCAAGCTATCCATCTGGGCCGGCCGATGGTAATAGAAAATCCGCCGCGACCCATCCTTCGACCTCGTCATCAAACATCACCTGCCACCAGGATAAATCGCTCCCTTCAGCAGGGCCATCTATTACTAAAAGTATGGTCCCTTCGTCAATCGTATCAATTATGACATTGTCTGTGCTTGCACCTCCACGCAAAAAGACGCCAACACCGTCTGTGTTAACGACCGTGGCGTAGTATCCAATAGTAACCTCCGGCGGAGCTATTGATCGATCTGGCGTCGACGGAGGGGTAAAGGTTGGAATCGGTGTCGCCGAAGAGACGGGTTGGGTCGCCGATGGGATTGCACTAGGTCGCGCTGTTAATCGAATAATCGTAGGTGTGGGGAGAGACGTTGTCAGCGGCTCGCGGGCCAATAACAAGCTGATCATTAGCAATGCCAGTAATAGCCCTATTATCGTTACGACAACACCCATACCGAGCCACAGCCATGGCACAGGTTCGCGATCGTCTTGTTGCCGCCGGCGTTTTCTAAAGCGCTCTAGGCCTTCTATATAGCGCTCGCGGTCATTCTTTCGTTGGCTTCGACCCATTTTTAGTGGTTGATTCTAGAACCAGCAGGGTAAGATCATCAAAGGCTGGAGTGTTTCCACTCCAGCGGCTAACATCAGCGGCAAGCGTGTCTACTAATTCCTGAGCTGCAAGATTCTGGTTGGCTTCAAGAACACCTATCAGGCGATCGTAGCCATATTGGGCCCCCGATTCATCCGTTGCATCGGGCACGCCATCGCTGAAAAGCAGCAGCCGGTCACCTGGGCGTAATTCAAACGAGAACTCTTCTAGCTCCAGCATATCGATCATGCCTAGAAATCGACCGCTGCCCTCTAGTCGAAATACACCTTCGCCAGGCCGAATCAGGAGTGGCCGTTCATGACCGGCGACGATGTACTGAAGCGTTCCGTTTGAGCGGTTCAGCACGCCATAAAAGGCGGTTAAAAATATATCAGCTGCTGGAGCAATATCGATCACTCCATGGTGAACTGCCAGGGCCACCTCCGATGGGCTTAAGGAGCGCCCGCTCTCGACCATGAACAGGGTTCGGGCAACTGCCATAAACAGCGCCGCCTGGATGCTCTTATCCGCGACATCGGCCAGCAGGAGGGCTACATTTTCATCATCTAGCTCGATGGCGTCATAGAAATCGCCACCCACTTGTCTCGCCGGTCGAATCACAGCCGCAAAGCGATAATCCTCATAAGCTGGCAATTTATAAGGCAATAATGTGCGCTGTACGTCGGCGGCGAGTTCTAGCTCATGCTCGATTCTCTCTTTCTCGACTAGTTCTTCCTGGGCAGCCTGCAGTTCATCGTAAGCTTCACTTAGCTCCTGATTCTTAGTGGTAAGATCGGCGATAGCCAGCCTGTCGTTTGAACGCAACATATCTAAGACATGTCGCATCAGAGTGTAGGCCACAGGGGGGCTGCTGGTGAGGACTGCATCGAACACATCTTCAGTGATCTCTAGAACGGAATCCTCTGTAATCGTCACGCAATTGGCGATTCTTGGCGAATCATCCATGAGGCCCAATTCGCCGAAATACTCCCTCGGCCCCCGTATGGACAACAACCTCTCCTGTCCATCCTCAAGCTCTTGAGTGATGGCGACACGACCCTCGACAATGATATAGAATGTGTGCTCAATTGCCCCTTGGTGGCAGAGAAATGATTGCGGAGGATAAGTCCGCATTTCCGCTACCTCGCGGAGGGTATCCAAGGCATTGTCGTCTAACTCTCGAAAGATATGTTTGAAAATGCTTGTAGTGCCTGTTTTCATATTAAATCACTCAACAAATGATCTTTGGTAACGAACTTACAGTTACCATCTTAAGTTGGCTTCCGAAGGAAATCTATCAGAGCCTTTACGGGCCAGGTATTAATAATATCTGCGGAATTCGCCCACCCTCGCTGGGCGGTTGCTACGCCATAATGCATGAAGTCATAGTGCGCTTCATTGTGAGCATCCGTATTGATCGTCAAAGTAACGCCCAGTTCAAGCGCCCGCCTAATATGGCTGTCCTTCAGATCTAATCTACTCGGATTTGCATTCACCTCCAGAATCGTACCCCATCTGGCTGCGGATTGAAACACTTCCTCCAAATCTAGATCCATTGGCGCTCGATCAGGCAGCAAACGGCCGGTAGGATGTGCGATTATGTCAACATGAGGATTTTCGATAGCCCGGATCAGGCGGGCGGTTATCACCTCTTTGGCCTGGCGCAGACTAGAGTGAATGCCAGCTATCACCAGATCGAGCTCGGCCAACAGTTCATCGGGAAAATCGAGGGAACCGTCGG
>PVMK01151316.1_pt1 | contig 27098 bp, 27 predicted proteins | sample 1853481 | NCBI WGS metagenome assembly PVMK01 (sample SAMN08533507, study PRJNA380276) | Marine sediment metagenome, whole genome shotgun sequencing project. | reverse complement strand
ATGTTCTATAAGGCGGGCGAAAATTTTGAAGACTACCCTTTGATCGGTTTAGTAAGCGAAGGGATCATACAAAAAGCTATTAAAAATTTACCGATGCCGGCATTAATAGGAATGGTTATCGGCCCATTAGGAGCTTTTGCAAGAGAATGCCATCTTAAGGGACTGCAGTCTGATGAACGGAGTATCAATGATGTCGTTCTAGCGTGTTGGGATGGAGTAGAGGCCTGACCGTTTATTTTTTTTGCCTATTGATGACAGTAAGCGCTGACAAACAAAATGGTGGTCTGCAATGAGAGCTTCAGTTATGACAAAACAAACGAAGCAACAGTTTACCATCCTCTTGGGCCAAGTCCGACCCTTGTCGGTAGCCCTTGGCCGGTTAGTTTCTTTTGTCACTTTAAGAATAAGTCCTGAAAGGGTCGGGTTTATATTTTTTTACGCAAGCAGGTAAGTAAGTACGTACATTTGAGGCATGTCAATGTTCAACAGAAAAGGAGGCAACTCAATGAACAGGCAACATGAAAAAAACAATAACTTTGAGAAACGCCTGACTGCTGCTGCCAATAAACAACAGGAGTTGAAACAGCGCATCGAAAGAATGCAAAGCCGTTCCAGGGCATTACTCGGATAGGAGGTGAATATATGTACAAGCCGCGAGGAGAGTTTACTCAACTGACCCCGGATTGGTTCCGGCTCTATACCAAATATGATTACAGGGGAGTCGAAATATTACATTTCAAAAAGGTAGAAGAGCGTGGTTTTGCGGCAAAAACGAATTGCGGTCAAATTCTCAGAACCAGGACCCGTGAAGATATTGCTGAAGCTATAGACGCTCTGCTTGATAAAAAAGGAAAGGAGCTATCACCATGACTAAGAGAGAGATAATGGACTTGGTCCAACACAATCAGGAAACGAAAACCTATTATGTACACTATGAGGATTATGGATTTCATAGCACGAGTCTGGATACTGTTGTCGAACAGCTCAAAACTATACTTTGCCAGATGCCAGGTTGTGGTCATGCCCGCTGTGGAAAAGATGGACGTCTTGCTTATCTCTGTCCCAATCACTTTGCAGAAGCTTGCAGGGAAGATGAGACCCATTAGAAAGATGCCCCGGCACACTTTGTGAGCTGGGGCATTGATCTTTGTCATGTTACAACATAATAACAAAGGGCGGCCAACCTGGCCGCCCTCATTTCACTTTTACTTGCCCCACTTCTCTTTGATCCTCTGTACCGCCGTGATGACATTGTCACGATCGCCAAAGGCAGAGAGCCTGAAATAACCTTCACCGGAGGGGCCGAAGCAACTGCCAGGGGTGCCGACTACGTGACATTCATTCAAGAGTTTGTCGAAGAAATCCCAGCTGGTCATACCTTCGGGAGTCTCCAACCAGATATAGGGTGCATTGACGCCACCAAAACAGTTAATACCGGCAGAGGTCAATCCTTCACGGATGATGCGGGCATTCTCCATATAATAGTCAATTGATTCCTTGACCTGAGCCCATCCTTCATCAGAGTAGACGGCAGCGGCAGCTTTTTGTACCGGATAGGAAACGCCGTTGAACTTGGTGGTCTGACGGCGGTTCCAGAGTTTGTTGAAGCTGTACTTCTCGCCTGAGTCTGTCGTACCCATCAACTCTTCAGGGACAACCACCAGGCCACAGCGTACACCGGTGAAACCAGCAGTTTTAGAGAAAGAACGAAACTCGATAGCGCATTGACGGGCTCCTTCGATCTCGTAAATTGAATGCGGGATGTCGGCTTCAGTAATGAATGCCTCGTAGGCGGCATCAAAGAGGATCACGGCATCATTAGCCAGGGCGTAATCGACCCATTTCTTCAGGTCAGCCTTGGTGGCCACGGCCCCGGTCGGGTTGTTCGGGTAGCAGAGGTAGATGACATCGACCTTTTCACTCGGAATCGCCGGGGTGAAGTTGTTGTCGCCAGTGCAGGGCATGTAGTGGATACCCTTGTAGTAACCTTGGTCATCAGCTTCACCGGTACGGCCGACCATAACGTTGGTATCATTGTAGACAGGATAGACCGGGTCACAGATGGCAACCTTGTTGCCTAGATCAAAGATGTCGAGGATGTTGGCGCAATCGCACTTTGAGCCGTCTGAAATAAAGACTTCAGAAGTCTTCAGGTCGACACCAAGCGGTTTGTAGGCTTTGTCGATGATCACCTGGGAGAGCCAGGAGTAACCTTGCTCAGGACCGTAACCGTGAAAGCTCTCGCCCTTAGCCATGTCATCAACACCATCATGGAAGGCTTTGAGAATCGCTGGAGCCAGCGGCAAGATGACATCGCCGATACCGAGACGAATTGCTTTGGCCTCGGGGTTGGCGTCGGTGAATTCCTTCACTCGGCGCCCTATTTCGGGAAACAAATATCCTGCTTGAAGCTTAAGGTAACTGTCGTTGATTCTTGCCATATCAGGTTGAAACCTCCGTGGAATTTGAAATGATCGGTACGCGTCCCGCGTCACTGGTTATTATTTAAGTCCCAGAACATCCTGCATATCATAAAGCCCGGCACTCTTACCTCCCAGCCATCCGGCCGCACGTACTGCTCCGCGGGCAAACATATCGCGGCTCATGGCGCGGTGAGTCAGTTCGATGCGTTCACCCATGCCGATAAAGTAGACTGTGTGCTCGCCGACGATATCGCCACCGCGGACGGTCTGCATGCCGATCTCCTGCTGGCTGCGTTCGCCGCACATGCCTTCGCGGTGATAGTTGGCAACTTCGTTGTAATCACGATCAAGAGCATCGGCAACGATTTCACCCATACGTACGGCGGTGCCGGAAGGAGAATCTTTCTTCTTGTTATGGTGCAGCTCAACAATCTCGACATCGAAGTCGTCGCCGAGAGTTTTAGCCATATCCTTAAGCAGCTTGAAGCAGACGTTAACACCGACACTCATATTCGGCGCAAAGACCACCGGAGTTTTTTCCGCAACGAGGCTGATGGTGTCACGCTGCTCCGGGTTAAGGCCAGTGGTACCAACCACCATCGCCTTACCAAGCCTGGCACAGACTTCAGCGTTAACCAGGGTAACTTCCGGCCAAGTGAAGTCGATCAGGACATCAGCGTTGGCCAGTGCCTCTTCGAGAGAATCGGTGATGGCAATGCCCAGATCACCGCAGCCAGCAACGTAACCAGCATCGTCGCCAAGCCTGTCGTGCCCGGCCATCTCAATAGCTCCGGCGACTTCCAACCCTTCAGCTTCGGTGAGCAGGGTAATGATACGGCCGCCCATACGCCCGGCGGCCCCTGTAACAGCAACTTTTATCATCCTAAAATCCTTTCTCACGCCTATTCATTGCACTGTAGAGCACACAAAATATCAGATTACTCTGCGATCTTTGCGTCTCTGCGTGAGATGGCCTTTCTCGTTTCTGGTTTGATTAAATTACGTTGTATTTCTTTAAAACCGTCTTTAGTTTCTCCAGCGTGTCGTCGCCCATGTCAACCAGCGGCAAGCGGACGTTTGCCTGGAGCATACCCATCAGTTCCAGGGTTTTCTTGACCGGAACCGGGTTGGACTCGATAAACATAGCGGTGTGGAACTCGAGCAGATCGAGGTGCATCTTGCGACCCATCATGTAGTCGCCGTTCTGCACAGCCTCGACCATATCCTTGACCTGTTTGGGCACGGCGTTGGCGGAGACCGAAATGACCCCTTTGGCGCCACAGCACATCATCGGGAAGGTTAAAAAGTCATCGCCAGAAATGACGTCGATTTTATCACCTGCCTTGGCAAGAATTTCCGAGACTTGGGCCAAGCTACCGGAAGCTTCCTTGATCGCCACGATGTTGGCAAATTCTGCCAAGCGGACGGTGGTGTCGGCGAGCATGTTGACACCGGTACGACCCGGTACGTTATAGAGAATCTGGGGCAGGGCAACCTCTTCAGAGAGACGTTTGTAGTGTTGAAAAATGCCTTCCTGAGACGGTTTATTGTAGTAAGGGCAGACCAGCAGAAGGCCATCGGCACCCATAGCCTTGGCTTTGCCAGACAGATGGATCGCTTCGGCAGTATTGTTGGCACCGGTACCAGCGATAACCGGAATACGTTTGTTAACCTGATCAAGGCAGACCTTGATGACGTACTCGTGCTCGTCAACATCGAGAGTTGCAGATTCTCCGGTTGTGCCGCAGGGGACAATGACATCAGTGCCGTTTTCGATTTGGAAATCGATCAGCTGACGATAAGTCTCCTCGGCGAAGTTTCCCTGACTGTCGAAAGGGGTAACGATCGCTACCATGGATCCACTGAACATAATTTACTCCTTAGATTCAGGAGGCAGTCTGTAATTTGTAAGCCAGATGCTTCCTAATATAACGGCATAATCTTTATTTAATATCTTACCTACCTAACATAGCAGTAGGCTCATGTAAAGGCTGTATCAGCGCCTTTACTGCGGGGTAACCAAGGCACCAGGACTCGCCATGCTTTCCAGCAGTTGATCGCCTATGCGAATCAGAGCACTGACACGGTATTCGTAAGCTCGTCCGTTTTCCAGGCCGCGGTCAAGTAACTTAGTCTTTTGCAGAGGCTCGTTGTTCACCGGAACAATCGGAAACGGACGTTTTGCATGGCGTCGATAAAGATTGTAGCCGACAAGTTCCATCTCTTCAGGCAAAACTGGAGCTGCCCATTGCACAGAAACCTGAGCGTCACCTGATTCAACCTGCAAGGCTGTTGGTGATGGCGGCGGCTGTTGTGCTGCCAGATGAATCGTGGCGGCTGGTCCCTCCTGTCCGCCAACGATTATCGGCGTGATGGCGTAGCGGTAACCGCTGCCAACACGAATATCCAAATCGCGCCAATAAAGCTGATTGCCGATACGTTGCGCTGGAGCAGGGTGTTTGAGATAAAGTTCCGCAACTTCATTCTGAGGGTCACGACAGGTTGGACAACCATCGGCAGCATCGTAAGTCAGACGTTTAATACGGAATCCGACAAGGTCTTCAACCTTACTGCTGTCCTGGTTTTTGGATGGCATCTTCCAGCCGAGGACGAAAAGCATGCCTTGCTGTTGCAATGTCACTTTCCTCGGCGCTTCCGGAAGTGTATCAAGCTTAGGGCCGTACCGGACCTTTTTTTCCGCAGGCGGTGAGCATCACAATCAGAATGAGACTGATTGTAATGAGGAGCGCAGGATGCGGAGCGCGGGACACGGAAAATCTTAAGAACTTCATACTTAGCTTTCCTGGAAGGCCTGACGGGCTAAAGAGAGCTCTTTTTCAACAGCAGAACGTGCTGTGCCGCCGGTCGCCTTACGGGCATTGACCGAGGCTTCGAGGGTGATGTAATCAAAGATGTCGGCATCGATATCGGTGGAGAATTGCTGGAATTCTGCCAGGGTCAAATCCGGAATGTCCTTGCTGTTCTCAATGCAGTAGCGGACGGTTTTACCGACCACTTCGTGAGCGTTGCGGAACGGTAAACCCTTGCGTACCAGGTAGTCGGCGATATCGGTGGCAGTGGAAAAGCCACGCCCGGCAGCTATGCGCATCTGCTCCGACTTGATGGTCATTTCGGCAATCATTTCGGCAAAGACCTTGAGCGAACCGCGCACCGTATCGATGGTGTCGAAGAGTGGTTCCTTGTCTTCCTGCATATCCTTGTTGTAGGCCAGCGGCAAGGCTTTCATCAGTGTCAACAGGCTGACCAGGTTGCCATAGACCCGACCGGTTTTACCACGGACCAGTTCCGGCACATCGGGATTCTTCTTTTGCGGCATGATCGAACTACCGGTACAGAAGCCATCGGAGAGGTCAATAAAGGCAAAGTCGGCACTCGACCAGAGGATCAATTCTTCGGAGAGGCGTGACAAGTGCATCATCATGATTGAGGCAAAACTGCAGAATTCGAGGGCGAAGTCGCGATCGGAGACGGAGTCGAGACTGTTGCGTGTAACACCGGCAAAGCCGAGTTGTTCGGCAACCCACTCACGGTCGATGGGGAAGGTTGTGCCCGCTAGAGCTCCTGCACCGAGTGGCATCAGGTTGAGTCGGCTACGTAGATCGTGCAGACGACCAGTGTCCCGTGCCAGCATCTCCACATAAGCCAACATGTGATGTGCAAAAAGTACTGGTTGGGCGGTCTGCAAATGGGTGTAGCCCGGCATGATGACATCGAGATTGGCCTCGGCCTGATCGAGCAGGGCTGCCTGCAACCGCTTGAGAGCTTTGCTGATGGCGTCGACTTCGTCACGCAGGTAGAGACGCACATCGAGGGCGACCTGATCATTGCGCGAGCGTGCAGTATGTAGCTTGCCGCCGACCGAACCGATCTTTTCAATCAGACGTGCCTCGATATTCATATGAATATCTTCGCGAGCGACCGAAAAGGTAAATTCACCAGCTTCGATTTCTGCAAGAATCTCGTTAAGACCTTGAATGATGGTCTCGGCTTCGCTGTCAGCGATGATCCCCTGCCTGGCCAGCATACTGGCATGGGTGACGGAACCGAGAATGTCGTAATGGTACAGACGTTGGTCGAAGTTGATTGAGGCGGTGAATTCTTCGACAAAGGCATCGGTTGGTTGCGTAAAACGTCCGGCCCAGAGTTTATCACTCATGTTCTTCTTTTCCCTTCAGGATTATTAGCCAATAATTCCAGCTTCGTTGCGGTTGGTCAGTTCGTCAACAGGTTCACCCGGGTCCTGCAACGCATCAGGATAGATCTGGGCAAGGATATGGCGGGTGCCGGGTGTCATGTTGTATGTCGCCAACTGGTCTGCCGGAACCCAATCGGCTTCTGTTACTTCCTGGTCATTAGGTTGCAGATCAAGAGTTAAAGGGTGTGCACGATAATAGAGGATCACGTAGTGAGCATTGTTGTCGCCCAGGGCAACGTGTTCATAAACATCAAGCAACCCGTCGATGTGAACCTTGAGATTGACCTCTTCCTGAACTTCACGGTGCAACGCCTCCAGCAGCGGCTCGCCGTGATCGACCTTGCCCCCCGGCATGACCCATTGACCGCAGAACGGTTCAATGCAGCGCCGGGTCAGCAGGACACGCTCCTGTTTGTCGATAATGCAGGCGACAACGGAGGTCTTGATCGATTGTTTTTTGAAGTCCATAAATCCGGGACGCGGTACGAGTGACGCGGTACGAGAAAAATCATTCCCCACCGCGTCCCGCGTCCCGCGTTCCTCGTCCCGCTATTTTGACGCTTCTCTCTGCATCGCAGCAATGCGCAGGCGCAGGGCGTTGAGCTTGATGAAGCCTTCGGCATCGGCCTGGTTGTAAACTTCGTCCGCTTCGAAAGTGGCGAAGTCGACGTTAAAGAGGCTGTCGGTCTCTGAGTCACGGCCAACGACGCGGCAATGGCCCTTGTAGAGTTTGACGCGGGCTTTGCCATTGACGGTCTGTTGAGTCTGGTCGATCAATGCCTGCAAAGCGATACGCTCGGGAGCGAACCAGAAGCCGTTGTAGACCATGGTGGCGTAACGGGAGATCAGTGAATCGCGCAGGTGCATGACCTCGCGGTCCATGGTGATTGATTCGACAGCACGGTGAGCTTCTTCGAGAATGGTGCCGCCGGGAGTCTCGTAGACACCACGACTCTTCATACCGACAAAGCGGTTCTCCATCAGGTCGATACGGCCGACACCATGTTTGCCGCCGAGTTCATTCAGTTTGGCCAGCAGGTTGGCTGGAGAGAGGCGCTCACCATTGACTGCAACAGCATCACCTTTCTCAAAATCAATTTCGACATATTCCGGTTGGTCAGGAGCATCTTCTGGAGCGACGCTGAGCACGTACATGTGCTCAGGTGCTTCGGCCCATGGGTCTTCGAGTATGTCGCCCTCGAAAGAAATGTGCAACAGGTTGCGGTCGCTACTCCAGGGGCTCTTTTTACTGGTCGGTACCGGGATGCCATGCTTCTTGGCATACTCTTCCAAAGCGGTGCGGCTGTTCAAATCCCACTCGCGCCAAGGGGCTATCACGGTTACAGAGGGATCAAAGTGATAGTAGGCCAACTCAAATCGCACTTGATCGTTACCCTTGCCGGTTGCTCCATGAGAGACGGCATCAGCACCTTCGTTGGCAGCGATTTCCATCTGTGCTTTGGAGATCAGTGGTCGGGCGATCGAAGTGCCAAGAAAGTAACGGCCTTCGTAAATGGCGTTGGCACGAAACATCGGGAAGACGAAATCGCGTACGAATTCTTCACGCAAATCGAGGATATGACAGGCGCTTGCGCCGGTGTTTTTAGCTTTCTGCGGGATGCCGTCGAGCTCTTCACCCTGACCGAGATCGGCCGAGAAAGCGATGACTTCACAATCGTATTCCTCGATCAGCCATTTGAGAATGATCGAAGTATCAAGTCCCCCGGAATAGGCGAGGACAGCTTTTTTGATTTGTGGTTTTGACATTGGAAAATGCTCCTTTGGTTCTAATGGCGCAAGGTTCTTGGCCCTAGCGCGAAAATATTTTTAATGTTTACAGCCCTACAGCCCTACAGCCCTACAGCCCTACAGCTTTACCACATACGTATCAGCGATTTTATCGTGCAGTCCCTGTTTCTGACTGTCGAAAATGACCATCAGATAACCGATGCCGAGCAGGATGCCGGAAATGAATTTCCCCAGCACCTCACGCAATGCCGCGCGGCCATAGCTGATCTGGCTACCGTCGGTACGAATGACCTTGATGCGTAGAGCCATCTTGCCCGGGGTTTGCCGCAATAGCCAATAAAGAAGACCGCATAACCGATACTGAGTGAGGCTCCAAAGAGCCAGATAACCGTATCAATGGCGGGATCTCCCTCCATGGCAATCCCCAGCATGCCGATAATCAGGCTGATCAACAGAGTCAGCACAAATTGCACCGCGCTCAACAGGAAAAAATCGAGCAGAGAGGCAACAACGCGAATCCAGAAGCCTGCTTTAGGCTGAGACTGAGGGGTTGGCATATTGGCTTTGCGGCGCAGTTCGGCGATGTTTCCGTTCAGCGTGTCAGCGTCTTGATCTGACTGAGCGCTTTCCTGTCTTTGATCCTGTAGATTTGATGTAATTAACGCCACAACCTTTGCAAGCGTCACTCTTGTCCTGAACGAGACCACAGACAGGGCAACTGATCTGTTCAAGTGGAGCCCCCTGTCCCTTGCATTGATACATCATGTGCTTGTTCTTCAGCCTGTACTGATTTGTCAAAGCTGAAGCCTTCGTTGCACTTAGGGCAGTTCACCTTGACCGGACGATCCGGGATCTTGGCTGGGTCGACCGTTTTGGAAAAATTACATTTAGGGGACAGACAATGTTCATTGTTTCTCTATTATTTGCAAAGGGTTCTAGCGGCTCATTGATTGCCCGACAGATTGCTCGCTACGCGTCATCCGTCCCTTTGATTTAATCATCAAAGTCGCCATGATGGCTTTTTGCACATGCAGGCGATTCTCGGCTTCATCGTAGATGATCGCGTGGCGACTCTCCATGACCTCGTCGGTGATCTCTTCATCACGATGGGCGGGGAGACAGTGCATGACCACGCAATCAGGATCGGCGAGATTGACCAGATCCATGTTGATCTGGTAGCCAGCAAACGCTTTTTCGCGTTCCTGTTGTTCCTCTTCCTGGCCCATGCTGGCCCAGACATCGGTGTTCAAGACTTGTGCGCCACGTGCGGCTTCGCGTGGATCGTTGGTATAGAGAATCCTGGCTCCAGCATCGGCTGCCCGTTTGCAGACATCGGCATCCGGCTCGTAACCGACCGGAGTGGCTACCCGTAGTTCGAAACCGAAGATACCGGCAGCGTTGATCCAGCTGTTGGCCATATTGTTGCCGTCGCCGATCCAGCAGTAGGAGAGCTCGCGGTAATTTTCCTTGTGCTCACTGACGGTGAAGAGATCGGCCATGATTTGACAGGGATGATAGCTGTCAGTCAAGCCGTTGATGACTGGTACGGAACTGTAGCGGGCAAATTCTTCGATGACCTGCTGCGAGTAGGTGCGGATCATAACGCCGTCGACATAACGGGCCATACAGCGGGCGGTATCCTTGACTGGCTCACCGCGACCCATCTGTGTATTTCCCGAGGCCAGGAAAAGCGCGTGTCCACCCAGCTGGAACATGCCGGCCTCAAAGGAGACGCGGGTTCGTGTTGAGCTCTTCTCAAAGAGCATGCCGAGGGTTTTGCCCGCCAAAAGGTGATGTTGTAAGCCAGCCTTTTGCTTCGATTTTAAGTCGCTGGTCAGCGCAAAAATCTTTTCCAGAGCTTCGAGGCTCCAGTCGCTGAGGCAGAGAAAGTCTTTATTCACGGCAATAACTCCTTCAATGTTCTGTTTGCTGTTCAACTGGCAGCAGCCAGCACTTCGTCAAGTATCGTCATGGCTTCATCAATCTCTGCCCGGCTGACGATCAATGGTGGCACGAAACGCAAGACGTTGCCAACGGTGCAGTTGATCAACAAACCTCGTTCCATGGCTTTGACAACCAGAGCACCGCCCTCGATGTCGAGTTCCATGCCGATAATCAGACCCTGTCCACGGACGTCCCTGATAAAAGCATATTTGTCCTGCAATTCTTTAAGTTTTCCGGTCAGGTACTTGCCCATGGCACGGCAGTTGTCAAGAACCCCGTCATCACTGATCGTCTGCATCGCAGCCAGTGCCGCCGAGCAGACCAGCGGATTGCCACCAAAAGTTGAGCCGTGGGTTCCCGGTCCGAGGCTGGCAGCCAGCTCTTCAGTGGTCAGCAGTGCGCCGATCGGCGGACCTCCGGCCAACGCTTTGGCCAGGGTCATGATGTCGGGAATAACCCCATCCTGCTCATAAGCCCAGAGACTACCAGTTCTGCCACAGCCGACTTGCACCTCATCAAAGATCAATAACAGGTTTAAACTCATCACATAACTCGCGGACCGCTTGCAGGTAGCCGGGCGGCGGTACATTGACTCCACCTTCACCCTGGATCGGTTCGAGCATGATGGCGCAGGAGCTTGGCGTGATCGCCTGGCGCATTGCTTGCAAATCGCCGAAGGGAACATGTTTGAAACCATCAAGCAGCGGTGTAAACCCTGCTTTGATTTTCTCCTGGCCGGTGGCGCTGATGGCGGCGATAGTTCGACCATGAAAAGAGGCCAGAGCGGTGATCATTTCGAAGCGATGTTCGCCATGCTTCTCCTGCTCTGTTTACGCGCCAGTTTCATGGCCGCTTCATTGGCTTCGGCTCCAGAGTTACAGAAGAAGACCCGCTCGGCAAAAGAGTGCTCACAGAGCCATTCCGCCAGCTCAATCTGCTGGGGAATGTGATAGAAGTTGGAACAGTGTAGCAGACGTCCGGCTTGCTCACGCAGAGCAGCAACCACTTTTGGATGACAGTGACCGAGGTTGTTGACCGCCACTCCGGCGAGGAAATCGAGATAAACTTTGCCGTCAACATCCCATAGTCGGCAGCCCTCACCACGTTCGGCAACGATCGGATAGCGACCATAGGTTTTCATGACGTGTGTATCTGCTCTATTGATCCACTCTGACGAAGTACTCATTTGTTACTATCCATAAATGATTTGAATATGCTCTTCTTTTACAGCCTTTTCTATTCGAATTTCGCAACCGCCGTGCCGACACCCTGATCGGTAAAGATCTCGAGCAGACAGGCATGTTCCATACGTCCGTCGATGATATGCGCTTTTTTGACCCCGTCGGCGATAGCGTCGAGGCAGCAAGTGACCTTTGGAATCATGCCGCCGACAATGGTGCCATCGGTGATTAATCTCTGCACATCGCTGACGTCGATCGCGTTCAGTAACTCACCGTTCTTGTCTTTGACTCCCTCGACATCAGTCAGCAAGATCAGTTTTTCAGCCTGCAGGGAACCGGCTATCTTACCAGCGACCAAGTCGGCGTTAATATTGTAGGTCCGCCCTTCATCATCACCTCCATCCGGGGCGATCACCGGAATGAAGTTTGCCTCCTCAAGGGAAGAGATGATTTCCGGGTTAACTTCAGCCACTTCTCCGACCATGCCGATGTCGATAATCTCGGGTGTCAGAGTGTCTGGATTGACCGCTTTCATCTCCAACTTGCGGGCGGTGAGCAGGTTGCCGTCTTTGCCAGTCAGGCCGACCGCCTTGCCGCCGTGCTTGTTGATGTTAGCGACAATCTCCTTGTTGACTTTGCCACCCAGAACCATCTCGACAACATCCATGGTCTGGGCATCGGTGACACGCATGCCCTGCTCGAAGCGGGTTGCAATTCCCATTGCTTCCAGGACTTTGCCGATCTGCGGTCCGCCACCGTGGACGACCACAGGGTTCAGGCCGATGTATTTCATCAAGATAACGTCGCGGGCAAAGCCTTCCTTAAGGTGCTCTTCAACCATGGCGTTGCCGCCGTATTTGATAACGATGGTCTTGCCGTAGAATTGGCGGATCCAGGGCAGGGCCTCGACCAGTACATTCGCTTTGTCAATCAGTTCTTGCATCGTTTAGAGACTCCGATTTACAGGATGTAGCGCGACAGGTCTTCGTTGTCAGCAATTTTGGTGAGACGCTCGCGAACAAAGGCTTCATCGATAGGGAAACGTTTTTCCGGCCGTTCCGGTGCGGTGAAAGAGAGCTCCTCAAGCAGAGTCTCCATGATCGTATGCAATCGCCGGGCACCGATATTCTCCGTACGTTCGTTGACACTGGCTGCGGTTTCGGCAATCGCCTTGATCGCAGCCTCAGTGAACTCCAGATTGATCCCCTCTGTCGCCATGAGCGCCTGATACTGACGAATCAGAGCGTTGTGCGGCTCAGTCAGAATCCTGATAAAATCAGCTTCTTCAAGGCTGTCGAGTTCAACCCGGATGGGAAAGCGCCCCTGCAATTCCGGGATCAGGTCTGAGGGCTTGGCAACATGAAATGCGCCAGCTGCAATGAAAAGGATGTGGTCGGTCTTGACCGGGCCATACTTGGTGGCAACCGAACTCCCTTCGACAATCGGCAGTATGTCGCGTTGGACGCCCTCGCGCGAGACTTCTGGGCCATGACCGCCCTCACGGCTGGCAATCTTGTCGATTTCGTCGATAAAGATGATGCCGTTCTGCTCAGTGAGTTCCTTGGCCAAAGTCTGGACTTTGTCCATATCCACCAGTTTTTCCGCCTCAATTTCAATCAGCAGTTCCTGAGCTTCGGAGACCTTCATACGACGATTCTTGGTTTTCTTCGGAAAGATGTTGCCGAACATCTCCTTGATATTGAAGCCCATCTCCTCAGGCCCTTGCGGGCCAAAAACCTGCATGTCCGGCATCTGGGTATCCTGAGTCTCGACTTCGACCATACGTTCGTTGAGCTCGCCCATGCGCAGTAACCGGCGTAGTTTGTCGCGGGTTGTGCTACTACCGTCTTTGGCATCCTCCAGATTCTTTTCTCCCGGCAGAAGGATGTCGAGCAGGCGTTCCTCGGCTATATCCTCCGCTTTGATTCGCTGACTCTTCGCTTCCTCGGTTTTGACCATGAGGATGGCCAGCTCGACCAGATCGCGTACCATACTTTCAACATCCCGGCCGACGTAACCGACCTCGGTGAATTTGCTGGCCTCGACCTTGATAAACGGGGCTTGAGCCAAGCGCGCCAGACGCCGGGCGATTTCGGTTTTGCCAACCCCGGTCGGACCGATCATGATGATGTTTTTCGGCGCAATCTCTTCGCGAAGGTCCGGGTCAACCTGCTGGCGACGCCAGCGGTTACGCAAAGCGACCGCCACCGCTCGCTTGGCGTTGTTCTGGCCAACGATATAACGATCGAGTTCGGAGACTATTTCTCGAGGGGTAAAGTTGTTCACGACAAGGTCTCCACGATGATTCGATCGTTGGTGTAAACGCAGATCTCAGCAGCAATTTTCAAAGACTCTTCGGCCACTTGAGCCATGGGTAGTTCGGTATGGCTGGTCAGAGCCCGTGCGGCTGCCTGCGCAAATGTACCGCCAGAGCCAATTGCGGCGATGCCGTGCTCTGGTTCGATCACATCACCGACTCCTGAGAGAATCAGCGTTGCTTCGCGATCAGCAACGATCAGCAATGCTTCGAGGTGGCGCAGGATCTTGTCCTTACGCCAATCCTTGGCCAGTTCGACGGCCGCTCGTTGCAGATTGCCACGATATTCCTGCAATTTGATTTCAAATTTTTCAAAAAGAGTAAAAGCGTCAGCCGTACTGCCAGCAAAACCGGCGATCACCTGGTCGTCATACATGCGCCGAAGTTTTCTGGCTGTATGCTTCATGATGGTGTTGCCGAGACTGACCTGACCGTCGCCAGCCATGGCGACTTCGGTGCCACTTCGCACACAAAGAATGGTTGTTCCTTTGAACATTTTGAGCCTCTCATCAGATCGTGGTTTAGCCCAGCGAAAAATATTGCAAATATAACATAAGCTTGTAGGTAGACGAAGCGAAATGCCTGGTGGCGGTCTGGATGTCAAGGGCATAAACTTAGTGTGAAACAGGGGTGTTTCTCTTAGATTCGCTGCTTGATTAGTCGGAGGTTGTAATTGGCAGACGGGGCAGGCTGATAGTCGCCTCGGTTCCATGACCGGCGTGCTGTTGAGAGTGATGCTGCCGCCATGATCGCGAATAAACTGGCGGGCATAAAAGAGGCCTAGGCCGAAGCCACGGATCTGGCCGGTATGATGTGGGTCGATCTGGTAAAATTTCTCGAAAACCTTGACGATCTCCTCAGGAGGAATTCCCGGTCCATTATCGGTAATAGTCAAGGTGAAATCTTCTTTGCTGACTTCTCCAGAGAGGATGATTTTACCACCTGCGGGAGTGAATTTTATGGCGTTTTCGAAAAGTGCACTCAAGGCAAAAGCAATGCGGTGGCGATCAACAAGGACCTCTGGCCAGTCACCGGCCAGGTTGTTTTGCACCGTCAGCCCTTTCTTCTTAATAGATGCGCGTTTTTCAGTCAGAACAGTAATGGCAATTCCCTTCAGATCCTGCCGAGATGCTTTTTCAGAGTTGTCCTGCAGGATAATGTCGCTGTAGTAGAGCAAGTCCTTGATCAGGTAGGCGAGGTATTCTGATTCTTCGCGGATAGCATCGACTGCGGAAGCAAATTCCGGGTCTTCGAGATCAAAAGTGCCGCTGGCAAGATTCTGGATGAAGAGAGAAATAGAGGTCGTTGGAGTTCGTAACTTGTGGGAGATAAGACCGAGGAAGTCTGACTTGATGCGATCAAGTTGCTTGAGTTGCATCAACTCTCTACGCAGGGCCTTCTTCTCCAGCGCTTTTTCTATGGCAGTCTTAAGTTGAAGCAGATTGATCGGTTTTTGGATAAAATCATCGGCATGAGCTTTGAGAGCTCGCAGGATAATGTCTTTGTCTGAGTAGCCGGTCATAACAATGACCAGCTGTTCCGGGTTCTGCTCTTTGACTTTTTGCAGCAGGTCAAGCCCATTCATGATCGGCATCATGATATCGACCAGCATCAGATCGACCGTCTTATGGTTCAGAACCCGCAAAGCCTCCTGACCATTCTCAGCCTGAAGAATGCGATAACCCTTTAATGTCCGGGCGCAGAGGTCGCGGATGATCTCTTCATCATCAACAATGAGAATAGTCGGCGTTTCCGTCTGCTGCAAGAGTTGGGGCTCTTCCCGTATTTCTAGTCGCATTCTTACTCCGCTAGCAAACTACTGCTTAAGGCTAACTGCTCAGAGCGCTTTTGACCAGATCGGCAACCTTACTTAAGGCTTCGTCCAGTTTTTCCGGTTGACTGCCGCCTGCCTGGGCCAGGTCTGGTCGGCCGCCACCACGTCCGCCAACATCAGCAGCCAAGGCAGCTACCAGTTTGCCAGCGTGTAGTTGTCCGACCAGGTCGGCAGTGACTGCAACCAGAAGATTGACCTTACCTTCGTGAGGGCAGCCTATAGCGACAACGCCGGAGCCAATTTTGTCGCGTAGTTTGTCGGCCATCTCTCGCAAGCCCTTACCGTCTGTAGAGTCTACCACAGCGGCGAGTAACTTGATGCCGTCGATTTCCTGAGTCTGACTCATTATATCATCTGCCTGGCCAGCTTTCAGTCGGCTTTCCAGGGTCGCCAGTTCACGCTCCAACTCTTTCTGGCGTTCTACCATCTTTACCAGGCGGGTTTCGAGTTGGGGGCGGTCGCTTTTCACCAGGCCAGCCATGCGGCCGATGGCATCTTCCTGTTGCTGTACCAGAGTCAGGGCTCGGGTTCCGGTAGCAGCTTCAATGCGGCGAACGCCAGCGGCAATCCCTGTTTCCTGGATGATCTTAAAGAGGCCGATATCACCAACTGCGGCTGTGTGGGTGCCGCCACAGAGTTCCATACTAAAATCACCAAGGTTGACGACCCTGACACGTTCCCCGTATTTCTCACCGAAGAGTGCTGTAGCACCGGCGGCAACTGCTTCATCAGCTGCCATCTCGCGGGTTTCTACTGAACGATTCTCGCGGATACGGCGATTGACTTCGTTTTCGATTTTGCGCAGTTCCTCAGGTGTGATGGCCGAAAAATGATTGAAGTCGAAGCGCAGGCGCTCCGGGGCAACCAGCGAACCTGCCTGCTTGACGTGATCACCGAGGACTTCGACCAACACAGCCTGCAGGATATGAGTTGAGGTGTGGTTCAGAGCCGTTGCCTGGCGTGCCGCTGTATCCACCGATAGTTCCACCTTCTGGCCAATTGCCAGGGTGCCTTCGACAATCTTGCCGACGTGAACGATCAGTTCCGGGAGTGGTTTTCTCGTGTCGGTGATCTCTATTTTGAGGCCCGGTGCGCTGATCGTGCCGAGATCGCCAGTTTGGCCACCCGATTCGCCGTAGAAAGGTGTCGATTCAGTAATAACTTCTATCTGCTCACCGGCTCCGGCCTGACTGACCTGCTCACCATCGTGCAGGATTGCTGCAATGCAGCTGGTTGCCTGTAACTCATCATAACCGCAGAAGTTCACTGTATTGCCCTGCTCGATCAGCTCGCGATAGACGGGGCCTATCGCTTCTTCGCCAGATCCTTTCCAATGCTTGCGAGCCTTCTGCCGCTGTTCCTCCATACAGGTTTCAAACCCGGCCTCGTCGATAGTAAAACCTTGCGCTTCAACGATGTCGGCCGTCAGGTCGGTCGGGAATCCGTAGGTGTCATAGAGCTTGAATAGTGTCTTGCCGGGGATGACCATTGCTTGCTGTTGGCGCAGGCGCTCGATTTCCTCGTTAAGGATGCGCAGGCCGTTGTCGAGAGTCTGGATAAAACGTTCTTCTTCCTTCTCGACAATTTTAGCGACAAAGCTCTTGCGTTCGGCTTCCTGTGGAAAGGCTTCGGCCATAAATTCAAGGACGAAAACTGCCGTTTTGTAGAGAACCGGATCGGCAAAGCCGAGCATCTTGGCATGCCGCATGGCCCGACGCATGATGCGACGCAGCACATAACCGCGACCTTCGTTGCTCGGCATAACGCCATCAGCGATCAGGTAAGCGGTGGCTCTGCTATGGTCAGTCATGACCCGCATCGAGACATCATCCTCAAGATTGTCACCGTAGGTTTTTCCGGAAAGCTTTTCGATATATCCGATGATGTCGCGCATCAGGTTGGTATCGTAGTTTGACTGAACACCTTGTATGACAGTGGTCAGTCGCTCCAACCCCATGCCGGTATCGACGGCCGGTTTCGGCAACGGCACCAATTCGCCGTCTGGCTGGCGGTTAAACTGCATGAAGACGTTGTTCCAGATCTCCATGTAGCGGTCGCAGTCGCAACCGACGGTACAGTCTGGAGAGTCACAACCGATTTCAGCTCCGTTGTCGTAAAAAATTTCTGAGCAGGGACCGCAGGGGCCGGTATCGCCCATGGACCAGAAGTTGTCCTCCTCAAAACGGAAAATCCGCTCGCGGGGAACCCCTTCCTGTTCATGCCAGATGTCGGCTGCTTCGTCGTCAGTGGTATAGACGGAGACGTATAGACGGCTCTTGTCGATACCCATATCGACTGTGAGGAATTCCCAAGCATAAGCAATCGCCTCTTTCTTGAAATAATCACCAAAAGAGAAATTGCCAAGCATCTCGAAAAAGGTGTGGTGACGGGCAGTGCGACCGACATTCTCCAGATCGTTGTGCTTGCCTCCGGCACGGACACATTTCTGCGAGGTGGTGGCACGAACGTAGGACCTTTTCTCCTGACCGAGGAAACAGTCCTTGAACTGGTTCATGCCAGCATTAGTAAAGAGCAGAGTCGGGTCGTTGTGCGGTACCAGAGAGGAGGAGTCTACAATCGTATGACCGCGATCTGCAAAAAACTGCAGAAAAAGCTGGCGTATTTCACTGCCGGTCTTTATCGGGGCGGTTTTTCTAGTGGTGGTTCTCATCGTCTGTTTCTAAACCTTTCCGTGTCAATTGATCCATGATGCAGCTGATAGAAAAGCCACGTCGCTGGAGGAAATGTACAACCCGCCGCTTTTCTTTGGCTGGCGCGGAGTTGTAGTTGAAGTCAGGAAATCGTCGCTGTAAAAGCGATCTCAGTAATTCTGCTTCATCGCAAAGCTCACGGACTTGCTCCAAAGCCTGACAGGCTAACTCATTGCTGACCCCGCGTTGTTTCAAATCCAGCAGAATACGGGGGCCAACTGCACGGCCCCGAGTCATCAGGCTGGTTGCCCGGTTCAGAGCGTAACGGGCATCGTTGAGGTATCCTAGTTCAAGGCAGCGCTGCAAGGCAGCATCGATACGCTTCTCGGCAAAACCTTTATTCAGCAGACGCCGCCGTAATTCCGTCTGACTGTAGTCGCGGCCTGTTAATAAGCGCAACGCAGTTGGCCAGGGATCGGTCCGGTCTGCTTTCTGCCTAGTGTTATTTGTCACCTTTATCGTCGGTGCCGTCGAAGGCATCCCAAGAAAGATCCGAAGTCGACGAGACACCGGACATCTTGAGTTTGAAGTCGTCCGGATTGGAGCACTGCCGTAAGGCTTCCTCGTAGCTGATCATCTTTTTCTTGAGCAGGCCCATCAACGACTGGTCGAAGGTCTGCATGCCGTAGGACTCAAAGCCCTGTTGAATTGCTTCCGGCAGCAACTTGGTCAGTTCCTTGTCGTCGATCATCTGGCGAACCCTGGCCGATGCCACCATGACTTCGACCGCTGGTACACGGCCTTTACCGTCGAGCCTTGGTACCAGGCGCATGGAAATAACGCCGCGCAAAACCGCTGCCAACTGGATACGCATCTGGCGTTGCTGGAAGGGCGGAAAGACCGAAATAATCCGGTTGACCGTCTCAGTGGCATCGATGGTATGCAATGTGGAAAGGACCAGATGGCCGGTCTCAGCTGCCGTCAGGGCTGTTTCAATTGTCTCATGATCACGCATCTCACCGACCAGAATGACGTCGGGGTCCTGGCGCAGTGCCGATTTCAAGGCGGGTTGGAATCCCTTGGTGTCGGTACCAACCTCACGCTGGTTGATAATACTCTTCTTGTCGCGATGGAGAAATTCGATCGGATCCTCAATCGTAACAATATGTGATTTGCGGTTGGTATTGATGTAGTCGATCAAAGCCGCAAGACTGGTCGATTTGCCGGAACCTGTGGCACCAGTCACCAGGATCAGGCCGCGTTGGGCCATGGCCATTTTTTTGATAACCGGCGGCAGCAGCAGGTCGTCCAGACTTTTAATGTCAAATGGAATGGCACGGAAAACCATTGAAATCGAGCCGCGCTGGGTAAAGGCATTGACACGAAAGCGTCCCAGGCCGGGAACCCCGTAGGCAAGGTCCACCTCGTAGGCGGTCTCAAAGCGTTCTTTCTGCATATCGTTCATAATCTCTTCAACGATCTGCTCGGTTGATTCCTGACAGAGCCGGCGTTGCTTCGTCAGCGGACGCCGTGGGCCGTCGATGCGGTAAATCGGCTGCAAACCAGCTTTGACGTGGATGTCGGAGGCCCCGGATTTCAGGCCAATGGACAAGATTTCATTGAGTTCCATGGATTATTCTCCTTCAGACGGTGCGCCTGCAGGGTTAAGGCCGTAATGAGCGAGGACTTTCGCCTCGATTTCAGCTGCTGTTTCAGAGTGCTCGGTCAGATATTGCTTGGCATTCTCACGGCCCTGACCGATACGTTCTTCACCGTAGGAAAACCAGGAGCCGCTCTTTTCGACAATGTTGCATTCGACACCCAGGTCGACCAAGTCGCCCACGTGTGAGATGCCGGTGCCATACATAATGTCAAATTCTGCTTCTTTAAAGGGTGAAGCCACTTTGTTTTTTACGACTTTTACCCGAGTGCGGTTACCGATGACGTCCTGTCCCTGTTTGAGTGCGGCGATCCGGCGGATGTCCATGCGTATGGTAGAGTAAAATTTCAAGGCGTTGCCGCCGGTCGTGGTCTCCGGATTGCCGAACATAACACCGATCTTCATACGGATCTGGTTGATGAAGACCACACAGCAGTTCGATTTACTGATGGTTCCTGTCAGCTTGCGCAAGGCCTGAGACATGAGCCTGGCCTGCAGACCCATGTGCGAATCGCCCATATCGCCTTCGATCTCTGCACGTGGCACAAGGGCAGCAACCGAGTCAATAACCAGAACATCGATGGCACCGCTGCGGACGAGAACTTCGACGATCTCAAGAGCTTGTTCGCCGGTATCCGGTTGTGATATCAGCAGTTCATCGATGTTCACACCGAGTTGTTTAGCGTAACGAACATCCAGGGCATGCTCTGCATCAACAAAAGCAGCAACGCCGCCTGCCTTCTGAGCCTCGGCGGCAATGTGCAGGGCCAGTGTGGTTTTTCCTGAAGATTCGGGGCCGTAGATTTCAACAATCCGTCCGCAAGGGACACCTCCGATACCGAGTGCAATGTTCAGGCTTAACGATCCGGTTGAAATTGTTTTAATGTCCGGCACGACCGCGCCTTCACCAAGACGCATGATGCTGCCTTTGCCAAACTGTTTCTCGATCTGGCCCATGGCCAGTTCAATAGCTCTGTTGCGATCACTCTCTGCCATCAGTTGTCCCTCCTTGTAGGGCGAATGCACACAATATAAACATTTAATTGTCTGCTATAAATTCTCGATCTCATCATAGGTTCACCGTCAGTAATGGAAAATGCTCTGTGCCGCCAGACTGCAAGCGACTTTCAAAAAGAACCAGTTTGTCAACGGGTAACCGGCCAATGTGTGTCTGACCAACTGAGCTAAAAAGTTCTGTTAGGCCAAGCTGCGGTTGTCGCAGTCGACCAATGGTCAAGTGTGGTGAATAAGGCCGTGTATCAGTGGCAACTCCAGCTTGATGCAGAGCTTTACTGCAATCACGGTGAATTTGTCTGAGCTGCTCTTTGGGCTCCAGGCCAAGCCAGAGAATGCGGGGCCGGTGCAGATTGGGAAAGGCCCCAAGCCCTTTGACCTCGACCAGGAAAGGCCGTCTACAGCCTTTAACGGATAGCACAGAAACCTTGATCTTTTCAAGGCTTTCCTCTCCGATTTCGCCGAAGAAGTGCAAGGTCAGGTGCAGGTTTTTCGGGCGGACCCAGCGAGCATCCGGTATCTGCGTTTGGAGCTGTCTCTGGAAGGCACTGACAGAATCCCGCAATTGCTGCGGTATAGGTATGGCCAGAAAGGCCCTGCAATGTGTCGGGTTAGCCGAGTACATATCTCCCCTCATGATGGCTGGCCAGGGGCAGTAACGCTGAAAAGCAGCTGCCTTGGGAGGGGCCGGCACTGTCAACCCAGACCAGACCTTCATGGGTTTCAATAATACCCTTGACCAGGGCCAGGCCGAGTCCAACCCCTTTGCCGCCAAACCGGGCTTGTGATGTAGAATGTCCGGAAATGTCGCCGACTTCCTGGAATTTATCAAATATTCGAATCTGATCTTCTTTTTCGAGGCCTATGCCGCTATCGCTGATTGAAATTTGCAGATAGCTCTCTGTAAGGGCGCTATCGAAAAAACTTTCGGAAAAAGCTCTTAACTTTTTAGTGAGAGTGGCGACTTCATCTCGTTGCAGAGTTCGTCCGGCAAGTTGTACAGAGCCTCCTTCCGGAGTGAACTTCATGGCGTTTTCCAGCAATCGGCCAATGGCGCGTTTTAGATGATGGACATCGCCTCGAATCACGGCGTCATCGGGAAACTCTTGCAGCTCAAGATGCAGCTTGCGCGTTTCACAGCTCGGCCTGACTTCGTTGAGCACTTCATTGATCATCGGCAAGGGGTTGAAAGTTTCCTGAGCCATGTAGAGGGTTTTTGCTTCGAGGCGGGCGGCTTCAAGAAGATCATCAACGATGTGGTTGAGGCGCAAACTGGCGCGCATGATGACGTCCAGTGCGCGTTTTTCATTTTCACCAAGCATGCCTTCTGTTTCACTCTGCAGAAATTCTGCTCCGGAAAGAATGGTTGTCAATGGTGTGCGCAGTTCGTGTGAGGCAAGGGACAGGAAGGAGCTTTTCATCTCGTTGAGGCCTTGCAGGGTTCGGTGATTTTGTTCGAGTTGCTCCAGGTTGTCGCGCAAGGTCGATCGAGAGCGCTCCAACTCGCGAAGACTGGCGAAGTTGAGCCGGTGCTGCCATTGCAGTTCGTTAAAGAGCTCGGCGTTTTTCAGCAACGGCCCGAGTTGTCGGCCGATCGCCTGGATAAGGCGCACATCTTCGCGACTGAAGACCCGGTTGCCCCGGTCGAAAATGAAAAGGGCTCCCAGGGTTTCTTCTTCGGCGATAAATGGTACGGCCAGAAAAGCTCGCCAGTTGTCTGCAAAAACCGCACTGGAGACTCGACGGTGGTCTTTTTGCAGGTTCGTGGAGAGCCGTGGGCGACCGGTTTCGACCACTTTCCCGGCCAGGCCCATACCCGGTTGCATCTGTCCGAGCTCTTCAACCACATTGTCGGGAATGTTGCGATGGAGAGCTAATTTCATCTCTGTGCCGCCCTGCTCCAGTAGAAATATTCCTCCTCCCGATATGGCAAGACTCTTGATGACTTCGTCAAGAATGATCTCAAGAGTGTGCGGCAGGTCATGTCCTTCGGCAACCCGGTGGGAGATCTCATTCAGTAGGGAGAGGTGCCGGTTGTGGCGCCGCAGTTCAAGCTGCAAGTTGGTTGTCTGGGTAACATCCCGAAAGTTGCCGTAAATAACCTGGCGGTTTTGCATGCGACCGGTTTTGATTTTGATCTCGCCAATGAACTGGCTGCCGTCACTACGTCGAAACTTGATTTCGCTGGCTTCTGCCTCTCCTCTTTTGATGGCGATACTGAGCATGCGTAACACACGTTGTCGATGTTCACGGGAGAAGAGTACCTTGAAGGTCAGGTGGGTGACAGACCCCTGGGTGTAGCCCAGCAGATCCTCCGCCTGACGATTGATTTCTAGGAGAGATCCGTCTTTCTGGTCAAAGATAAAGAGGGCCTCGCCAGAATTCTGAATGAGCTGTTGATCGCGGCTGTGATAGTTCTCAAGTCGCTCTGTCTGTTGTTGGCAGACTTCTTCGTTCGCCAGCAGTTTGTTTTGTAGCTCCCTGGCCTGATTTTGACTTCGTTTTGCCCAGAGGATGGCCAGGATGGTGCTGATTCCCGCTAGAACAAGAGCAGTCGCTGTCATGACCAGTCCTCCTGCCCATTGTCTAAAACCCTGGATGCGTTTGAAGATCGGGATGCACCAGAAAGATGGGATGTGCCTGAGTGATAGTCCGTATTTGAAAGTTGAGAGATAGCCAGACGGCGAAGCCAGTCAAGGGCTGTGCAGGCTGTGCGTAGCCGGATCTGGTCACGGTTGCCGAAAAAATTAAATCGCTCAACGCGTTTACCCCAGGGGCTGATCGTGGCCAGATAGACTGTGCCGACAGGCTTGTCTACGGTGCCGCCGTCGGGCCCGGCAATGCCGGTCACCGCAAGACCGATGTCGGTGTGGGCTGCTGCGTATACGCCTCTGGCCATTGCCTCTGCACACTCGGCGCTGACGGCACCATGACGATCGAGAGTCTCCGAAGTAACCTGCAGGCAACTTGTCTTGGCGGAATTGGCGTATGAAACGACACTGCGTTCCAGAAACGTCGAAGAGCCCGGCTGGTCGGTAAGCAGTTTTGCGATCAGACCACCGGTACATGATTCGGCAAGGGCGATAGTGATACCCGCTGTTGAGAGGAGACGTGCCGTGTTGCCAGCCAGCGTGTCGTCATCAATGCCGACAATATGTTCGCCCAGTGCTTTTCGTACGACTAGTTCGGCTTTGTCGGTCAGTTTTTGGGCGTTTTCTCCACTGGCGCGTAATTTGACCTGCACCATTGGGGACTCGACATTGAAGGCCAATTCAACCCCCTCCGTCAGACCGGTGTGGTTGATACGGGCTTCAACATCAGGCTCTGACAAGCCAAAGACGGTAATAACTCGTTGACACTGTAATGGTGGGTTTGGAAAACGATCCAGAAGCGAGGGGATAACGTATTCTGTAAACATGGCCAGCATTTCTGACGGAACACCCGGCAGAAAATAAAGGTCTGTCTGATGACTCTGTAAATGGAACCCTGGCGCAGTACCGTTCTTGTTCGTGATGATTGTGCTTCTGCCTGGCAGCAGGGCCTGTTTTTCATTGCGCGGGTGCATCTCTCTTTGCCAAGCACGAAAACGTGCCCTGATCTGCAGGAGGGCTTTGTCATTCAAGCTTAAGGAGCGGTCAAAGGCACGTGCTGCCGCTTTGGCGGTGCGGTCATCTTCAGTCGGACCAAGTCCGCCCGTCACGATGACCGCGTCGTGCGTATTGGCCAGGCGTTGCAGTGCGGCAACAACCCCTTCTTCGCGGTCGCCAACAGTTGCAGCTTCATGTACAGGCAGAGAATGGTTCATCAATAACCTGGCGATTGCCGATGTATTGGTGTCGGCTAGATCACCGTTCAGAAGTTCATCGCCTATGGTGAGGATTGCAATTTTCATTGAGCCCAGATTTTCCGGAAATGTTGTCTGGCAGAGCAACTGCCGTTGTCAAGTCAGGTTGAAGAGCCACAAGGTCAGGCGTAAAGCAACGGCACTGTAGATACCAGCGACAAAGTCATCAAGGACGACGCCGACGCCATGCTTCAGGTTTTTATCCAACCATCCCGCTGGTGGTGGTTTGAAAATGTCGAAGAGGCGGAACCAGAAAAAACCGAGTAGCGCCACGGGCCAGCTCCAGGGCAGAAAGGCCACGGTAACCAGGTAGCCGACCAGCTCATCGATGACGATGCGGCCATCATCTGCGACGCCGTAAATTTGCCCGGCGGCGTCTGCCACCCAGAAACTGAGCATAAGTAATGTCGTAAAAGTGACCAGAAAGAGCCACCATGGCCAGCCGCTGATCAGGTAGAAGATCGGGATTCCGGCAAGTGTGCCGACCGTCCCTGAGGCAAAGGGTGCGTAGCCGAGACCGGCATTGCTGGAGATAAAAAGAATCAGTTTGCGCACTTAGCCCTCCAAGCCAAATCGGCGGTTGGCGGTTGCTGTGACCACCCGGTAAATTTCTGGCAGTGGCCGACCCGTGGCCTCGGCCAGCTTTTCACAGCTGGCGTGCTCCGGGGTGATCCGCAATAGTTTTTCGCCTTCGTAAATCAATTTCACTGCTGCTTCGCCTAAGTCCGTCTGCACGGTTGCTGGCTCACGACGCAGTTTCATGCGGCGTGTCTCGTGCAGACGTACCCCGATTGCGCTGCTTTCGCGCAGAACCATTTGTGCCAGACGTTCCGCTTCCTGTGGCTGAGCCACAACAGTTAAGCGTGTCCCCGGGCGATTCTTTTTCATTTGCAGAGGTGCGAAGGCAGCATCGAGAGCGCCGTCAGCCATGAGACGGTCGATCAGCGAGCCGAGCCATTCAGGCGATGAGTCGTCAAGGTGAGTTTCAATGACGGTCACAGTGTCACGCTCGAAGCCTTCGATTGTAGTCCTTGTGCCGATAATTCCCCGCAACAGGTTGGGGCGATCGTCCAGTTGCCAGCCACCAACACCGTAACCGGTTCGTTCGATGGTCATCTCCGGTATGGCGGTAAATTGGGCAATTTCAACAGCGATTGCCGCCCCAGTGGGGGTGACCAGTTCGCGATTGCTGTCGGCGTCGCGTACAGGATGCCCTTGCAGAAGCTGCAATGTCGCCGGGGCAGGCAATGGCATGGCACCGTGGGAGCTTCGAATCAGGCCGTTGGACAGGGGCAGGGGGGCACAACAGATCTCCTTTACGCCCAAAAAGTGCAGGCCGATTACGCTGCCGACAATATCGACGATGGCATCAACGGCACCGACCTCATGGAAATGGACGTCATCCAGAGCCACTTGGTGGACATGTGCTTCTGCCTCACCGAGGCGTTTGAAAATCCGGCGTGCTCTGCTTTGCACCGAATCATTGAGTGGACTCTCTGCGAGCATGGTGTCGATGTCCGTCCAGCTTCGAGCCGGTTGATGCTCTTCGCACAAAACCTTGATGCGAGTACCGCCGATGCTGTGGCGTTGCTCGTTGCTCTGCTCAAGTCGATAACCGGAGACGGGTAATTTGGCCAACTCGGTTTCTATCAGGTTCAAGTCTACGCCCAGGTCAACCAGCAGGCCAAGCATCATGTCGCCGGAAATACCGGAAAAAGTATCAAGATAAAGAATGCTCATGATTCTCTTCGTCGGTTGATGCGAGTGGCAGCGAAAGCGGCGCCAAAGCCGTTGTCGATGTTAACCACCGTGATGCCACCGGCACAGGAGTTGAGCATGCCGAGCAGGGCGGAAACCCCGCCGAAGGCGGCACCGTAGCCGACCGAGGTCGGAACTGCAATTACGGGAACATCAACCAGGCCACCGACCACCGAAGGCAAGGCTCCTTCCATGCCGGCGATGACGATGATCACCGAGGACTCGCGCAGGAGCTGGGTGTGTGCCAACAGCCTGTGAATGCCTGCAACGCCCACATCAACAAGTTCTTCCACCTGGTTGTTGAACATGCGAGCCGTTACCGCAGCTTCTCGGGCCACCGGCAGATCGGATGTACCAGCACAGATAATAAGGACTTTCCCCCGCCCGAGATCTTCAACAGGTTTTTGTCGCAGGGTAAAGGTTCTGGCGAGGGAGTTGTATTCACCTTGTGGGTGGTTATTTGACAGGGTTTCAGCTTTTTCGCTGGAAATCCGATCTGCCGGTGGC
>PVMK01128560.1_pt1 | contig 27101 bp, 25 predicted proteins | sample 1853481 | NCBI WGS metagenome assembly PVMK01 (sample SAMN08533507, study PRJNA380276) | Marine sediment metagenome, whole genome shotgun sequencing project. | reverse complement strand
GCTACGCCGGCGGTCAGGTGTGTGTTCCGAAAGGGTGCCGCCTATGCCACCCCCCTGGGCAGTGTTGAAGGTATAGGAAGCAAAACCAACCCAGCGATCCCACTGTTTTTCGCCAGCAAGCCTGAATCCGCCTCCAGCCTTGTTGGGCAGCGTGTCCGGGGAGCGAGTGCTCCTCTCATCGGCATAAAATACCTGGAAATGCCAATGATCGTAGTCGTCCTTGGCCCGTTTCCGATTCGAGCCAATCTCAAGCCCGTAGAAGAATTCACCCCGACTCACGGTTGACCAGTCGAAACCCTGGAGATTCGGGTCACCATTCATGTCGTTCAGCGATCCGGCAACATAGAAACCGGATTTCTTATCAGGCCACCATTTGAAGGCGGCACCGAAACCGAAGGTTGGAGCCGGTATGGTTGGATGGAACCCCCACGGGCCGGTGGTAAAAGAGACTCTCGTATCCTTGAATCGAAAAGGATTGAGCAACACCGTTACGACCTGGTTGCCAATTCGAAATAGAGACTTGCTCTTTTCTGTAGCAAAGTTCTGCTGCCAGTACAGGTTTTCGATCGCGAAATCCCACGTTGTAAATTCGACGTTTGTCGTGAGGCTGCCTACATCTACCAGGCCAAAGTTTGCAGGTACAGCATGGTTCCCGACTCCCCCGCGCTCAAACATACTGAAGACGAAAGCGCCTTCATTCTCCGAGCCTCTGTTGAGCAAGGCCCAATTGGTCATGAATCCCCACCAATCGCCCAGGGCGGTATCGTACGTGGAATCAGGAAGCGTGTCAGAAGCTGACTGCGCCAGCATCTGGTAGCTGAATCCGAACTTCAAACCGATCCTGTCGAAGACGTCGTCTTTGAAATCGAACCAGGATTCAGGGACGCCATAAGGGAAAAGCGATCCAGGTTGGGGACGGATGTCTTCAAGGACAGTTTCCGGGTTCAGTGGGTTGGTGTCGACCGCTTGTGGAGGTCCGTCGGGCGCTTGCGGGGGTTCCTCTGGCGATTGTGCCATGCTTTCCCCCACAATAAGGACCAGCAACACAAAGGCGATCAAAAGTCGCCGCACAATATCCCTTTCTTTTGTCATCAGTGCTTCCTTCTGACGCCAGGTTTTCTTCTGACTCGCACCAATACGGGACTGGTCGCAGTGGTCAAAAAGGGTGTATTACCCGACCACGACCGTGCCGTCCTCCTGGATCGAAATCGGATCGCCCATCTGAACCGTCTCGAGGAACTCGTCGCCGAGCATGTCGACCGTCACGATCCGCTGGTTCTTCCAGATGTCCGCCATCAGCACGCCTGCGGCGGCCAGCGTGTCGATCGGTTTTGAGAACAACAGGGCCTCGGGGCCGACGCCGATCGTCTTCATCCCCATCAGGCACATGCCGCCCATGGTCGAGCCAACCGTCGTCGGGGTGCAGAGGATCGCACCCGAAATGTCCTTGCCATACAATTCCTTGTTGCTGGAATCGGTACAGGGCGCAGCGTCGGTTCGCCCCGCGAACATGTTCTCAATGTATGATCCGCTCGTGTTGAACGCCTGCCTGGACACTGTTGCTTTGCCGGTGACCTTGCCCGGAAGGACTACGCGCCCTTTGAATGTCTTCTTTGCCATGATTGGTATCTCCTTAATCTAGTGCTTTATTTGGATCGGTTCCGGTTGAATAGGCCCACGTCAAGCGGGCAATGCCCCGGTCATTGCGATCTGAAGGAGATCGTCGTCACCGAAGAGCCGCAGTCTCGAGTAGAAGCGGGCCTTGTTGGAGTTGGTCACACCCCGATCGATATCCGCCATGCCCTTGAGCCCCTGGTAGGCGGGGGTGCAGATGGTAGTGAACTGCACACCGGCGCGGAGCACGTCCCGGAGCAGGATGGGATGCTGGTCCAGCAGCTTGTTCCTCACCACGATTGGGCAGGCCATGACGACCGGGATGGCGACCTTCTCCTGTCCCGATTCCTTTATTGCCTGGTCGATCTTCTTGCTCCAGTAGAGGATCTCGTCGTAGGTGTTGTGCGGGCAACCGATGTAGACCGATGTCGGGTCGCCCTTTGGATCCTTCCAGAGGTTCTTGAAGGTGCCCATCACCCGGGCCAGCTCGGCGTCGTCGATCACGTAGGTCTGGTAATCATCCGCCAGGAGCTTGCGGCCCTGCTCTTTTGCTTCGGGCGTGACTTTCTCCATGTGATACAGCCCCACGGCGCCGCTCGAGGCGGTGGAAGAGCCGAATGCCTTCAACTTGCCCATTGCGACCAGGTCAGGCTTCCCGTCTTCCATGGGAATCCACTGATCGATGCCGGAGATGTAAGGAATCTGCTCTACGACCTTCGTGCCGACCGCTCCCCCAAGGGCGCCCCAATGAGGCTCCTTGGAGAGCCTTACGTCGATATGCCACTTGGCCTTGCGACCTTCGTCGGTCAATACGCCGAAGACCGGTACCTTGCCGGCGATGGCGCACAGGACTTCCATGCCGGTTGCCATCCGGTTGATGCGCAGCCCGAGCACCGAGTTGCCGTAGTTCACGGCCGAGGACTCGGCCCAGGGTACCACCGTGCCCGGCGCGGCGGTGTTACCCACTTCCGGCAGATAGCACGCGCAACTCCAAACATCCAGCGGACGGGCGCCGAGGCGAGTGTGCACCTGGATCAAGCGGCCCTGCAGCGGGTAGCCTTCAAGCATCATGTTCCGCTTCACCGGGTCCTGCCCGACGGTGTAGAGATCGAGGGGCATCGGGTTGACGGTGTAGGGGGCGTACGCCTTGAGGCCGGCATCCGCGATCTCCTCGAACATCTCGAGGACCGGTTCGACCCACGGCGACCCGGTGTACAGCGACGAGTGCGGTGCTCCCCCGCAGTCGGCCAGTCGCAAGGCCCCAAAGAGTTCACCGTGCATGACGATCGTCTTGAGCACCTTGGCCATTGTCTCGCCCTGGCTACCGTTCAGGATATCCTGCTCCTCCTGGGTCAGCTTCATCTTGTGGGGATTATCGGGGTCGTGTTCCTTCAGGCCGGCATCGGAACCCGTGCCGGTCAGGCTATCCGAGATGGGATTGCCCTCAGAATCGATACCGAACTGGTCACAATGTACGGCGTGGTCGTACGCACCCGCGTCGTCGTGGGTTGTCGGGTTCGCGACACTGAACCCTTTTGAGCTGCCACTCGATGATTGCGAACCGGGCTCGGCAGCTGGAGCTGCTGCTGCTTCAGCACTTTCCAGCTTGATGGCTATGCCAGTCGACAGTAGTGCAACCGCCGGAATGGTCTTGATTACTTCTCTGCGCTTCATGATGTACCTCTTTTGCCCGTGCGGGCGATCTGTTTTGTCATTGCCCAGCCCCCGTCAGGGTGGCCGAGCCGTAATGGTTTTTACGGTTTCTGTCGTTCAGAACGACGGCTCACATGATGCTCCAGCCAGCGTCGATCGGGAAGAATTGGCCTGTTTGGCCGGTGGCCTTGCCATCAATCAGGGTGGCCACGAAACTCGCCGCATCCTCGGGCTGGATAAACCTCTTCATGGGGAACCCTGCCTCCGCCTCCTTGCGCTTTGCCGGATCTTTGTCGGCGCCCACCATGTGGAGGTAGCTCGGGTATTCCATGCCGGCGGTTCCGGTGGCGTTAACAGTGACTCCCTGCGCCGCGACCTCCAGTCCCGTGGCCCGAACGAGCACGTTGGCGGCGGCGCGCGTCGCAGTATAGAGCGCGATGAAGGGTTGTGGCCGCATGACCGAGGCGCTGGTGTTGATGACCACCTGCCCCGATTTCTGCTCAACCAGAGGGGGGATGACCGCTCGCAGCGCGTAGTACACGGACTTGAGGTTTCCCTGGTACGCCGTTTCGAGATCGCTGTCCTTCGCGTTAAGGACACTGCCGTTGACGTGGGTTCCGGTGCGTATGCAGGCGGAATTAAAACCACCGAAGGCGTCCCTGGCGCGATCGACCAGCTTCTGGAATGTTTCGGGATTGGTTTGGTCCGCCGTGTCCGGGACCACCTCGACCCGAGCTCCCATAGCGCGTAGTTCCTTGACCAGGTCTTCGTCCCGGGCATCGCCGAGGACCAGGTCGTGATTCCGACGGACCATCTCGCGGGCCAGGGCCGGCATCATGTGGTCCCAGGAGTCGAAAAGAATGGTAACCCGCCTCTTGCCGGAGGGTTTAGCCTGCGCATAAACATTGGAAGGCTGCACGCCGAGCGCAGCCGCACCGGCGAGGCCCGCCAGCCCCATGCTTCCCGTCCGCAGGAAGTCACGGCGCGAGGTCTCAACCTTTACCTGTTCTTCCTGCTCGTCTACTAATTCGCGTACGTCCTCTTTTTTGTTCATCCTAATTCTCCTGAATCCTCATGCTGCGCGTGGAAACCTGGCTTGAAACGAGCAACCGCCAGGCCCGTCGTGTAATGACCGATACCAGCGGTTTCGTAGCCCTGCGCCAAGTATCCGTCTCGTGGGGTAGAAAAAACCTAACTTAGAATTCGTAGTAATGTCGCTTTTTCCCTCGCTTTTTGCTCGCCACCAAATTTGGAGATGTGTACATAATAATTATTGGTGAATACTTATTGCGCCTTTTGTCTATTCCGGCCAACAGAACTGACTTAAATCAATTACAACGTCTCTTTGTTATGTTACGAGCACACAATTCTATTTTCTGAGTTCGGCCAGCAATGCTTCAGAACGGGAATGCGACTGGGCTTCAGAACGCTTCGGCAACGGAGAGGTACAAGGCACTGTTTCCATTATCGGAGCGCGCATAGTCCACACGGACGTTGATCCTCTTGGATTCCAGCACCATCCATCTCAGACCGACACCGTAACTTGGAATGGTCTCGCCTTCACCACGGTTGCCGAAAGAATCGGCGACCCGTCCGCCTCCGGCAAATGCAACCAGGCCCCATCGCTTATAAACCCGCCAGCGGGCTTCCACCTGAGCCAGAATCGATTCCTTGCTCAGGTAATCCGTTAACGGAAAGCCCCTGAGGTTGAGGCGGCAGGTATCGAACAATGGGATGCGCCCGTCTTTTATGCAGCCGCTCAACTCCCAGGCCAGAACCAGTGTGTCATTCAATTTGTGATACGACCTGAATCGTGCAAAGTACGACTGGTATGAGCCATTGCTTGTATCCTGCACGGTGGCAGCTATGGCCTTGAGTTCGAACCGCCGACCCTGGTAGGCATTCGATGGCATGTCACGCGTGTCGTATTCCAGCTTCAGCCCGACACCGGGTGAGCGTATTTTCTGGTCCAGGGTTAAAGTCCGGATAATCGACATTCAGGTCCAGGTCCTGCTGGATGTCGAGGTAGTGGGCGGTCAATCCCAGGTACCAATGGCCTCCGAGTCTTCTTGCGATGCTGGTTTGAAACACCGCACCCTTGACCAGCCAGTCCAGCAGCCCCCTTCTTCCGAGCCTTCCTGCGGCGGAATCAGTTCCAGTTTGAAATCCGCATATGCGGCCAAGGCACTGAACCGCCACTTATCCTCGGCAAAGTAATTCTGTTGCAGCACGCCGGCGAACCAGCTTTTGTTGTGCGTATATCCCGCAGCAGCGCCGGTAAAAGATGCAGGCTGCGATTTCTTCTGTTCTTCTGTCTGCGGATAGAAATAAGCACCGCCGAGGATCAACCCGGTGCCGAATGTCGGGCTGGACATGGGAATGGGAACGACGAACACGTTTCTTTCCTTCTTGCTCTGGAATTTCAGCTTTGTGTCTACGTCCCGAAGATCGGGAATGGAGTCTATGGGCAAGTCGGATGACAGCGGTTGATGTTCCTTATCATCAACACCCTCCCCCTGAAGCGACAAAGCGGGGGAAGAAAGCATCAACGCAAAAAAGGCTATCAAGTACTGGTTCATTTGATCGATCCTCGTTCGGATCCGCAGTTGACGGGTGTGCCAGATAGATCACATGAAACTCCAGCCACCGTCGATGGCGAAATATTGGGCCGTTTGGAACGTCCCCTTGCCGTCGATCAGCGCCGCAACGAAATGCGCCGCCTCCTCGGGGTCGCAGAGTCTCTTCATCGGCAACGCATTCTCGACCTCCCTGCGCTTTTCTGGGTCGGTAAAGGCGCCGACATCGTGCAGGAAGCTGGGGCAGTTCATTGCATAGGTTCCGGTTCCGTTGAGCGCCACGCCGTATGGCGCCACGGACAGTGCCGCTGCCCGAATAAGAGCGTTGGCCCCGGCACGCGTTGCGCAATACAGCGCAGCGAAACCTTGCGGTCGCAGGGCGGAGGCGCTGGTGTTGATCACGACCTGTCCCGACCGCTGCTCCACCAGGGGAGGAAGCAAGGCCTTCAACGCATAAAACACCGACCGGAAATTTCCTTCGTACTGTATATCGCAGTCTTCGGCCGTTGATTCCAGAATAGTGCCGATCCCGTGCGTCCCGGTCCGGATACAGGCGGAATCGAACCCGCCAAAGACGTCCCTGGCTCGATCTACCAGTTTCTGGATCGTGTCTTCCCTGGTTTGGTCCGCCGTATCCGGCACAACCTCCACCCTCGCGCCCAGCTTGATCAATTCGTCGGCCAATCCATCCCGGGCATCGCCCAGAACGAGATCGTGATTCTGGCGCGCCATCTCGTGCGCCAGCGCAGGGCATCATGTGCGTATGGGTGTCTGCGAGTATCACTACCCTTTTTCCCCTGCCTTTCACTGAGTCATCCTCGATAGAAAATCCGTTCAATTCGTGGCCAGACAGACGGTGGTATATGCCGACCAAATCGACCAGGACTCGGCACGATTGATGCATATAGGCCAATTATTGGTCAGCACTGCTCCCTTTTTTTGTCCAATTCGGCCATAACAACTGACCTACATCAATTACAAAGGCATTTAAATGGGTTACAGATTCACTGTGATCAACGGCTTAAAAAGCTCGCCCACGAAATCGGGGCCACCGCTGCTTCGCATTGCGCATCTTATGGCCTTCACTGCTTTTCTTCGCCAGCTCGGGAGTTCCCTGTAGATCGCGATCTGCGCCACCATGGATTGCCGGTGTCGTGCGAAGACTCGGATGCATTCGTCCCGTTGCTAAGGATCTGGTCTTTTTTCAAGACCGCAGCCCGGAACGAAGATTCGGAACTGGGGTGGCTGGTTGGCGCACATGTCGGAGACCACCAGCTCAACTCTGTTCTTTTGCGGAAACTCGAAACTGCCCCGACGCTTTTGCAGGCCCTGTGCAGACTTAAGCTGATGGCCAGCACGGAGGCAACTGACCTCGAAATCGGCATCGAAGAACGTCAAGACGACATTTTGTTCTACACCCGTTATTCGGGCATGGGGGAAGAACCCGGCTACGAGATTTCGCAGGCATATCAACTCGGGATCTTTCTTGACCTGATCCGGCACTTTCTGGGACGGCAGTGGGGCCCGGATGAGATCGGCATAGAATCTCCAGTTATCCCGTCCGGCGCATATAAGGTTTTTCCCGGCAGCCGAATCCTGACGCAACAGCCAGCAGGCTATATCGCCGTGTCGAGATGCTGCCTGCATCGGCATCCGCACTTCAGGGACGCAAAAGTTGGCAGAGCGGAAAATCCGCTTCTGAACGATAATCTTCCCGTTCTGAGCGAAAATTTTGACTACCTGAGTACGCTTCGTGAATTGCTCAAGTCTTACTTGTCTGAGGGTTACGTATCCCAACGGGTTGCAGCTGAGTTGATGAACACCTCGGTGCGCACTTTGACCCGAAGGCTGTCTACCTACGGTCTCACGTATGGGACGCTGATCGACGGAATGCGTTTCAACGCGGCAAAAAAACTATTGCGGAACCCAGACATGCGGATCGGGGATGTTGCCCATTCCGTCGGGTTCAAAGATCAAGCTGATTTCACGCGAATGTTTCACCGCGTCGGTGGTATGAGCCCGAAAGAGTTTCGCAATTCAGTCATGAGAAATTGAGGTCAAGTAAGTGTCCCCCGGCAAAGCCGGGGGCTTTAGTTTGTGAGCCGCTCAAAGCGGCCTTAACGGAACCGCTAGCGGTTCCTTGCGACCCCTAAAGGGGTCAAGCTTCAGTTTCCTAAACCAAAGGTCAATCAATTGATTAGATTTGCGCTCAGTAGCGGTACTTGGCTGAAAGCTGTATCTGCTTTGCTTTTCCTTTTGGGTTCAGAACCTGCAACAGCCGCAATCAGGATTAAGATAATCAGCAATTTTTTCTTGATGGATAAGGCACCCATATCCCAAAGCGCCTCTGTGTCAAAGAGTATCAACCTGACCGCAAAATCCCATTCAGGAAAGAGGGTTTGAACAGCTTTCCAATGGTGGATCCCTGAATCAGGATGGAAAAAACTACAACGCCGAAGGTCATGTTTACGAGCAGTGGTTTTTCCGGACTATCGGGCAAGGAAAGAGCCAGTGCAAGCGCCAGTCCACCACGCAATCCTGCCCAGGTAAACAGCCTGGTCATGTCCATGACCTTTGCATTGAGAATTGGCGTTGCATTCATTGCCAACAGGGGAATGTAAACACTCACGGCGCGTGCAAGCAGGCAGACCACGATGGCCACGGATATGCTGATGCCCAGGGGCGCCCAGGAAAGTGTGTGGATGTTGACCAGGATGAAACCAATCATTACGAACAGCAGTGAGTTAAGCATCTCATCAATCCCGCCCCAGAAGGTCCGCAGCGGTTGGCGGATTTTCTCGGACAGGAGAGGCATGGTTACGTTGCCAACCGCCAGGCCGGCGACAACCATGGAAATGGGGCCGGAAACATCAACTTTAAGTGCCACGCTATAACCCAACGCCACGGTGGAGAGCGTGATAAAAAGCTGGTTGCCGTAATCTTCGGTTCTAATCAGCATGTGGTGCGTCACAAAACCCACCAGCAATCCAAGTCCGACACCGCCGAGTACTTCGCGCAGGAACAAGGCGACTCCACCCATCAAACCCGATCGAGACGCGCCACTCGCAAAAGCCAGCGCCACCGTAAACAGCACAACGCCTACTCCGTCATTGAACAGGGATTCACCATTGATGATGGCTTCCAGTGGTTTCGGCAGGCCGGCAGATTTGAGAATGGCCAGTGCGGCGATGGGGTCAGTCGGTGATATCAGTGCACCAAAAACAAAAGCGTAGCCCAGTGCCAATGTGACACCGAACCACCCGAGCACGGTGGTCAGGAGCGCACCGGTTATCAGGCAGGCCAGAATGGTTGAGCCAATCGCGAGGATAATGATGATCCATTTCTTCTCTGCCAGCAGATCAAACTTCACGCCCGCACTGCCGGCAAACAGCATGAAACACAATACGCCGTTGAGCAGCACGTTGCTCAAATCCAGTTCGCGAACAATAGCCTCTATCCAGTGCAACTCATCGAGCGTGCCGCTTACCCTGAGTGCCAACAGCACCAGGGTGGTGAGCAAAGCAAGAAGCATGAGTCCAATGGTCGACTGCAGGTGCAGAAAGCGCTCGTTTATCACGCCAAAAACTGCTGTGAGGCCGAGCAGGATGGAGATGAGAAGAAACAGATTCATTACCTGGCTCCTTGCTTGTGTCGTGCGATGCGAGAATTGCCTGACACCGGGACATTGGCACGAAACTGTATGCCATTAGCCCTGCATTAATCTCGCGGGTAAATTCCTCCCTGCCGATTATAGCTTGAACTCAACTCATAAGTTCAGAAAAGAAAGCCATGATCAGTACTCGGAAGTAGCGCGGGAATGGGTCTGAAATCACTGTGCGATATAATAAAATTCAGCTGTGATTGGTAAAATGATGATTAGTCGTCAATGAAACTGGACACCAGGTTCAAAGAGGCATTCAAGGTTGCCCTTGCATTTGCCATGGTCTATGGCATTGCACTGAAACTGTCCTGGATGAATCCCAGTTGGGCCGCCTTCGGGGTTGCAATGATCGCCCTGCCCACGGCAGGGCAGTCCATCCACAAAGGGATCGACCGGCTGGCCGGAACCATTCCCGGCTGTATATCAGCACTTGTCATCCTCTCCCTGGCCCCGCAAGACCGTTGGCTTTTCATGTTTCTCGCCGCGTCATGGGTCTTCTTCATCGTCTACATGATGATCCGCAGCAAAAACCACCAGTACTTTTGGAATGTGGCAGGATTCGTTTGTCTTATTATCCTGCTTACCGGCCCGGGCTCTTCCGACAGTGATTTTGAACATGCCGTATTCCGGACGCTTGAAACAGCGATGGGCGTCACCGTCTATACACTGGTCACCGTATTTATCTGGCCTTGCAACAATGCCGGAGCGATCAAAACGGCCATTGACAAGCTGGCAAGCACCTTCAGGGAGCGCAACCGGTCCGTCTGGAATGTGATGTCCGGCCAGGGAGACGGGGAAGAACTCCAGGACCTGCACAAGCAAAGTGTTCAGCAGTTGGATCAACTGGCGCAAGCGCTCATTGCCGGAGGTTCAGAAAGCTACGAGGTCCATGAACTGCGCCCCGCCTTCGAACGGTTTCATCAACTTTCAAAATCACTGATGGAGTCCCAGGACCGACTGGAGACCAGTCTCGATGAAATGGCCAGGATCGATGTAAAAACGCTTTTGCCCGGGGTGCAACGCTTCATGAATGCCCAGAATGAGCGGCTTGAAAAAATCCGGCAATTGCTGAATGGGGGGAAGCCGGAACCAGGGGCTGGTTCCTTTGATTTGATCGCAGATAAGGACGCTGTCCACCGTTTATCCGGCTTTGACCTGGCGGCCTTGATGGTGACTAAAAATGAGCTTGAGAAACTGGATTGCCTGACATCAGACATGCTCAAATGCATCCAGGGTATTCAAGCGGATACCACTCTCAATAAGCCCGATTCATTCCAGGGTCTACGCAACCATCAGCCAGGCTTGTGGTTGCCAGTGCCCGACAGGGACCACTTCATGGGCGCATTGTTTGCCATGTTGTGCACGGCGGGAGGTTTCCTGGTCTGGATATTCATTAATCCCCCGGGACATGCTGCCTGGATAGAATTGCCTGCTATCGTCGCGATGATGGTGGGCGTGACGCCACAAGTCAGAGCCTCGACTTTTTTCAAACCCTTTGCCGTGATGTTAACTTTGGCGCTCGCCGTTTACGTTTTCATATTGCCTCAACTGACCAGCTTTGCCGGACTCGGGCTGGTGCTTTTCCTCTGCGCGTTCATTGCGTGCTACTTTTTCTCCGGTATCGCCCGGCTTGCAGGCCTGGTGGCCATCATCAACATGATTGCGATCGAGAACCAGCAGACTTATGATTTTGCATCGCAGGCCAATGCCCTCGTTTTCACTTTATTGGCTTTTCTCTTCGTGTACGTGATCTCTTACCTGCTGAGTTCACCACGACCCGAAAAAGCGGTGTTGAAGATGACAGAGCGTTTTTTTCGCAGTGCGCAATTCATGGTTTCGCGAATGACCCGGGATCCGATCCGGGAGATGACCTGGGTGGATCAATGGAAGATTGCCTATTACCGCAATGAAATGGAAACACTGCCCGCCAAGCTCAGCGCCTGGGGCAATGCGATTGACCACAAACTCTTTCCGAACACGACACAGGAACAACTGGACAAGCTCGTTAGCAGTCTGCAGTCTCTTGTTTACCGGATCGATGAATTGCTTGGGGCAAGGAGCAGCACCCGGATCAGTTCAAACGAGGAGCGGGAGTTGACCGCTGATCTTATGAAATGGGGACAGGGTATAGAACATATGTTCGAACAATGGTCCATACAGCCGGAAGCACGGGTAGAAGAAATGCGGGCGCAGCGCTTCAGGACCCGGCTATCGGAGTTCGAAAGCAAGACAGAAACTTTCCTGGCGCGGATCGGCAACGACATTTCTGAACAGAGTGGCGAAAATTTCTACCGCTTGCTCGGTGGATTTCGGGGCGTTTCAGAAGCCGCGGTCAGCTATACTGAAGTTGCTCGAAGCATAGACTGGGACCAATGGCGGGAAGAACGATTTTCATGATGACCGGCAGGAGTTGACAAGCAGGGAAATGGGACAGGTGCCACACGAATTTTCCATGGCCGGAGTTTTTATGCCACCGCTTTTTGTCGCCGCCGTGCTCGGTACGATTGCGGCAGTCCTGACGGCCATGTTGCTCAATCGCCATAAGCTTTCACATTACTTCTATTATCCACCGCTGGTATTCGTTGCCTTTGTGGCCATTTACACGGTCCTTATCGGGACCCTGATCATTCCGGTATAGCATCATGAAAAAACTACAGAGAGTTCAGCTGACCGGAATAATCGTCCTGATTGCGGTCCTGGCTGTCCTGTTCAAGTACTGGGCCTATCTCGCTAATCCATGGACCCGCGACGGCCAGGTACGGGCTGAAGTCATCCAGGTCACGCCTCGCGTGTCCGGCCCCATCGTGAATCTTCCGATCCGGGACAACCAGTTCGTGAAAGCCGGTGATCTGCTGTTCGAAATTGATCCCAGGACTTACCAGGTCAGTCTCGAACAGGCCCGGGCCAACCTGGAGCAGACCGGGGACAACGTTTCGGTCATGGAAAGCCAGGTACTGGCAGCCAGTGCCAGCGTGGAATCCGCCCTGGCTTCGATTTCTCAGGCCGAGAGCTCAATCAATGAACTCGACGCCACCATCGCCAAGGATCTGGCTGAATACGGGCGCCAGCAGGAAATGCTGCCGCAACGCGCCACTTCGCAAAAAGCGGTGGATCAGGCCAAGGCAACATACGATATTTCACTCGAAAAACGAAAATCAGCCCTCGCCGGCCTCGCCAAGGCGAAGGCCGCGCATGCAGAGTCACTCGCGAGCCTGGCCGAGGCGGAAGCCCAGTTGGGCGCAGTTGACGACGCCAACCCTCAATTCAAGGCAGCACTGGCTGATGTTCACCAGGCAGAATTAAACCTCGAATTCACCCAGGTCAGGGCGCCGGTTGATGGTTACATAACCAATCTTAATCTGCGATTTGGCAGCCAGGCGGTGGCTAATCAACCCGTGCTGGCCCTGGTCGATGTCAACAGCTACTGGGTAGTAGGCTTTTTCAAGGAAACCCTGGTGGGTGACATCAAGGCAGGAGACCGCGCCGTTGTAACCCTGATGACTTACCCCGACACACCTCTTGAAGGACAGGTCGACAGCCTCGGATGGGGCATCGCGCAACAGGACGGCAGTACCGGGTTCGAGTTATTACCCAATGTGAGCCCTACTTTTGAGTGGATTCGGCTGGCCCAAAGGGTGCCGGTCCGTGTACATCTTGAAAACGTCCCGGAGCATATCAAGCTGCGCGTGGGAACCACGGCCTCGGTGTTGGTCGATAAGTGAGCATTGCATTCAGGAAAATAGGCATTGTGCTATTACCGGCACTTATTGCCGCCGGTTGCACTACTGTCGGGCCTGACTACGTCGAACCCACGAGTACTGTTCAAGCCGACTGGATTGAATACGACGACCCGGTATTGTCGAGTCAGCCACCGCTGGAGCCCAGGTGGTGGTCAGATGCTTACGGGGATCCCGTTCTCGATCAACTGGTAAAGACCTCCCTTGAACAGAACCTGAGCCTTAGATCTGCCGGTCTACGTGTGCTGCAAGCGCAACAGCAACTGGCGATTGCGATTGGTTCCCAGTATCCGCAGCAGCAGGCGCTGTCCGGCGAGGCCGAGTTATTCAATGTAGGCGGCGGTTCCGAGCAAATGTACAACCTCGGTTTCAACCTGAGTTGGGAGGCCGATGTGTGGGGGAAATTTACCCGGCAAATCCAGTCCGCTTCCGCTGCCCTGGATGCCAGCGTCGCATCCTACGACGGCGTCATGCTGTCGCTGATTTCCCAGGTTGCCCAGAATTACCTGTTGATCAGAACCACACAGCAGCAACTTTTGGCGGCTCAATACAACCTCGACCTTCAGCGGCAAAGTGTCGTGATCACGACCGCGAAATACAATGCTGGCGAAACCAGTGCACTGGACGTGGAACAGGCCCTGTCCCTGATGCACAACACCGAGGCGTCGCTGGCCGGCCTGGAAATCACCTTGCAGCAGTTGAAAAATTCGCTGGCCGTTTTGCTGGGCAAGCCGCCGCAACAAATGGTTGATTTGCTGACGGACCCGAAACCCGTTCCCACGGTGAAGCCCCAGGTCGCGCTCGGTATGCCGCAGGACCTGATCCGGAGACGGCCGGACCTGAGAACCGCTGAACGCCAGTTAGCCGCGCAAAGTGCGCAAATCGGCGTCGCCGCCGCCGAATTGTATCCTTCGTTTGGGATCGGGGGCTCGGTAGGCACCAGTGTTTCTACCGCTGACGGCGAAAATTTTGACGACCTGTTCAGTTCGGGGACCAATGCCGCCAGCCTGTTTGGCTTTTTCAACTGGAATATCTTTAATTACGGCAGGCTCAAGAGTAACGTCAGGTTGCAGGACGCGGTGTTCCAGCAGTTACTGATCGACTACCGGGAATCGGTACTGGAGGCGCAGGCCGAAGTGGAAAATTCCATTGTCGCTTACCTGAAATCTCAACAGCAATTAACCGCATTCCAATCTGCCGCGGAAGCCGCCCAGCGGGCCGCGGACATTTCAACTTTGCAGTACCGGGAAGGCGAGGTTGATTTCAATACCGTTATCAGCACCCTCAGATCGCTGGCGTCCCAACAGGAACAATTGGCAGCCATCCAGGGTTCCGTGGCCACCAACCTGGTCGAGGTTTACAAGTCACTCGGCGGCGGTTGGCAGATCCGGCAAGGCCAGGAAGCTCCAGACCTGATACCGGACGAGACCCGGGATGAGATGCTGGAACGAACCAAATCGTGGCAAAAGGTTTTTAAGCAAAATGGATGAAGGAGATTAAGCCATGTGGCTATTGATTATCAGTATCGGGATGATCGGCCTGACAGTAGGGATTCATACCCTGGGGGCGGCCTTTTGGCTTAAGGGCTTAGGCGAACGTCTTGAATATCACGCGGGTATGAATAAAGCCCATCACCTGTTCAAGGGCATATTATCTACCGCCATGGTGCTAATCACGCTGCATATCTTCGAGGCTTTCTTATGGGCAATTCTCTACCTGCAACTACCCGCACAAGCCGGGCTTAAGAACTTTAATGACGCCTTCTATTTTTCAATGATCACTTTTACGACGCTGGGTTACGGCGATATTACCCTGGCCCAGGAGTGGCAATTACTGACAGGTGTTGAAGGCATGGTGGGAATCGTGGTGTTCGGCCTGACCACTGCCATGCTATTCGCTGTGATCCAGAAAAGCTGGAAAGTCAGCCACAAGCACCCCCAAACTTAAAAAGGTGTCCCGGATCTCCGTTGCGCACCGCTCAATCCTCATTCCGAAGAGAGTGGTTTTGTGCGCTTTTTGCTAGAATATCAAGCAGGCGAACTGGCTCGATGTTCTGTTTCAAACCGCCGAATAACTGTATCGCCTGATCTTGCTCAAACGGGAGTATAGGAATGATGTTGTACAACTACTCGCGCACCTGGCTCGTTTTTACTTTTATCCTGTTGCTGGCAGCTTGCAGCGGCCCGCGCGTGCTGATGCCCACGCCCAATGTTCATGCAAATTCGAGCGATAACATATACACAGGCCTCCCTGAAGAGTTGAAAAGCACCGAGGTGCCGCTGTTCTATATCACCGACCGGGTGCCTGAAAAGGACGAGAACGGCAATCTGAAATACGGCTATGAGCGCTCACCTTCGCTTGCATTTGGCAGCACCGTGGTTGATCTGGGTGAAGACATTACCTGGGAGCAACTGCTTGAAGCCAGCCGGAAAAGCAAACGCCTGAAGCAAGTGCGACTGAAACTGGGCGAAATCACCGAAATCGCCCGCGGCCCGAATGCGCCAATCCCTTACACCGAGGTCGATGACATCATCGTCGAGGACCCCGAATACAAGGCGCTAAGGACTGCTGCCGCCGAGGTATTTCGCAAGGTGATGGTGAAACAACTGGCGCTGACACCGCGCAAAGAAGTGTTCATTTTTGTGCACGGATTCCACAACGATTTCAATGACGCCGCGTTTGCGATGGCCGAGTTATGGCACTTCCTGGGGCGTATCGGCGTTCCCATCGTCTACACCTGGCCGGCCGGGCACCCCGGCCTGTTCGGCTATGCCTATGATCGCGAGTCGAGTGAGTTTACGGTCTACCACTTGCGGCAGGTGCTCGAGTTGATTGCGGGTTTCCCGGAAGTGGAAAAAATCAACATCATCGCGCACAGCCGGGGAACCGATGTGGCGGTCACCGCCTTGCGCGAGCTTACGATTAAAGCCCGGGCCCAGGGACTCAGTCCGCGGAAAGTATACAAGATTCACAATTTTGTGCTGGCAGCGCCTGACCTGGATGCACAGGTCGCCTCGCAGCGCCTCATTGGCGATCACATGGCCTGGAGTGCTGATCGCTTCACAATTTACACCTCGCCGGCAGACAGGGCCATTGGCTGGTCCGATAAACTATTCGCCAGTCCGAAAGGCCGCGTTGGGAACCTTCGTATCGAGGATATGACAGACGAAGCCAGGACAGTCATGGAGCGTGGCAACTCCGGGCTTTCCATCATCAATTTCATGTCTTCCACGGACAAGTCGGATTCAGACGCGGACAGCTTTGGCCACAGCTATTTCCGCAATGCGCCGACCGTGAGTTCCGACCTGATTATCATGCTGCGCGATGACCTGGATCCCGGCCCGCCAGGCCGCCCCCTGGAGCACCTTGGCGCCTATTTCTGGCGCGTTCCGCCGGGTTATCCGGCCAGCAACCCCTAGCCCGCATAGTCGAGACTAAAGCTCAAAGCATTGCGAAATAGTCTAAAACCGGGCTGCTAACTCACTGAGACTTGAAAAGGATGACTTAGTCATGTAGCTTAGTCATATATTATACGACAGGCAATACACAATGAAACAAGTCACCATCCATGAAGCTAAAACCCACCTGTCACGCCTCATTCAGGCAGCACTGAGGGGAGAAGAAATCATTATCGCCAAGGGGAACAAGCCTGTTGTCCGTCTCGATGTATTACCGGAAGCAAGGCTCGAACGCCATATCGGTGGTCAGCCAGACCTGCTTATCACCATGGACGAAGATTTTAATGCTCCCCTGGAAGATTTTTCAGAATATATGCAATGAAGCTCTTACTGGATACCCATGCCCTCATTTGGTTCATTAGCGGTGACAACAGGCTGGGAGAACAAGCCAAAGAAGCCTTTCTGAATCAAGATAATAAGCTATTTTTCAGCAAGGCCAGCCTGTGGGAAATGACGATAAAGATCAGTCTTGGGAAATTGGTACTGGCCGAACACTGGCTAACGGCAATAGAAAAGGAAATGATATCAAATGGCATTCAATGGCTGGAAATTGAAATTGACCATTGCAAAACCCTGGCCGGCTTACCCTTTCACCACCGCGATCCTTTTGATCGCTTGTTAATTTCACAGGCTATTAGTGAGTCGATGAGCATCGTCAGTATAGACGATCAGTTTCCCCATTATCCGCTCGACATTATCTGGTAGCCCGCGACTGTTCATGCCTGCGGCCTACAGAAAAGCGACCACACGATCTATCGTCCAGAAAGCAGCGATTCCGCCGATAGCATAGGGCATCGCCCGTGACAGGCTTAAGGCCGAATGGCTGTGCAAATGATGCAGACCAGCGAGCAGCACTGACACTACGGTGATGAACAACACCTGGCCGGTTTCGACGCCGACATTGAACATTAACAGCGCCAGAGGCACCGCGTTTTGCGGCACGCCGATCTCGTACAATGCGCCTGCAAAACCCAGCCCGTGCACCAGGCCGAAGGTAAAGGCGACAATCCAGGGGAATTGTTCAGACAAGGTAAATTGACCCCCGTTTTTACGTATAACTTCCACCGCCAGCAACATGATGCTCAGTGAAATAACGGCCTCGGTCGGCACTTGCGGTATGTGAATCACGTTCAGGGTCGCTAATGCCAGGGTCAGGCTGTGGGCCAGGGTGAATGCGGTAACTGTTTTCAGTAATTGCCAAAAGCCGGACACGATCAACAACAGTGTCAGCAGAAACAGCAAATGATCGTAGCCTTCAAGAATATGGATGGTACCCATGCGCCAGTAGGAGACGGCCAGTTCCATCTGTGTGACCTGCTCGGGAATGGTAAATGCGCTACTGCCGGAACGAAGGATGGCCGAATGCTCAGAACCATCCAGTAAATTGACTTGCACCACGACATCGGCCGGTATTGCATCGAGGCCGTCGACACGCACGGTTGCCCCGTTCAGCGCCTGCCCGCCCGAACTATAGGAACTGGACTCAATCCAGGCGCCGGCAACACGGCGGCCGGAACCGGGGCCAAGCGGCTCAAGAAATTCGGGCAATACCGGGGTTAATGCGAGTATTTTTTCGCCCGACATGGGAACCTTCCAGGTGACGTCAATCCAGCCTCCTTCGCGTTCACTGATTTCCAACAGGGCCGGCCGAAATTCATCCGCTGACGAAGCAAGCGGACAGGCAAGAAGAACGGTCAGCAACCAGAAAGCAAACTTAAACCGTAACTTCACCATACTCATTGGGCCAGCCATCATGAAGCAGGCACTCCCCCGGCCCCGGATTCATCTTTGCTGATCGTGGTGGCAGGGTCACCGATAAGCCGGTCTACGGGCACTTCATCAATAATAATTTCGTAGTTGTCCTTGAGGGCCTCAAAAAAAGCAGCGTTAAATTCTTCCGTTTGTACTGCGTGCCAGTCCTCGAGTACCGTGGCTTGAACGTCTTCGAATACTGCGGGTGGTGCTGCCTGAAAATCGTAAACGTAGACCAGGTGCACGCCATAACCGGACAGCACGGGTCCATGCCATTGGCCCGGTTCCAGTTCCATAACAGCCTGTGCGAAGCCAGAGCCCATCGTTCGGCCAACTTCTGCTTCAGTGACTGATGGAAAGTAGCCCTGCAACATGAATTGGTCACCGGCCTCGAGCATCTGCGCATCGGGCTCGCCCGCTGAGCGGAGTTGCACCAATACCTCGGCGGCATCGTCAAGCGTCGCTTCTTCGCGAGCGTCCGGGTCGAAAAACACCTGGCTAAAGCTTATCTGATCAGGGGCCCTGTATTCCGCCTGCTTATCCTGGAAGTATTGCTCAAGCTCCCCTTCCGCCGGTTGTTTCATCATGGCAAGATCACTGGTCAGAAATTCCAGCTTTTGCGCCATGCGCCGCCGGGTGATGGGGTCATCCTCGTTCAGGCCCATCGCAACGGCCTGGCGGTAGAGAATATCTTCACGCACGTATTGCTGGATGATGCCGTCGATCTCCTGCCGGGTCGGCGGTCGATTCCAGCGACTTTCCCATTGACCGATAAATGAATCAATGCGGTTGGCATCGACGCGAATGGTGGTGTCGCGAAAATCTTCCTCCGGCGTGCCAAACAGTGCGAAAGCACCATAAATGCACGCACCGATGATCAAGAATTGCACCAGCGGCTCGGTGAAAAGCCGGGTAAGTCTGTTACTCACAAGCATTTCCTTCGATAATACAAGCTGAAAAATTCTGAATTTACGTGACTGCGTATTCTAACAAAAAGGCAGAAAACCTACACGGTTTACTGCTGATTTCTTGCATGGTCGGGCGTGTTGATCAGCTAAAATCAAAGCATAAAATTAATTTATTAAGAGATTGCCCTGTATGGAAGCTGATGACAGTTCGTTGATTTTAGTGTGTATAATAGGTGTGTAATTGAATGCGGGAAATGTAAACATGAGCCATAGAGTCAATATCATGCTTAAGGACGAAAACTGGGAGACCTTTCAATCCATACCTAAAGGTAAACGCAGTACCTTAATGAACGCCTTACTCCGCGATTGGTCACTAAGACAAAAGCGGGGAGCCGCGTTTAAGGGGATCGAGGCTGTGACAAAAACCATGAATATTTCGCCCGGTTCCGCGGAGGAGTGGATCCGGCGTGAACGAGACCAGCATTAACCATAAATTCTGTGAAAATTGTTCCAGATGCTTCAATTATTTTAAAGTGGGTTCTGCCCAGGGAAAACGAACCGTATTCCAAACAGGCCCACGCCATCAGCCAGGCATTCTATGATAACGAGATTGAGCTTATTGTCCCGTCTTTGTGGGTGTATGAGGTGGGGAATGTACTTACCATTAAATATCCCAAAGTTGCCCCTGTCCTGCTTGCGCATTTGGCCAATCTTTATCTTCCGGTTGTCCACCCGTCAGCCAGGCACATTGAATTGGCCACCAGGCTTGTAGCACGTTTTGCAGTCACGTTTTACGACGCCAGCTATCATGCACTGGCTGTAAGCAGAGACGCCTTGTTTGTTACCGCCGATGAAAAATTCCTGCGGAAAGTGGGCAATGACAGATATTGCCGGCATATCCATGATTGGCAGGAAAAATTGGGGTCAGAGTAAAATTAGTCAGCTAATTTTACTCTGACCCCAATTTTGTGACCCCAATTTTGAAAACGTCATAAAAGCCGGGGACGCACTAACAAAGAAGGAGGCGCTTATGCGCCTCCCTCCTTCTTTCCATTGTCGGTCTGGACTTATTCAGGCAAGTAATCGCGCAGGCCTGGATATGACACTGCTTTTTTGACCAGGCTCGAGTCTGGTGTATACCAGATTGGTGAAGACCAGGCGCGTTCCTGGATCGAAGCAGGCACCATTCCCAGCGGTTCTACACCTGCCGCTTTCGCGTCATAGGTAGACCAGCGCGGTGTGGGGATTTCAATCACCCTCACGTAATACACCGCGTGCAGTGCCGGATCAAAATCCGGATCGGTCCAGGTAGCGCTCAACTCGTTGTCACCAATGGTGTTGGTGTAGCTGGCATTTTTGACGTCAACCGTGTTGCCAACCGGCGGCAGTTTGCCAGCCGGTACCGACCGGTATGTGTGTGCTACCTTAAAACCGGTGGTGGTCACGATCTTGACGATCTCTCCACTTGCTTCCGCCTTTATACGGCCGTCAGACCAGGCTACGTCATAGATTTTTTCCCAGGGATAGCCATTCTGGTAATAACCCTTGATGATCTGAACCCGGTCAAGGTTACCGCTGTCCGGGTCTTTGAGCGCCCAAACAACAAAGGTCGGCGCTTTTGCGCTGTCCGGCTTGGCCGGCAGGTCTCCACCCATTGGCACACCACCAGCATAGGCTTTCTTCACGAAATCCTTGTCCTGGTGCAGGTTATTTTCATAACCCCAGCCACCGAAGAAACGCAGCCTGATCAATGGGCCCGAAGTGCCGTAAGATTCCTTGCGCCTGATCCCGTCGAAAATTTCGGTGCGCGTGTTCTCAGGTGCCCAAACAGCGGTTGCGCCCGGCGTGCCGAACATGATGGCTGCTTCACCGGCGGTCTGGCCTGCGCCCGAGAGGCGGGCCTCGATGGTTGCGTCATTAATCCCGTGCACGCCGGTGTAGTTAAATTCCTCGTTATCTGAAAAGCTCGTGTGTGCGTCCGCACCCGCTACAACACCAAATTTGTGCGGATTCACACCCTCGGACTCCTGCCAGCCGACACCGTCGATGATGGCGGCGCGATAGAAACTGTTGTTGACCTTGCCGACTACGCCACCGGTTCCGAGCAAGTGCTTGAACTCACCCTCAAAGTCCGCGAATTCATCGTCTGGGGACAGCGCCGGGTGGGTGTCGGAAGTACCCTTGGTCTGCAGGATTTCAATCGCGACTTCGTTTGCTGCGCGTCGCTTCATCCAGGCTATGTTGATCGGCTGACCGTAGGAATTCCTGGTTGGAAACATCAGGCCGTTACTGAGGTTGGAGTTGTGCGGTATCGCAAAGGTCTCGTGACCCAGATCACGCTGAACTTCGAGGTAGGTCCACAAATCTTCGGCCCGGTCCGAATCCAGCGTCGAGAAAGGCATCTCGGGGCCGACATCATCCCGGAAAAAGACGTTGCGATGCAGGTTCTGGCCGTAGGGGATCGAAGTCCATTCGAAGGCGATAAGCGTGGTGAACTTGCCGGGGTCGTTGTGCTTGTTGGCGTTCTTCTTCTTGGCGTCCCAGGCAGACTTCTGCAGATCCCTGTTATCAAAACCAGGGGGCGGAGCGCCCTTCTGGACGGCAGCCATTATAATCCCGAAAGCGGCGTCCATATTCTCCGGCTTGCCGGAGCGGATCAACTCCCCGACCTTGGTCTTGTACAACGGGCTGCTCTTGTCGAATGTCATCGGCAGCAAGCCCATCATCACCGCGTGGTCTGTTACCGCGCACCAGTCGTAAGGAGTTTTCTTCTGCACCGTGTAGCCACCACCCGTCGATTTCTTAATGGGCTTGCCCTTGCAGAAGTTGAAGGCATCGTCCTGGGAATTTGTAGTTCCCATGGCGAACGCGTCGGGAGAATCCTGCGTATGCAGATGCTGCTCGCCAAAGTACACATTCTTTAATGGATTGGGCTTGCCGGAACTGCGCCCCGGTTCACCAGCGGAATCCGCTGCCCATCCGGATGTTGCACACATGAGTGACGTCAATATCGCCACGCTCAATTTGGTTCTGATCCTCATAGTTCTGATCCTCATAGTTCTGATCCTCATAGTTCTGATCCTCATAGTTCTGATCTTCATGGCCCTGGGACTGAACCATAAATTAGTCTCTCAGCCAAGTAAGTTGATTATCCTTACTTGCTAGCCACCTGTTTTGCGGGTGGTGTATACCAGATCGGTGAGGACCAGGCGCGCTCCTGGATGGTTGCGGGCACCAGGTCGGAAAGCGGCAGCTTGTTCCTGGCCGAGTCATAGGTTGTCCAGCGCGGGGTCGGAATTTCCAATACCCTTACGTAATATGCAGCACGTTGTGCAGGGTCGAAATCCGGATCCGTCCAGACAGCACTCAATTGCGTATCGCCAATGTTGTTGGTATAGGTGGCTTTTTTGACATTCACTGTGTTGCCTACATCGGGCACCATACCCGTTTTAGCATCGGCCTTGCGGTTGTCGGACAGGGCAACGTCATAGATTTTTTCACCAGGCCGTCCCCACTTGTTGACAAATGATTTAATAATCTGGATACGGTCAAGGTTTCCGCTCTCGGGATCCTTCTGGACCCATACGACAAACGTGGGTGCCTTGGCATTAGCACCATTGGCTGGCAGATCACGTCCCATGGGCACGCCACCGGCATAGGCCTTTTTGACGAAGTCTTTGTCTTTGGCAAGCTTGCTGTCGTAACCCCAACCACCAAAGAACCGTAACTTAATAAAGGTTCCGGATGTAGCATAGGTCTCCTTGGCCGCCATACTGTCAAACAGGGAGGCACGGGTATTTTCCTCGGCCCAGATCGCTGTTAAACCAGCGGTACTGACAACGGCGCCCGGTTCACCGGATGGGCTCATGCCGGGGTGCAAGCGTTTTTGCGGAGTGTCGTCAGTTGCACCATGGGAGCCGTGAAAGCCAAACTCCTCGTTGTTCGAATAGGCGCTGTGGCTGTCCGCTCCGCCTACGATACCCATCTTGTACGGGTTGCTACCGAGCTTCTCCTCAAGAACCATCCCCTCGACCAACCCCTGGCGGAAGTAACCATAGGTGATCTGGCTGGGCTGACCGACATTGATCATATTCTCGAACAACTCGAAATTGGCGAATTCGTCGTTGGGTGACAGCACGGGGTGAGTATCCGAGCTACCCTTGGTCTGAAGCATTTCAAAGACAGGTTCGTTAAGCGCCTGTCGCTTGGCATAACGCGCGTCCATGGGCCCACCGAGGAACTCATTCGGGGAAAACATCCAGCCGTCGGAGACATTGCCATTGTGCGGGATGGCAAGATTTTCGTGGCCCTCGTTACGTTGCACCTCCTGGTAGGTCCAGAGATCCTGGGGGTAGTAAGAATCGAATGCTGAGTATGGAAATATTGGACCGGCATCACGAAAATAGACGTTTCTGTGCATGTTCCGGCCATTGGGGATTGAGGTCCACTCATAAGAGATAAAGGCGGTAAACTTGCCTGGATCATTGAACTTGTTTGCAACCTTGACAAAATCGGCCCAGTTAGCCTGGAGCATTTCGGGCTTTACGTACTCCGGCATTGGCACACTCGTCAGGATCGAATTGAGAATGATACTAATCGCAGAAGTAGGATCGGTCATTTTCGCATTCGGATCCTGAAGCTTCTTGGCGAAAGCCGATTTGGAAAGCGGGTTTTTCGGGTCGATGAGCCCCGGCATGACGCCGTAGTACTCAGAATGGTCTGTAATTCCGACGAAGTCGTAGGGCGTTTTCTTTTTTATCGTCTGGCCGGTGGTAGACAGTTTGGTTTCTTTGCCCAGCGCATAATTGTACACATCTTCCCACGTTCCGCGCGTACCGACCGCAAATGCATCCGGTGAGGCTGCCGTGTGGATGTGCTGCTCGCCGAAATACACGTTCTTCAGCGGATTCGGCTTGCCGGAACTGCGGCCTGGCTCACCGGCTGAATCGGCTGCCCAAATGCTGGATGCCGGCAAGGTAATGCCAAGGGCAAACGCCATGCTCAGCTTCAATAACAATGATTTACTCTGACCCATTATTTCTCTCCTGTTCCAAATAAAATTTCTCACTCACCCATTTTTAGCTAAGCCAAGAAAGTCACTTCTTTAGCTGACTTCAATCAGGAAAATACAGCGAATTATAAAATCGCTCTGCCAGGATTTGGCCAAAATCCAATCAAGGTGCCGAACTGTTTACATTGTAATTGACCTGCCATACGTCAATCTCGACCATATTACGCCACTGATACCCAAATAAATCAACAGACGAAAATTACCCTGATCCTTGCAGGCAGATTCAGTCTAAGCGACCATGCCATCTAACATAATATTTCCGTGAGAATTTTTTGTAGAAGTGATATAGAAATCCAGTGGATGATAAGAAACGAAGATATTTTATTGGACACAGTGTTGATTTGCCTGGATGTGAAAAATCGCATTACAAATGATTCTCATTTAAAATAGCACGAACCGGAATTCCCACGATTTGCAATTGCTGCTGTCCAATATTCCTGCAACTATTTCAAAATCCACCTATGTGAGTTGGCTTCCCTTCCTCAGCGACCATTGAAAGAGGACAAAATTGATTACAGTACTAGCCATGTCTGCTACTACGAATAACACGGCGCCGAAAGTCAGCGAGGCCCATGCTGAAATTCTGCTGGGTTTGACAGCCAGGCAAAAACACATCTCTCCGAAGTACTTTTACGACGAGCGCGGTTCCCGCTTGTTCGAGCATATCTGCCAATTGCCCGAATATTACCTGACACGGACTGAACTGCAGTTGATGGACTCGCATTTCGGCGAGGTTGCCAGCCTGGTTGGGCCCAGGGCAGCGGTCATCGAGTTTGGAGCCGGGTCGAGTGTCAAGATCCGCAAATTGCTCGATCATCTGTGGGAACCAGCGGCTTATGTGCCGGTCGATATATCCGGTGACTACTTGCTCAAACAAGCTGCATCACTGGCTCGTGACTATCCGAATGTGCACGTGCAAGCGGTTTTCGCTGATTTCACACAACCGTTTGACCTGCCGCAGCACCCGGTGATGCCAGAGCGAAACCTGGTATTTTTCCCCGGCTCGACGATTGGCAATTTCACCCCCGGGCAAGCACAGGAACTGCTTGAAGTCATGCGACTGGAAGCGCGCTCCGGTGGTGCGCTGCTGATCGGTGTTGATCTGCGCAAGAATCCGGCCTTGCTCCATGCGGCCTACAACGACAGCCAGGGTGTGACCGCTGAATTCAATATCAATGTGTTGCGCCGATTGAACACGGAGCTTAACGGCAACTTCAATCTGGCCAACTTTTCCCACCAGGCCATTTACGATGAAACTCAGGGCCGTATTGAAATGCGCCTGATCAGCCGGAAAGCACAAACGGTGTTGCTGGCCGGTCGGGAAATATCATTCGAATCTGACGAGTTCATCATCACCGAATACTCTTATAAATATTCGCTCGACGGATTCAGTGCACTGGCCCTCAGCGCGGGTTGGGAACCCGAACGAAACTGGACTGACGATGACAGGCTTTTCAGCATGCATTACCTGACCGTGCGTTGAGAGTTAGTCCAGGATCAACCTCGCATTACGTGACTGAACCGGTCGATTGGTGGCCGGACCCATGCGCTCCTTGAATCGTGCTATCTGTTCAGCTGATGCCTCGATGGGATTCTTAAGGACGATCCAGGCAACACCCTCGGAACACGGCGGGGTCGTTAACGAACCGCTGTAGGCGAAGTATTCGCGAGTTGGCGGCAACAGGTTGGTTTCTTCAATTCCGATTGGCTGCTCGCTGGTTTCACCGGCATTTTCCGGCATCCATGTCCACAACTGGTTCAACACGGGATGCTCATCGCCTTCCTCAATCATTACGCCTACTACGGCCAAGCCGCCCTCTTCACTGGTATGCACAAAGTGCAATTCCATGGCGTAGGAACGCCCGTCAATTTTATGCTCGCTCGGGCTGTGGAAATGAAATTGCTTGAGTTCATACCGTACATCCCGGCCAGTGATCGTCAGATAACTGCCTGGATCGACATTCTGCTGGATGGTGTGTCCGTTGTTGATCTCGCGAAGATTTGAGCTGTGGTAGTCAAAAACCAGCTCGGGCAATCCGGCATGTACATCAACAGTGAGGTCGATCGGTGACTGATTCTTTCCTTCAGCACACATCCGGTACAGATCGGCAATTTCGCCCCAGTGTTCCGGGCCATCTTCGCCCTCGTAGGACCAGTGGGGAGCCTGCTCTGAGGCACATAGCAGTGGTGCGTTCACGAATAGCGCCAGGCTTGCGAAAATCGTTAATAACAGAACCTTCCGCTCCTTATTCATCCTTTAATACCTCCTTTTGTCAGCTCCAGGGGATCCAGCAGGTGGTCCAGTTCCTCTGCCGACAGCTCAGTCATGTCCAGCGCCACATCCTTGATCGGCCTGCCCTCTTTATAGGCCTGCTTGGCGGTTGCCGCGCCCAGCTCATATCCGATAACGGGGTTGAGCGCCGTCACCAAAATCGGGTTCCGCTCCAGCGCTTTGCGAATGTTGTCTTCACGGACAATAAATCCACTGATGGCAGTGTCTGCCAACAAAGTGCTAACGGTAGACAGAATCTCCAGGCTCTGTAAGAGGTTCAGCACGACCACCGGCAGCATCACGTTGAGCTGGAACAGGCCGGACTGGCCCGCCACTGTGATCGTTGTATCGTTGCCGATCCCCTGGCCGCAGTCCATGCACACTGCCTCGGGAATCACC